>ERZ650311.363-NODE-363-length-29583-cov-10.781834_pt1 | contig 29583 bp, 28 predicted proteins | sample MGYA00376247_ERZ650311 | MGnify/ENA primary metagenome ERZ650311 (study PRJEB26733, sample SAMN07839324) | wastewater metagenome | biome: small river; feature: stream; material: water | place: USA: North Carolina | collected 2016-07-28 ...
GCTCGGGTTCACATCAAGGTTGACACCGGCCTGGGACGCAATGGGGTCACCCTGGCCGACCTGCCAGAACTGCTGGACCTGGCTAAGCGCGCCACCGAGTCCGGAACCGTAAAAATCGTCGGCATTTTCAGCCATCTTTCCTGCACTAGCAAAGAGGCTGACCTAGCCCAGATCGCACGCTTCGAGCAGGCGCTCGCGGCGGCTGCCTCGGTGGGCATCAATCCCGAACTTCGTCACCTGACCGCATCGGACGGCACACTCAGCTATCCGCAGGCGCACTACGACATGGTGCGTATCGGTGTTGCGCTTTACGGGTTGAGCCCGTACTCGGACCACAACTCTGCCGACTACGGCCTGACTCCAGCGATGACTGCGACGGCCCGCGTGGTCCAGGTAAAGCGGGTTGCAGCGGGCGAAGGCGTCAGCTACGGATACCTCTATCGAACTACCGCAGCCACTAACCTGGCGCTGGTTCCGGTTGGCTACGCCGAGGGACTTCCCCGCGTCGCGACCGGAAGAGCACAGGTCTGGGCCAACGGCAGGCTGTTCCCGGTGAGTTCGCGAATCGCGATGGATCAGTTTGTCTTGGATGTCGGGGATTCGGCGGTAGCTCCGGGCGACACCATCGTCCTGTTCGGTGACCCAGCCAAGGGCTACCCTTCGGCCGATCAACTTGCCGAGTCCTCGGACACCATCAACTACGAGATCGTCACGCGCATGGGTGGACGATTCCAGCGGGTTTACCTGGCTGGTGGTCAGCGCGTCGCTGCACAAACCTCGGCAGGCGCCAACCCGGAGGTTCAGGCTTGAGCGAGTTGATTCTTCAACGCGCAATCCCAGACTCCGAAACCATGCACGAACTGGGCATTGCTCTGGCGGGCTTGCTCCGGGCCGGAGACCTGGTGGTCCTCACCGGTCCACTCGGTGCCGGAAAGACCACGCTCAGCCGCGGCATCGGCGAGGGGTTGAATGTCGTTGGCACTGTTTCGAGCCCGACCTTCGTGATCGCCCGTACCCACAAGCGCACCGATGGTGGCCCGGAATTGGTTCACGTCGACGCCTATCGCTTGGGCAGTCCGGAAGAGTTGGATGACCTCGACATCGACTTTGCTCACTCAATCACGCTGATTGAGTGGGGCCGCGGCTTCACCGAGGGGCTCAGCGACTCCTGGCTGGACGTCGAAATCGAACGCGATCACACCGGTGCCACCGAGATTCGTCAGATCCGTATCCAGGGCGAAGGACCTCGCTGGCAGGGGGTTCAACTTTGAGCTACCTACTGGCAATCGATACCACCGCGGGCACCAGTGTTGCTCTGCTGAAAGATGGCAAGGTCCTGGCCGAGCTTAACAACGACCTCGGGATGAAGCACGCCGAACTGATTGGCGACGCCATCCAGTCGGTCTTTAACCAAACCGCCATTCGCCCCCAGGTTTTGGACGCGGTGGTGGTCGGCCGCGGCCCGGCGCTTTTCACTGGCTTGCGGGTAGGCATTGCCGCGGGGATGATGTTTGCCGAGGCTGCCGGTGCGCAACTATTTGGCGCGGTGAGCCACGACGCAATAGCGCTTGCTATCTATAGCACCGACGGAAACCTGCCGCAGCAGCCGCTGCTAGTCCACACCGACGCCCGCCGCGGCGAGGTCTACTGGGCGCTCTATGGCGGCCTGGATTCGCACGGTCTGCCCACCCTGCTGGCCGGACCCTCGGTGGGTAAGTATGACGAAGTTGTGGAGTCTTTGACTCGGCAGCACGGAACCCTAACCGACCGCACCGGGGGTGCAACCGCAACCTGGATCGCTCGACTGGCCGAGTTGCAACTTGCCGCCGGGGTGGCCTCGCGCGACACCAGCGCGTTGTACCTGCGGGCGCCGGATGCCTCGCTACCCAAACCAAATCAGCAGTTTGGAAAGCGGGTGAGCGGCTGATGAGTGAACTGATTATTAGGCCTGCCACCGAGGACGACCTGAACTCGATCATGGCGATCGAACACGTCTGTTTCCCCAGCGATGCCTGGTCGGCACAGACGATGCGCGACGAACTGCTGGCAACCCACACCAGCTACCTATTGGCGCTTCAGGATGACCTGGTGGTTGGTTACGGTGGCCTCAGCAAGATTCCGAGCAGCGAGCAGAGCGACATTCAGACCATTGCGCTTAGCCCGAGCGCTCGCGGTCGCGGTTGGGGCAGGCAGCTGGTGAACCACTTGCTCTCGGAGGCTCGTCGCCTCGGGGCAAAGCAGGTGTTCCTGGAGGTTCGTTCCGATAACTCGGTGGCTCACGGGCTATATGTGAGCCTGGGTTTCAAGGAAATCGACCGTCGCCGTGGCTACTACCAGCCGGAGGGTGTGGACGCAGTAGTGATGTGTCTGGAATTGGGCACCGAGCCGCTGCGCGAACCAATAGTGCTGGGCATCGAATCTTCCTGCGACGAGACCGGTGTGGGAATCGTTCGCGGCAGGACGCTGCTGGCCAACGTGATCTCTTCGTCAATGGACCTGCACGCACGCTTTGGCGGAGTGGTGCCGGAGGTTGCGGCTCGGGCACATCTGGAGGCACTGCAGCCGACGCTGCACAAGGCGCTCGCCGAGGCACAGATTTCGCTGGCGGACGTGGATGCCATCGCAGTGGCGAACGGACCCGGTCTGGCTGGTGCCCTGATGGTCGGAGTCGGTGCGGCCAAGGCCCTGGCGGTTGGCCTAGAGAAGCCGATCTATGCCGTCAACCACTTGGTCGGTCACGTTGGCGCCGACGTTTTGGAACGCGGTCAGGTAGAGGTTCCCACCATCGCACTGCTGGTGTCCGGTGGACACACCTCCCTGCTGCTGGTGCGTGACCTGCTGGACGACGTCCAGCTGTTGGGTGAGACCATCGACGATGCCGCCGGCGAGGCCTTCGACAAGGTGGCACGAGTGCTGGGCTTGAAGTATCCGGGCGGCCCCGAGATTGATCGCGCGGCGGCCGAGGGGAACCCCGCGGCGATTCGATTCCCGCGCGGCCTCAGTCTGCCGAAGGACATGGAGAAGCATCGCTACGACTTCTCGTTCAGTGGCCTCAAGACCGCGGTGGCTCGCTGGGTAGAGGTTGCTCAGGACAAGGGCGAAGACTTCTCGGTGCCGGATGTAGCTGCCAGCTTCCGCGAAGCGGTGGTTGACGTACTGGTTACCAAGGCTGTCAACGCCTGTCTGGACCACAATGTTCCGCGTCTGCTACTCGGTGGCGGAGTCGTTGCTAACAAGCGCCTGCGCGAGGTAGCAGCAGAACGTTGCGCCAAGCACGGCATCGAGCTGCGCATTCCAGCGTTTAGCCTTTGCACCGATAACGGCGCCATGATTGCCGCCCTGGGTGCTCAGTTGGTGATGGCCGGACGCGCACCGAGTGACCTGAGTTTTGGTGCCGACAGCACTCTCGCGGTTACCACCGTGCAGACCCCGTAGCGAATCATTCACTGATAGTTGCTCAAGGTTTCACAAACCTTTAACCGAATTCGACGGCGAGACTCTAACCATGAAGTTGGGAGTCATCGGCGGATCCGCATCCACCGACATATTCATGCGCCCGGGTGTGACCCCATGGCCCTTGCTGCTGGCTGATTGCACCGGAGGATTTGACGAGGTAATAACCCGTCAGCAGGGGATGCTCACCATCGCAAGATCACTGCCATTGGCAGCCGAACTCCCAGAGGTCGATGTCTTGTTGCTGAGTTTTGCCACCACGCTAGGCTGGCCAAGAATCAGCCCGAAGTTGTCCAACCTATTAGTGCCAGACTTTCAGGCTGAAACCGCATTTCACCTAGCCCCATATCGCAGCCGGACCTGGCAGAACAGACTCAAGAAGCGCGCTAAGCGGTTGGCGCTCAACACGGTCAAGTATCTTGCTTTCCCCTTGGGCCTGTACCGTCCAACCAATAACCTGCGAGACCTAGAGGATCAGGTCCGTGCGCTCGTGTCGATTGCCGCGGCAAAATCATCACGTGTGGTGTGGGTTCAGCACCGACCAATACGCGATTCCAGGATCTGGCTAGAGCGCATGATGTTCGATCGCTACTACGAGCTCCTGATGCAAATCCTGGCTAAGGTCGAAGAACCGAAGTTGCGAGTTTTCGAATTCCCCGAGGAGTTCATGGTCCAAGCAAACTTCCTTCTGGACGAAGTTCACCTGAGCGAAGAGGGGCATCGAAGGCTAGCGGAACACCTCTGTGAACAAGCTGCGCTCCGCGGTGACTGACACCCCTCGCATTCACAGCATTCTTTCAGAATCATCCCAGCCTTAACTCAGCGAGCAGTGTTTTTCTATAACTAGCCAAAAACCGAAAAGGCTAGGAGCCCAACATGGCAAAGAACGAAACCGAAGTCCTCGACACCGCTGCAACGGAGTCGGAGCAGGCAGTCGCAACCCCGGCTGAAAAGTATGACTTCACCAAGTTGAACACCCTTGCCGTGGTTTCTTTGGCCACTGCGATTTCGTGGGTCGGTGCGGTAGCCGGTGTAGTAACCGGTCACATCGCGCTGGCACAGATCAAGCGCAGCGGCGAGAAGGGTCGCGCCCTAGCCATCACCGGTTTGGTGCTCGGTTACCTCTACATCGCAGGTTCGATCCTGTTCGGTCTGCTGATGCTTCTGTTCCGCATCCGCGGCTGGGTTGGCAGTGACTACGCCGGTCCAGGAAACCCAGGCTTGCGCATGGGTCCGGGCATGATGGGCGACTGGGACAACCGCTAAACGCCAAACCTTAAAACTTCATACTTTCCTTCGAACCTTTCTGGACATTTTTCTCTCTCCTTTTTGTGTCAAGAAATCGCGAAACCCCGCCGGATTTGTGCCCTGGCGGGGTTTCGTGATTCTGTCGGCTTGTTAGACAGAGTGCCGGTTCTTAGAGAGGTTGGCAGATCAAAACTCGGTGGGATTCGCCCACTCGGGTGACAATCAGTGTCGCCTTGCCCTTGCCTTTAGGGTCTAGTTCCTTGCGCAGCTGTTCGGGCAGAATGTCTGCCCCCCGCTTTTTGATCTCCAGCACACCGATGCCCAGTTCGCGCAGGCGTGCCTTCAGCTTCTTACGATCGAAGGCCATTTCTTCCAGCACCTGGTAGCCCTTCAACCAGGGCGAGGTGATTGCCGTCGGCCCGGTCAGGTAGGCGATTCCGGCACTGAAACCGTGCAGCCCGGTTTGGGCAGCCAGTTCGCCGATGAGGTGTGATCGAACTACCGAGTTGTCTGGCTCGTAAACGAATGCATCCAAATCACCGAGCGGGGCATGGGCACCGTCGGTGCTGGCGCTATTCAATTCGTGATGGCCGCCGGTTGTCAGCAGCAGCGCACTGCGAGCGATGCCGGGTCGGGCCGCCTTGCCAAACCAAAGCCCAAGTTCGACCAAGTCGCCATCAACGCTGACCCACTGCGCTTCGCAGTTCTCGGGAATGGCCTCGTGCGGGTGCCCTGGTCCCAACTTGATGCCCGCGGCTGCTGCCCCCGCCGCTTGGCACCGCTCCACCACCCAGTCGAAGTTGGGAGAGAACTCGTCCGGGTCGAACTTCCGCACGGTGGTCGCTCGCTTTGGTCCACCGAGCTCGCGCCGAGCCGGGTCGAAGAACAAGGCCTCAGCCGGTGCACTGGTCGAATAGTCAAGCTGGGTCACATCCGCCTGCTTAACCTCGGCGTTGTCGAAGGGAAGCAGGTTGTAGGTGGCGACGGCCGCGGTGACCTCGTCCAACTCGAAGGCCTTGACGTCAATTCCAGCGGCAGCGAATGCCAGCGACTCCGCCCCAATGCCGCAGCCCAGATCGGCGACCGAACCAACACCCGCAATTCTGAAGCGCCCGGCATGCTGTGCGGCTACGGTCAGGCGGCTGGATTGCTCGAGTCCCGCCTCGGTGAAAAGCATTCTTGCGGCAAACTCACCGAACTTGGCCTCGGCCCGTTTACGCAGCTTGGCCTGAGTCAAGACGGCGGCAACCAGCCCGGGCTCGTGGCCGGCGGAACGCAGTTTGCTGACCAGTTTGACCACGTCGGTCTTGCTGTCGTAATCCACAGAAGCCAGCAGCTGCTGGCCCTCGGTGGACATCAAATCGACAAACTCTTGGCGTTCCATAGGTTTCAGGTTAGCGGTGATTGCCGACTAGCACTCTTGACCATCGAGTGCTAATATCAGTGACGAACCCCGTTGTTTTTAGACAAAAAGAGGTAAATCGTGTCGGTTCAGATCAAGCCACTGGAAGACCGCATCGTTGTACGTCCGATGCCAGCCGAGCAGGTAACTGCATCTGGTCTGGTTATCCCGGACACCGCAACCAAGGAGAAGCCACAGGAGGCCGAGGTTATCGCCGTCGGTCCAGGTCGCTTCGACGACAGCGGTAAGCGCATTCCGGTAGACGTAGCTGTTGGCGACAAGGTTCTGTTCAGCAAGTACGGCGGCACCGAGATCAAGTTCGGTGGCGAGGAGTTCCTCGTACTGTCCGCTCGCGACGTGCTGGCGATCGTAGTTCGCTAAGCGAAAGTCATTAGAAGCCCCGGTGCCGAAAGGCGCCGGGGTTTTCGTTTACCCAGTTAGGCTTTCAAGGTGAGCGAAACCCCAAAGAAGGACACCCGAAAGGGGCTGCTATTCGCGCTGGGCGCTTACGGAATCTGGGGCTCCTTCCCGCTCCTGATTCATTCGCTTGATTTTGCCAGCCCATACGAGGTGGTTGGCTGGCGCATAGTTTTTGGCTTGGCTTTGGCTATCGTCATGCTGACGGTAAGCAGGGCCTGGACCGGACTGTGGCAGGTTGTCCGCAACCCTAAATTGTTCTGGCTGCTTGCGCTCTGCAGCGCGCTCATTTACGTCAACTGGTTGGTTTACGTGCTGGGTGTCTCCAGTGGCCACATCATCGAATCCTCGCTGGGTTACTTCATTAATCCGCTGGTTACGGTGGTGCTTGCCGTCTTCTTCCAGCGCGAAAAGTTGACCAAGTTTCAGTGGGTGGCGGTGGCCCTCGGTGCACTGGCGGTAGCGGTCCTGACCGTCGATTACGGGCACATCCCGATGATCGCGCTGACTCTGGCGATCTCATTCGGCTTCTATGGCTTGGTCAAGTCCCGCACCGGCGGTACTGTGACGCCGCTCATCGGATACTCGGTGGAGACGGCCATGCTGATCCCACTCTCGGGGGTCCAGCTGGTGCTAGTGGATCAGTGGGTTGGGCTGAAGTTTGGCACCGATGGTTTCTACAGCTGGTTTGGGCTGGCGCTGTTCGGGTTCCTCACCGCCATCCCGCTAATCCTCTTCGGTTCCGCCGCCAAGCACCTGCCGTTGGCCTGGGTCGGCTTCATGCAGTACCTGACACCGAGTATTCAATTCGTGCTTGCCTTGACCGTTTTCCATGAGCCAATGCCCCTGGCCCGCTGGCTGGGATTCGGCATCGTTTGGTTGGGCTTAGCCACCCTGATGGCACCGATGCTTTTCAAGCGCCGAACCGCCTGAAATCGCGCAATGTGCGATTGTTAAGGCTTTGTTACATTGTGGGGCAGACTCTAGGAATTACCCCCATATCTGCCTCTAGACTGAGTCTGCTAACTAGAAACGAATTACGTTTCTGGACTCAATCCAACATAGGAGTTGTATCTATGAGCAACATCAAGAGCCGCAAGGTCCTTGGCGCCATTGCAGCGTTCGCTGCTGCAAGCCTGGCAGTTGGCGTATCGATGCCTGCAAACGCAGCCGGTGCCGCTGACAAGACCCTGAAGATCACCAGCATCCTTCCACTTACTGGTGCACTCGCATTCCTCTACCCACCAATGGAAGCCGGCGCTTCGCTGGCCGTTGATGACATCAACGCTGCCGGTGGCGTACTTGGCAACAAGGTTGCTATCGACTGGAAGGACTCCGGCGACGGAACCAACCTCGCAGTTTCGACTCAGTCGGCTACCGCAGCTATCGCTTCGGGCACTGACGTAGTTCTGGGTGCAGCCGCTTCGGGTGTTACCAAGAACATCATCAACGCCGTAACCGGTGCCAAGATCGTTGAGATCTCGCCATCGAACACCTCGCCAAGCCTGACCAGTTGGGCTGACGGTGGTTACTACTTCCGTACCGCTCCTAGCGACAACCTGCAGGGCCGCATTGCTGCCAACCAGATTCTCCAGGACGGTGCACAGAACGTTGCAATCCTGTACGCAAACAACTCGTACGGAACCGGTCTTGAGGCAGTAGCTAAGGCTACCCTCGCCAAGGCTGGCGCAACCGTCAAGGAGTTCCCATTCGCTGAGGGTGAGACCAACTTCGGTTCGACTGCTTCGTCGATCGTTGCAGGTAACTTCGATGCAGTTCTGATCGTCTCCTACGACGAGACCAAGAAGGCTCTGCCAGCACTGAAGACCGCTGGTTACCCTGGTGGAAACGTCTACCTGGTTGACGGAAACACCATCGACTACAGCAAGGAATCGTTCGCTTCCTACCTGGCCGGCGCACAGGGAACCATCCCAGGTGCTGACGCTCCAGCTGCTTTCAAGGCACGCCTCAAGGCTAAGTACGCCAAGCTGCACCCAGGCCAGGAGTTGAAGGACTTCACCTACGCAGCCGAGTCGTACGACGCTGTTGTTCTGGTCGCCCTTGCAGCTCAGACTGCAGGCAAGGCAACCGGTCCTGCTATCAAGAGCCAGCTGACCAACATCTCGCTCTCGGGCAAGGGTAAGGTCAACGTCACCAGCTTCGCAGCCGGCCTCAAGGCCATCAAGGCTGGCAAGAAGGTCAACTACGACGGCTTCAGCGGCCCAATCGAGTTCGACGAGAACGGTGACCCAACTGGTGCGTTCATTGGTATCTACCGCTACACCACCAAGGGTGTAAACGTTCTGACCAAGACCGTTGCAGGTAACAAGTAAGTAGTTTGAACCCTAGGTTCTAACAACTAGAGAGATCCCCTCGGGCTTCGGCCCGGGGGGATTTCGTTTTGCGCGGTTGGTGGGGCGTACTGATCCGGGCAAAGCAAAACCCCCACCCGGTCGCCCGGGAGGGGGTTTTCAGCTATTCGGTTTAGAGCTCGGCCAGGTTACCCAGGTAGAGCTCCACCATCTTTGGATCGTTCAGCAACTCGCGACCGGTGCCGGTGTGGGCATCGGTGCCCTGGTCCAGCACGTATGCACGGTCACAGATCTGCAGGCAGCGGCGGGCGTTCTGCTCCACCATGACCACGGTCACACCGGCCTTGTTGACCTGCTTCACGCGCAGGAAGGCCTCGTCCTGACGGACTGGCGAAAGACCCGCGGAAGGCTCGTCCAGCAGCAGCACCGATGGGTTAACCATCAAGGCGCGACCCATGGCGACCATCTGGCGCTCACCACCGGAAAGCGAACCGGCCTTCTGGGCGCGACGCTTACCGAGGTCAGGGAAGATGTTGGTCACGAACTCGAAGCGCTCGTTGAAACTCTTCGGGTCCTGGAAGACACCCATCTCCAGGTTCTCCTGGATGGTCAGGCTTGGGAAGACGTTGTTGGTCTGAGGGACGAAAGCAACCTTCTTGCTAACCAACTTGTTGGCCTTGAGGTTGGTGATGTCCTCACCCTTCAGGAAGATCTTTCCGCTGCGGACATTGACCAAACCAAAGATAGCCTTCAGCAGGGTGGACTTTCCGGCGCCGTTTGGACCGATGATTCCGATCAGTTCGCCCTCGTGTGCGGTGAGGGAACAACCGTTCAGGATGTTGATACCCGGGAGGTAGCCGGCGTCGATGTTGTCAACGAACACCACGGCGTCCTGGCGCGCAACTGCGCCGCTCAATAGATTCTCAGACATTAGTTGTTCTCCTTGATGTCATCGAGCGACACGTTGCCTAGGTCGTCGTTGGCGTGGGCGCCCAGGTAGGCGTCAATCACGGCAGGGTTCTTCATTACGTCTGCGGGTGGACCCTCGGCAACGATCTTGCCTTCGGCCATAACGACGACCCAGTCGCTGATGTGACGCACCATGTGCATGTCGTGTTCAACGAACAGCACGGTGGTGCCGTTCTCCTTCAGTCCCTTGATGTGCTCCAGCAGACTCTGAGTCAGTGCCGGGTTCACGCCAGCCATCGGCTCGTCCAGCATGACAAGCTTCGGATCGCTCATCAGGGCGCGTGCCATTTCAAGGAGCTTGCGCTGACCACCGGAAAGTGCGGCGGCATAGTCCTCGCGCTTGGCATCCAGCTTGAAGCGCTTGAGCAGGCCGTCGGCACGCTCGGTGATCTCGCTCTCCTTCTTGGCCCAGAGCGGCTTGACGAAGCTCTTGAAGAAGCTCTCGCCAGGGTTGTCCTGCGCACCGAGGCGCATGTTGTCGATCACGGTTAGCAGGCTCAGCGCCTTGGTCAGCTGGAAGGTACGGACCATGCCCCAGCGTGCCACGCGGTGCGGAGCAACTCCGGCCAGATCGCGGCCCTCGAAGTTCCAGGTTCCGGTGTTTGGCTTGTCGAAACCAGTCAGCAGGTTGAACAGGGTGGTCTTACCGGCACCGTTTGGGCCGATCAGAGCGGTGATCTTGCCGCGAGGAATCTCCAGGTGGGCAACATCTACGGCCTTGAGACCACCGAACTGGCGGGTGACATTGTCTGCTACCAGGATCGGATCGACCTTGGCGCAGCCAGGCTCAATAGCGCCCTTTGCAATTGCGTCATTGTTAGCCATTGAACTGCATCTCCTTCTTGTTTCCGAAGAAGCCCTGTGGGCGGAAGATAACGAGCAACACCAGGAAGAGACCAACCAGCAGGTAGCGGATCTGACCAACCTGAGCGATGCTCAAGAACGGAAGGGCGCCGATGTTGACCAGGCCCTCAAGAACCGCCTGGGTGAACATCAGGAACATGAAGAACACCGCGGAACCCACGATCGGACCCAGGATAGTTGCAGCACCACCGAGGAGCAGCACGGTCCAGGTCATGAACGTGAAGTTGGACACCCAGGTGCTGGCCTGGTTGGTCTGCGACGAGAGCACGAAGACCATGCCGCCCAGAGCACCGATGACTCCACCGAGAACCAGCGACTGCATCTTGTAGACGAAGACGTTCTTACCCAGCGAGCGAACTGCGTCCTCGTCCTCGCGGATACCCTTCAGGGTTCGACCCCATGGGCTGCGGGTCAGGATGACCAGCAGGATTGCCACGATGGCAACCAGTCCCCAGGAAACCAGGCGGATCCACATTTCCTTCTCGGAGAGGGTAATGATGCCCAGGTCGTATCGACCGACTGGGAACGGGTTGTAGCCGTAGAAGTCGCCACCGAACTCGCTAAGACCGTTGCTACCACCGGTGACGTCGGCGAACTTCTCGGTGCCGAACGCGTAGTAAAGAGCCTGAGCGGCGGCGATGGTAACGATGGCCAGGTAGTCGGCACGGAGGCGCAGAGTCGGTAGACCCATGATGAGCGCGAACACCGCCGCGCAGAGCATTCCGAAGCCGAACGAGCCCCACATGTTCCAGCCCAGCTTGAGTGCGGCAAATGCGTAACCGTAGGCACCGAGGGCGGCGAAGCCAGCCTGACCGAAGTTCAGCAGACCGGTGTAACCGAAGTGCATCGCCAGACCAAGTGCGCAGAGAGCGTACGAGGCGGTGAAGACACCGATGAGCTCACCAGCGGTGAGGTTAAAAATCTGTACGAAATCCATCTGAATCTCCTCCTAGCCCAGTCGCTGCTTCTTGCCGAGTACACCCTGAGGGCGGGCAATCAGAATGACAATCAGGATGACCAGAGCGGCGGCGTAGCGCAGCTCGTTAGGGATGAACAGGCTCGAGACCTCGACCACCATACCGATGATGAGGGCACCGACGGTGGCACCGAGAGCGGTTCCGAGACCACCCAGGGTGACGGCTGCGAACAGCAACAACAGAATGTCGAAACCGGTCAACCAGTTGGCCTGCATTTCCAGACCGTAGATGACACCGGCCAGACCGGTCAGCGCGGCTGCGGTCAGCCAAACGATGCGAATGATTCGCTCCACATCGATACCGGTGGCGGAGGCCAGCGCGGCATTGTCGCTAACGGCTCGAGTCGCCTTACCGATGCGGGTGCGGGTGAGGAACAGTGCGACACCGGCCAGCGCGACGATCGAGATGACCATTCCCCAGAGGGTGACATCGGTGGTGCTGATTGGGCCGAACTTGACGATGTTGCCACCGCCCGCGATGTCCTTGGTGTCTCCATCAAACAGCAGTAGGAAGACGTAGCGAACCACGATGCTTAGACCGATCGAAACGATCATCATCTGGTTCAGACCCATGCGGCGCTTGCGGAGTGGGCGCCAGAGCGCGGCATCCTGCAGCCAACCGAAGGCTCCGGTTACCAGCACAGCGACCAGTCCGGCCAGCAGGGTAGGCCAGCCCAGCGAAGCGTGTAGCAGCCACATCATGAGGGCACCGAGGGTGACCATCTCACCGTGGGCGAAGTTGCTGAGGCCGGTGGTGCCGAAGATCAGGGAGATGCCGATTGCGGCAATCGCCAACAGCAGACCGAAGTTAAGACCCGAGAACAGGCGACCGATGAGCTGGTCGCTGAAACTGACTGCCTGAATTGTCTGGCCACCGAACTTGAACAGCACTGGTGCGAACGAGAAGTCATTCAGGTCTGCGGTCATGTTCGGGTTCACCACCGACATTCCGCTTGGAAGCGTGGTGGTGTCCATGGCTACCTTGTAGACGCCGGCGGTAGGAACTGCAATCAACCAGCGGCCGGTGGCATCCGAAACGCCCTTGGCGCTGAACGAACCGAGAGTCGCGGTGATGGTCACACCCTGAACCGGCTTGCCGTTCAGTTTGAGTGCACCACCGATGCTGAACTCCCAGGTGCTTGGATCGCTATTTGCTGCGACCGCTCCTGCTGCTGGCTTTGCTGCCGGTGTGACGACTGTGCTGCTGCTGTGACTCGGGTTAGCGGCCTGTGCCGGTGCAGCCAGCACCAGCGCAGATCCGGCAATCGCCAGAGTCGTCATCAGCATTGCCCAACCGCGTCCCATGCGGGTACTTGGACGGCTCAACGTGACCTCCATATATGGCAAGACGCTTGAGGCGCCATTGCATGCTTACATTTACGCCTAACATCGGGGGATTCCCCAACTTCGGCAACTTGAAAAAGCATACTCCTGTTGACCCAAGCGGGGCAGTGGCGAAGACCGCTAAAACGGTAGACTTAACAAACCTTTTACACGCCACAAGCGAGGCTTTTTCATGACCGAAAACAACCCATTTGGTTTCGTTGGACTCACCTACGACGATGTCCTCCTTCTTCCAGGCGAATCGAATATCGTCCCTAGTGGCGTTAACACTCGCACTCAGCTGACCAAGCGCATCAGCATCAACATCCCACTGCTGTCTTCGGCGATGGACACCGTCACCGAGTCGCGCATGGCAATCGCCATGGCCCGCCAGGGTGGCATCGGGGTGCTGCACCGCAATCTTTCGATCGAGGGTCAGGCCGCCGAGGTAGACCGCGTCAAGCGCTCCGAAGCCGGAATGATCTCGCACCCGGTCACCACCACCCCGCTCAGCACCATCCAGGAAGTGGATGACCTCTGCCACCGCTACCGTGTTTCCGGTCTTCCGGTAGTTGACGAGGACGACGTATTAGTAGGTATCGTCACCAACCGTGACATGCGCTTCGTTCTGGATGTCCAGCGCACCACAACCCTGGTCAAGGACGTCATGACCCCGATGCCACTGGTGACCGCGCCGGTGGGCATCAACCCAGACGATGCAATCGCAATCTTCGCTCAGCACCGCATCGAGAAGCTGCCCCTGGTTGACTCGGCCGGCAAGCTTCGCGGTCTGATCACCATCAAGGACTTCGACAAGAGCGAGAAGTACCCGCTGGCATCCAAGGACGAGCAGGGTCGTCTGCTGGTAGCCGCTGCCGTCGGTGTTGGCCAGGACGCCTGGGAGCGCTCGATGGCTCTCGTTGACGCCGGTGTCGACATCCTTGTCGTGGACACCGCTCACGGCCACAACAGCGCCGTTCTCGAGATGGTGGCAAAGCTCAAGGCCGAACCATTCGCTCGCAATGTAGATGTAATCGGTGGAAACGTGGCAACCCGCGAGGGCGCTGCCGCTCTGGTTGCCGCCGGTGCCGATGGCGTCAAGGTGGGTGTTGGTCCAGGTTCGATCTGTACCACCCGCGTTGTTGCCGGTGTCGGTGTTCCTCAGGTCACTGCGGTTTACGAGGCCTCTCTGGCCGCCAAGCCAGCCGGTGTTCCGGTCATCGCCGACGGCGGTCTGCAGTACTCGGGCGACATCGCCAAGGCACTGGTTGCCGGCGCTAACGCCGTGATGCTGGGTTCGCTATTGGCCGGCACCGAGGAAGCCCCGGGAGACGTAGTTTACGTAAACGGTAAGCAGTTCAAGAGCTACCGCGGCATGGGTTCGCTGGGTGCAATGCAGGGTCGTGGCCAGGCGCAGTCTTACAGCAAGGACCGTTACTTCCAGGACGACGTCCTGCGCGAGGACAAGCTGGTGCCAGAGGGCATCGAGGGTCGCGTTCCACTGCGCGGCTCGGTTCAGTCGGTAACCCACCAGCTGGTGGGCGGTCTGCGCGCCTCGATGGGTTACGTCGGCGGCGAGACCATTCCAGAACTTCAGGCCAAGGGCAAGTTCGTCCGCATCACCGCGGCCGGCCTCAAGGAAAGCCACCCACACGACGTTCAGGGCATCATGGAGGCCCCGAACTACCAGGCTCGCTAAGCGCAGCCAGAGGGGTAAGTCATGACTGAGATTGAGATTGGCGTTGGCAAGCGCGGTTCGCGTGCCTGGGCCTTCGACGACGTAGCCATCGTTCCAACCCGTCGCACCCGCGACCCACAGGATGTCGACACCACCTGGAATATCGATGCCTTCAGCTTCAAGCTGCCGGTGATGACCGCACCGATGGACTCGGTGGTTTCGCCTGCAACCGCAATCCAGATTGGCAAGCTCGGCGGCCTCGGTGTTTTGGACCTCGAAGGTCTCTGGACTCGCTACGAGGACCCGACCAAGCTGCTCGAGGAGATTGCGAAGCTTCCGGCCGACAAGGTAGTGGCTCGCCTTCGTGAGATTTACTCGGCTCCGATTCAGGCATCGCTGATTCGTGACCGACTGGCCGAGATTCGTGCCGCTGGTGTGACGGTCGCCGGTGCGCTGACCCCGCAGGCAACCGCGGAGTTCAGCGAGACCGTGATCAAGGCCGGTGTCGACCTGTTCGTGATCCGCGGCACCACGGTGAGCGCCGAGCACGTTTCGAAGCAGCAGGAGCCGCTAAACCTGAAGGACTTCATCTACCGCTTGGACGTTCCGGTCATCGTCGGTGGCGCGGCAACCTACAAGGGTTCGCTGCACCTGATGCGCACCGGTGCCGCCGGTGTTCTCGTGGGATTCGGTGGCGGAGCTGCCAGCACCACCCGCAAGGTTTTGGGAATCCACGCACCGATGGCTACCGCGATTGCGGATGTCGCAGGCGCTCGCCGCGACTACATGGACGAGTCCGGTGGACGCTACGTTCACGTCATCGCCGATGGCGGTCTGGGCACTTCGGGTGATGTCGTCAAGGCAATCGCACTCGGTGCCGACGCAGTAATGCTGGGTAGCGTGCTGGCACAGGCCACCGAGGCTCCGGGCAAGGGCTTCCACTGGGGTCAAGAGGCCTGGCACGAAGAGCTACCTCGCGGCAACCGCGTCCAGCTGGGTCAGAGCCACAGCCTCGAAGAGATCCTGCTTGGTCCAGCCTCGGATGCCGAAGGAACCGTGAACCTGATCGGTGCCCTGCGTCGCGCCATGGCAACCACCGGCTACAGCGATCTCAAGGAGTTCCAGCGAGCCGATGTCGTGGTGGCTCCTTACTCGCCACGCTAATCGCAAAGGTTTCTAGTGAATCAAGCGCCAACCTGGTTCGCGGTCGCAAGACGGCCGCGCTGGATTGGCGCTTTGTTCATTGCCATGGGGGTCGCCGTTATCTGCGCTCTGCTGGCGCAGTGGCAGGCCAGCCGCAGCATCGAGGCGCCGGTGCGCGACGCCGACCACAGTGTTTTCGCCTGGCACAAGGCCCCGGTTTTGGACTCGGTGGTGAAGCCGGGAAGAACACCGAGGGGAACCGCCGTCGGCACGCTGGTGCAGGCCAAGGGAACCCTGGACACCTCCAAACTTTATGTCGTTGCCAACCGCGTGCAGCGCGATGGAACCGCCGGGTTCTGGGTGGTTGGTTTCTACACCGATGAGGTCGGCAATCGAATTCTCGCGCCGCTGGGATTCACCCCGAGCCGTCAGCAAGCGCTCCGAGTGGCTGCTCGAATTGAAGGTTCGATGCAGGCTCAGGTACTCCAGTCGCTTCACGGCAGACTCAGCCCGGCCGAGGCACCAGAGCGAATCCAGCCGGTGCTCCAGTCGCTAGCGCCCGGGCAGTTGGCGAATCAGCTGGAGCCCTCGGTGGGTCAACGGGTCTACCCGCTGTTCCTGCTGGTCACCGAGCGGGCCTACCCGGGTTTGCAGAAGATCACGGTCATCCGTCTGAGCACCGCGCAAATCAACTGGCTGAGTGCGTTTTACGCGGTGGAATGGATCGCCTTCTGCGGCTTCAGTTTCTTCATGTGGTGGCGCCTGGTGCGGGATCAACAGCAGCGCGAGCGCGAGCAGTTGGCCGAGGCAAAAACCGCTGCCGCCCAAGGTAAACTTGACTAATGGCAACCCCAAAAAACCCAGTTCTCAGCGCGCTTAAGCTGTACCGAGTCGCGTCTGCCATTACCGGCTCGCTGTTGGTCGCCATCACCATTCTTTTCGCGGTCCGCTTGACCTCGCAGCAGGATCTCTGGCTGGCCGGCCCCCACGGCTTTCTGACCTTCGAGAGCTACCAGGTGGATGACCTGGGAAACAAGGTCGGTCTACCAACCGTGGGACTGGACCTAACTACCGTCGTGCTGATTGTCCACGGCTGGTTCTACATGCTTTACCTTTACACCGACTTCCGTCTGTGGAGTTTGATGCGATGGAGCTTCAAGCGATTCCTGATTATTGCGGCCGGTGGCGTTGTGCCACTGCTTTCGTTCTTCACCGAGCGCCACTATCACCAGATTGCCGTGGCCGAATCCGCTAACGCTTCAACTTCCCAGAAATAAGGAGAGCTGATGAACCAGCCAGTCCTAGTCGTTGACTTCGGTGCGCAGTACGCGCAGCTGATTGCGCGTCGCGTCCGCGAGGCAAACGTCTACTCGGAGATCGTTCACCACAACGTGACCGCCGCCGAGGTGGCAGCCAAGAAGCCACTGGCCATCATTCTTTCCGGTGGACCTTCCTCGGTGTACGAGGCCGGCGCACCAAAGCTGGACCCGGCAATCCTGGAGCTGGGTATCCCAGTGCTGGGCATTTGCTACGGTTTCCAGACCATCGCGAACACCCTCGGTGGCCGCGTTGACGCAACCGGTAAGAAGGAATACGGCGCCACCGAGCTCTCTGTTTCGGCCGGCGGCGAGATTCTGGCCGGACAGCCAGCGGACCAGATCTGCTGGATGAGCCACGGCGACCAGGTGGTTGAGGCTCCAGCGGGCTTCGAAGTGCTGGCATCCACCGAGACCACTCCGGTTGCCGCTTTCGCCAACAGTGAGCGCAAGATTTACGGTGTCCAGTGGCACCCAGAGGTAAAGCACAGCCAGTACGGTCAGGATGTTCTGGTCAACTTCCTGCACAATGCGGCGGGCATTCCAGCAACTTGGAACAGCGGCAACGTGATTGCCGAGCAGGTGGAAAAGATTCGCGCCCAGGTTGGCGACGCCCGTGTCATCTGTGGTTTGTCGGGTGGCGTGGACAGCGCGGTTGCTGCGGCCCTGGTTCACAAGGCTGTTGGGGACCAGCTGACCTGTGTCTTCGTTAACCACGGCTTGCTGCGCCAGGACGAAGCCGAGCAGGTGGAGCGCGACTACGTTGCAGCCACCGGTATTCGTTTGGTGACCGTGGATGCCGAGCAGAAGTTCTTGGATGCGCTGGCCGGGGTATCGGACCCAGAGACCAAGCGAAAGATTATCGGCCGCGAGTTTATTCGCACCTTCGAGGAGGCCGAGCGCAAGCTGGTTGCCGAGGCTGCAGCCGACAACCGACCAATCAAGTTCCTGGTTCAGGGAACCCTCTACCCAGACGTAGTGGAGTCTGGTGGTGGAGTGACCGCTGGAATCAAGAGCCACCACAACGTGGGTGGTCTACCCGACGACCTCCAGTTCGAGCTAGTCGAGCCACTGCGCACCCTGTTCAAAGACGAGGTTCGCGCCATCGGTGCCGAGCTTGGTCTGCCACACGAGATTGTTCAGCGCCAGCCGTTCCCAGGTCCGGGCCTTGGAATCCGTATCGTGGGCGAGGTAAACAAGGAGCGTCTGGACTTGCTGCGCAAGGCCGACGCCATCGTTCGCGCGGAGCTCACCGCGGCCGGTCTCGATGGTGAAATCTGGCAGTGCCCGGTGGTGCTGTTGGCCGATGTGCGCTCGGTGGGTGTTCAGGGCGATGGCCGCACCTATGGTCACCCGATTGTGCTGCGTCCGGTTTCATCGGAGGACGCCATGACCGCCGACTGGAGCCGCCTGCCATACGATCTACTGGCGAAGATTTCCAACCGCATCACCAACGAGGTGGCGGGAGTAAACCGAGTGGTGCTGGACGTAACCAGCAAGCCACCCGGCACCATCGAGTGGGAGTAATCGAGGCCTTATTGGTTTCGGCTAAGAAGCGCTTGGGTAAATCAACTCAAGCGCTTTTTTCTGCACCGGCTGAATGCTGATCTCGGGGCGAATCGTCTTCGCCATTGACTCGGCCTCACGCAGTGTCTTCGCCAGGCCAAGTTCAAGCAGCACCCCGGCGGCAACAGTTCCGGTTCGACCTCGGCCTAAACCGCAATGGAAGGCAACGCGCTTTCCGGCGTGCATGGCATCGACAACTCGATCGATTGCCTCTTTGAAGAGTTGGAACTCGGCGGTGGGGGAGTTATCTCCCAGCGGGACCTGAATCCACTCCAGATTCTTGCCGCGCGCAGCGCACTCGGTGGCTTCGGCTCGCAGGTCAACTACCACGTCGATGCCCTCGGCATTGACTGCATCCTGCATGTCTGCTGCAGAACCCATGAAGATCTGGCCCGGTACCAGTGCGTGATAAGTGCCCATATTCCTAATCCCCCGATTATCGTCTTGCGACTGTCCCTCTAAGTTACCTCAATCATGTAAGACTGAAGCCGTGAAACTTCCACTCGTTTTCGGCCACCGAGGAGCCTGCGCCTACCGACCCGAAAATACCTTGGAGGCTTTCGAGCTTGCCTTCCAGATGGGCTCGGATGCTATCGAGTGCGACCTGGTACCCACCAAGGATGGCCGGCTGATCATTCGCCACGAAAGCGAGCTTTCCGGGACCACCGATGTGGGCAGTCACCCCGAGTTTGCCACTCGCCATCGCACTCAGCTGATGTATGGCCAGTGGGCGGTGACGGGCTGGTTCAGTGAGGACTTCACGCTGGCTGAAATCCAGACCCTTTGGGCCACCGAGCGCATCCCGGAGGTGCGGCCGGGAAGCGCCAAGTTCGATGGGCAGTTCCGGATTCCGACCGTCGAGGACTTGCTTGCAGCGCCATTTGCGGACGGTAAGACTCTGATTCTGGAGATCAAACACGGGGGACATTTCAAGTCGATTGGATTCGACACGGCGGCGATGCTGGCCGAAGCGGTATTGGCTTCCGATTGGCGGGCACGAGGAATCAAGCTGGTCTTTGAGGGTTTCGATTACGAGACCGTGAAGGATCTGAAGCGAAGTCTGGGCCACCTGCCCGATACGGCTTTTGTTTTTCTGGTCGAGGGTTGGGGAATGCCGGCCGCCGAGAACTTGGATGCCTGGTTGGACGACGTTGCTTCCAACGTGGATGGCATCAGTTTTGACGTGGAGTTGCTCTTCGACAAGGTGGTTCGGGACGCCACCGGTGTCCAGTTTGGGCAACCCAATGACCTGGTCGCCAAGGCTCACGCCAAGGGGCTGACTGTATTCACCTGGACCGCCCGCGCCGAGGACGCCAAGTACTCGGTGGAGGAGTATTACCACCAGTTTGTAGCGCTTGGAACCGACGGGGTTTTCGCTGACCACCCAGACCTGTTCCGCGACTTCGTTGACGGGTTGGCTTAGCCCAATCAATGTCCTAGCCCGCGGGTAAACTTGCTTGGGTTATGACCGAACTCTTCTCTCTCAACGATTTTGACCTGCCGTCTCGAAACGGCGCCGACCAGCTGGTCGAGGGTCTGAATCCACAGCAGCGTGCCGCCGTGGAGCACCGCGGTCCGGCCCTGCTGATTGTCGCGGGAGCCGGTTCGGGAAAGACTCGAGTTCTCACTCACCGCATCGCCCACTTCCTTGCCAAGCGTGAACTTTGGCCAAGCCAGATTCTTGCCATCACCTTCACCAACAAGGCCGCGGCCGAGATGCGTGAGCGCGTGAAACACCTGCTGGGCGAGGACGCGGGTGGCATGTGGATTAAGACCTTCCACTCCGCCTGCGTGATGATTTTGCGCCGCGAGGCAGAGCGCCTGGGCTATGACCCAAACTTCACCATTTATGACTCTGGTGATAGCCGTGCCATCTTCAAGCGCATCATCAAGGACATCGGCGCGGACATTCACAAGCTGACCCCGGCTGGTGTGGCTGCGCTCATCTCCAAGGCCAAGAATGAGCTAGCGGACAGCGCCTCCTACGCTCGCGCTGGCGACATGAGCGACCCTGTTCATCGCATGGTGGTCGAAATTTTTGAGCGCTACGAGCGCGAACTGCGCCGCAACAACGCCTTTGACTTCGACGACCTAATCGGCGAAACGGTTCACCTCTTCCGCAACTTCCCAGACGTTGCCGCCGCCTACCAGCGCAAGTTCCGCCACATCCTGGTGGACGAGTACCAGGACACTAACCACGCTCAGTATGCGTTGATTCAGGAACTCACTAAGCCTCTGGACCCGGAATACGCCAACGTGGACGACCGCACCGGTTTGATTATGAGTCCGGCTGCCCTGACAGTGGTGGGAGACTCTGACCAGTCCATTTACGCGTTCCGCGGTGCCGATATCCGCAACATCGTGGAGTTCGAAAAGGACTTCCCCGGCGCGCGCACAATCCTGCTAGAGCAGAACTATCGCTCCACGCAGAACATCCTTTCGGCCGCTAACGCCGTCATTGGCAATAACTTCGATCGCCCGGCCAAGAACCTCTGGACAGATAGCGGCGACGGCGAGAAAATCGTCGGTTACACCGGTTACAGCGGTCACGATGAAGCCCAGTTCGTCGCCGATGAGATTGGACGACTGCACCGCGAGGGCATGAACTATCGAGACATCGCGGTCATCTATCGAACCAACTCTCAGACCCGTACCCTGGAAGAAATTTTCGTGCGTTCGGCACTGCCATATCGAGTAATCGGCGGTACCAAGTTCTATGAGCGCCAGGAAATCAAGGACGCCTTTGGTTACCTGGTTGCGGTTGCCAATCGCAAGGACGACCTAGCCACTCGCCGCATTCTTAATGTTCCGAAGCGCGGAATCGGTGACGCCACCGAGACCCAGCTGGCGAAGTTCGCCGAGGACCACGGCTTCTCGGTGCGTGAGGTTCTGGACCACGTCGAAGAACTGGGCTTCGGGCCAAAGGTCGCCGGGGCAATTAAGAGCCTCGGAAACCTGCTGCACCACCTCGAGGGCATGATCGAGACCGCCAGCGTTGACTCGATCCTTCGGGAGGCCCTGGAGAAGAGCGGTTACCTGGACGCTCTGAAGAGCAGTCGCGATCCACAGGATGAAGCCCGCGTCGAGAACCTCGAGGAACTCGTGAACGTGGCCCGCGAATTCCAGCGCAACAACCCCGAGGGCAAGCTTTCCGACTTCCTGAACGAGGTCGCTCTGGTCGCTGCGGCAGATGACCTAGATGACGCCTCGGGAACCGTCAGCCTGATGACCCTTCACACTGCGAAGGGCTTGGAGTACGAGGCCGTCTTCCTTACCGGAATCGAAGAGGGGCTATTGCCGCACCGCATGGCCTTCATCGAGCCAGGTGGCCTGGCCGAGGAACGACGTCTGTTTTACGTAGGAATTACTCGCGCCAAGAAGGTTCTGCACCTTTCGCTCGCGATGAGCCGCAGCACTTTTGGTGAAACCGATGCCGCGACCCCGAGCCGCTTCCTCAATGAAATTCCTGCCGACCTGATTCGCTGGAAAGAGTCCGGTGCCAGTCGCACCGCCTACCGACCTTCGATCGCGGACGGTCAGAACTACACCATCGGCAGCGGCGGGGGCGTCTCGTCGGTTCGCGAGAAACCGAAGACGCAGTACCCGGGCGCAATCAGCAGCGTTCGCGACAACGGAGACCTGGAGTTGGCGGCCGGAGACATGATTGAGCACGCCGATTTCGGTCGCGGCAAAGTCATCGCCGTCAGCGGCAAAGCGCCGCGTCAGACCGCCGAGATTCACTTTGGTTCCGGGGGCATCAAGAAGCTCTTGGTCAAGGTCGCACCGATCACCAAACTGTAGGCGATTTCCCCGCTGCTGCGGGCTTCCATCTGGTGGAACCAGGGGATTTTTGGGCCTCCCGCAGAGGCTAGACTTAATAAGGCTTTTTTACGCCAATATCCCTACTGAATGGATAACTGTGGATTTATTTGAGTACCAGGCTCGCGACCTGTTCGAAGCCTACGGAGTCCCTGTACTTCAGGGCCTGATTGCAGACACCCCAGACGAGGCAGCGGCAGCTGCAGCCAAGATTGGCGGCACCGTAGTCGTCAAGGCTCAGGTCCAGGTTGGTGGCCGCGGCAAGGCCGGCGGTGTGAAGGTTGTTCACAGCGCAGAAGAGGCCCGCGAGAAGGCAAACGACATTCTTGGCCTGGACATCAAGGGTCACGTCGTAAAGCGCGTGATGATTGCCCAGGGTGCAGCCATCGACAAGGAGTTCTACTTCTCGGTGCTGCTAGACCGATCGAACCGCACCTTCCTCTCGCTCTGCAGCGTCGAGGGTGGCATGGAGATCGAGCAGCTGGCAGTCGAGCGCCCAGAGGCTCTGGCAAAGATTGCCGTTGACGCACTGCGCGGAATCGACGATGCCAAGGCTCTGGAGATAGCAAAGGCCGGTGGCTTCAACGACGAGCTAGCGGCCAAGGTTGCGCCTGTCTTCGTGAAGCTCTGGAACGTCTTCAAGAACGAGGACGCCACTCTGGTCGAGGTAAACCCACTGGTCTTGACCAAGGACGGCGACATTGTCGCTCTGGACGGCAAGGTTTCGTTGGACGAGAACGCCGAGTTCCGACACACCGACCGCGAGGAAGTTTCGATCGCAAAGGTCGACCCACTGGAGGCCAAGGCTAAGGCCCTGAACCTCAACTACGTGAAGCTTGATGGTCAGGTCGGTGTCATCGGTAACGGTGCCGGTCTGGTTATGTCCACCCTGGACGTTGTCGCCTACGCCGGCGAGAAGCACGGTGGCGTCAAGCCAGCTAACTTCCTGGACATCGGTGGCGGTGCCTCGGCCGAGGTCATGGCCAACGGTCTGGACGTCATCCTGAACGACCCACAGGTCCGCAGCGTGTTCGTAAACGTCTTCGGTGGAATCACCGCCTGTGACGCCGTTGCAAACGGAATCGTCGGTGCGCTGAACACCCTCGGTGACTCTGCCAGCAAGCCGCTGGTAGTTCGCCTGGACGGTAACAACGTAGCCGAGGGTCGTCGCATCCTGGCTGAGTACGCTCACCCACTGGTAACCGTTGTCGAAACCATGGACGAGGCTGCCGACAAGGCCGCCGAGCTGGCTAACCGCTAAGCGAGAGAGACTTACAAAATGGCTATTTTTCTAAACGAAAACTCCAAGATCATCGTTCAGGGTATGACCGGTGCCGAGGGTATGAAGCACACCCAGCGCATGCTGGCCGGTGGCTCCAACATTGTCGGTGGCGTGAACCCACGCAAGGCCGGCGAGACCGTGACCGTCGAGGGCAAGGACCTTCCAGTCTTCGGAACTGTTGCGGACGCCATGAAGGCAACCGGAGCCAACGTTTCGGTGATCTTCGTTCCACCAGCCTTTGCTAAGGCAGCAATCATCGAGGCCATCGATGCCGAGATCGAGCTGGCAGTTGCAATCACCGAGGGCATCCCGGTGCACGACACCGCAGAGGCTTGGGCTTACAACGTTGCCAAGGGTCAGAAGACTCGCCTGATCGGTCCAAACTGCCCAGGCATCATCAGCCCGGGAAAGTCGAACGCCGGAATCACCCCATCGAACATCACCGGTGCCGGACCAATCGGTCTGGTTTCGAAGTCGGGCACCCTGACCTACCAGATGATGTACGAGCTGCGTGACATCGGTATGTCGACCGCTATCGGTATCGGTGGAGACCCAATCATCGGCACCACCCACATCGACGCTCTGGCCGCTTTCCAGGCTGACCCAGAGACCAAGGCAATCGTTCTGATTGGTGAAATCGGTGGAGACTCCGAGGAGAAGGCCGCGGCTTACATCGCAGCCAACGTCACCAAACCAGTGGTTGCTTACGTTGCGGGCTTCACCGCTCCAGAGGGCAAGACCATGGGTCACGCCGGTGCGATTGTTTCCGGTTCTGCCGGTACCGCTCAGGCCAAGAAGGAGGCCTTCGAGGCCGTTGGCGTGAAGGTTGGCAAGACCCCGAGCGAGACCGCGGCGCTGATGCGCGAGGTCTACAACAACCTGGCTAAGTAATAGTCGAAATACCTGCGACGGCCCTCGGAAATCCGAGGGCCGTCCGGTTTTGCTGCAGGTGCAGTACCTTAGTACGCATGTTTTGAACGACAGACCAACTGTTCTCTGTCCAATAGCCCCAGTTCCAAGGCGAGTCCACTCGGTCGGTACTGTGCTGAGCGATTCGATCCCCTGAACCGCCCGTCACGGCATAATAGGGTCCATTGGTATCAGCATAATTAGCAAACGTTCCGGAATTCGTGGAGATGGCCATGTGCGAGTAGCCTTCTCCTCGTCCCCAGTCGTACATGTATACATCTCCGCCGGTCGCCCCAGAGTACTTTGCGTATATTGCAGGGTAGAAAACAGCAGAGAGGCGGCCACTCGCGCTTAGTTGGTTGTAGAGGGCTGAGACGCTAACCTACGATGAACTCTGGTCAGTGGAGGAGTACCACCATTGTGCAATCCCGTTGGCTGCGCCGAGATACGGGTAACCCCCGGCGCGGAGGGCCTGTGACACAAAATTGGCACAATCACTATTGAATAACTGGTTTCCGACTGTGCGATACTGCGAATTATTGTGGCAGGCAAACGTGGTATCGCCGTTGCGCGCGCAGGTTTTCGCATACGTCACCGCATTTTGATTGTTCTACGCAAATGCAGGAGTAGCCGCAGAAAACACCAGAAAACCTGCACCGAAACCAATCACAATTTGGATTAATTTGATTCCAAAGTTTTTCATCAGAAGCCATCCTGGAGAATCTGGACGCGTGAAACGAGCAGCCAGTCGTCCGTGCTGGTCGCTCTTTGGATGACAATCTGAAATTGGCCTGCCCGATCCTGACGCATTTCGTTATTTCCGAAATACTCAAGATGTCCTGTTACGTCTACCGATGCTTCACGTGCGCTAACAGAGACGTTGTCCCATGTTGAAACTACGAGTCGGGCATGACTTAAAAAATTGTGACCCATAAAGATTGCAGGGTCAGCTACCGCCTGGTCCAGTTCGTCTACTTTTTCTTTGACCTGTTCGGCTGCCCAGATTGAGCCCAAATCACTAGCCCATCGCGCGCGTGCACTGCCCGTTTGCGCGGCATGAGCCTGAGCGGCATTAATGTCCGCCGAGCCATAAACCATGGAAGCCGGGATTAGAGTCATGGCGGCACGCTTAGCTGACTGTATGTCGCGCTCAGACCCTGTAAACGTGCCGGAGGAATGCCACTTGGCGTTGGTGCTACCAGAATTGGATTCCGAAATTGGCATAGGCACTGCGGAAACAGATACACCAGCGGCCACCAAAAATCCAGCAACTGCTGCGCTTGTGACGATGCGACCTTTCATTTTTCCCCCTTGGCCGAATCTAGTTGAAGAGTGATTTTGCGTCAACTCCTTGTAGGTTTGAACTGTGTTTAGTCGCAGAACCACCTTCATTACCGTCGCCCTAGAAACGGCTTTGGCGGTTGCGGTTGGCCTAGGAATTTTGTTGGTTCCGATGACCCTCCTCTGGGCTGTCGAGAACAACTCAACCGTGGATTGGACCGCCGCCTACCGCACCGCCGCCGACTTCTGGCTGGCCGCACACGGCGTACATATCTCGGTGCCGGCCCAGACTATTGCCGGAGTCGAAGCGCCGGACTTCACTATCAGGATGATCCCCTTAGGTCTCACGGCGCTGATCATCGGCTTGGCATTCCGCATCGGCCAAAGACTGGCCACCGGCCAGGTCCTCTGGCCCGGTTGGGTTGCCATCGCGCTGGTCTACGGCGGCTTCAGTCTGCTGATCAGCAACACGGTGAAGAGCCCACTGGCGGCGCCGGACTCGGTGCAGGGAACCTTCATTCCGCCGCTGGTCTTCGTGGTGGTCGCGCTGCTGAGTTCAATCTTCGCCAAGCCGGCCGACCTAGGTGTGGCTCACCTACAGCCGGCCAAGGAGCGCCTGGTGGTTCGGGCCTGGGTTAACCAGCGCTGGGAGGCTCTGGGTTGGTGGGCGAACGTGGTTTTGCCACCTGCGCTTCGCGCCGGCACGGCTATCGTGGTTTCGCTCATCGGCGTTTCGGCCGTGACGCTGGCCCTGCAGTTGGCGTTCAACTGGATCGAAGTTATTCGCCTCTACGAGAGCATGCAGCTAACACTTCTGGGCGGCATCCTGCTGACCGTTGGCCAGATCGTTTTCCTGCCTAACTTCGTGTTATTTGGCGCAGACTGGTTTACCGGCGCTGGATTTGCGATTGGCACCGGCTCGTTGGTGAGTCCACTCGGGTCACAGCTTGGCCCACTGCCCGCGCTGCCGATATTCGCGGCACTTCCGGCTGGTGAGCTGAGCTTCGGCATGATTGCAATTGCTATTCCGGTGGTGGCCGCCATTGTCGCCACGCTGCGAATCCGCTCGCACGCCGCCGAGATGCGCTTCGAATTTGCCAGCCCGATTACCGCCGCGCTGTCGCTGGGTATCCCGGTCGCGCTGGTGGCAGCGCTCGAACTGCTGCTTGCAAACCTGCTAACCCGTGGTTCGATCGGTCCTGGTCGATTCGCGGATGTCGGCGGAAATCCGCTGACCACAGCAGCTGCGCTCTTCGTCGAGGTTGCTCTGGTCTCCACAATCGCAGCCTTCTACACCGCCAGTCCGGATGCTCCGGATTCCCACCTGGTGGAGCGAGCCAAGGCCTCGGTGGCCCGATTCGCGCGCACCGAGGAAAAGGTGGATATCCCGGAGCCATCGGCGGGAAGTGGCTTCGAGCCCGAGCGGTAAACTTGAAGGGTGCTTTCGGCAGTCGTTCTAATCAGTGGTGGTGGGTCTAACCTCAAGGCAATTCTTGAGGCCACCGAGGACCCAACCTACCCGGTCAAAATTTTGGCCGTAGGTGCCGACAACGACGCTGACGGTCTGGCTCATGCCGACCGCTACGGAATCCCAAGTTTTGTCGTCAGCCCCGGCAATTTTGAGAACCGAGCCGCTTGGGCAGAAGAGCTGCTTGCCAGCATCAAGAACTTCAACCCGGACCTGATCATCCTGGCTGGTTTCATGCGCATCCTGCCGCCGAACTTTGTTCGCGCTGTATCGCCACGACTGATCAACACCCATCCTTCACTCTTGCCGCTGTTCCCGGGCGCTCACGCCGTGCATGACGCCATGGCGGCAGGCGCAGCGGAAACCGGAGTCACCATTCACATCGTCGACGAGGGCGTCGACACCGGACCGCACCTGGCTCAGGCCAAGGTCACCGTTTTGCCAGAAGACACCGAGGATTCGCTCCACGAGCGCATCAAGGTGGTCGAACGCCAACTGCTGGTGCAGGTGGTAGCCGACATCGCTAACGGCAAAATCAAGCTTCAGTAACTAAAGCTTCACGCCCACCTGCCAGCCAAGAAAACAGAGGACACTCATGGCCGCACACAACTCGTACACCGCAGCGGATTACCGCCACTTCGACCGCGTTCCGGTCAAGCGCGCTCTCATCAGCGTCAGCGACAAGACCGGTCTGCTGGACCTCGCCAAGGCGCTTCACGAAGCCGGCGTTCAGATGATTTCCACTGGCAGTACCGCCAAGACCATCGCCGAGGCTGGCTACGCAGTCACCGAGGTGTCGCAGGTCACCGGCTTCCCAGAATCGTTGGATGGACGCGTCAAGACTCTGCACCCAAAGGTCCACGCCGGTCTCTTGGCCGACCTGCGTCTGGTGCAGCACGAGCAGCAGCTGGCAGAGCTGGACATCGAGGCTTTCCAGCTGGTGGTTGTGAACCTCTACCCATTCGTCCAGACTGTGGCCAGCGGAGCCAAGGGTGACGCCGTAGTCGAGCAGATCGACATCGGTGGCCCTGCGATGGTTCGCGCCAGCGCCAAGAACCACGCGAACGTTGCGATTGTCGTGGACCCAGGTATGTACGGCGAGGTCATCGAGGCAATCCAGAACGGCGGAACCACCCTGCTGCAGCGCCGTCAGCTTGCCTACGCAGCCTTCAGCCACACCGCTTCCTATGACACCGCGGTTGCCAACTGGTTTGGCGAGGAGCTGAACAACGCCTGGAAGGGCAAGGTCGGCGCACCGGAAGAGGCCGCCAACAGCAACCCAGGCTTCGCCACCGAGTTTGGAGTCAGCGGCAAGCTGAGCAACGTCCTTCGCTACGGCGAGAACAGCCACCAGGCGGCCGCCCTGTACAAGACCACCGGCGAAGGCGCCGTGCAGGGCATCGCCCAGGCGCGCCAGCTGAACGGCAAGGACATGTCCTACAACAACTACGTTGACGCCGATGCAGCGCTGCGTGCCGCATATGACTTCACCGAGCCTGCCGTTGCCATCATCAAGCACGCCAACCCCTGCGGTATTGCCATCGCCACCGAGGGTGCCGAGGACGCCATCCTCAGCGCCTACCAGAAGGCGCACCTCTGCGACCCGATGAGCGCATTCGGTGGCGTGATTGCCGCCAACCGCACCGTCACCGCAAAGATGGCAGCCGCAGTCTCGGAGGTATTCACCGAGGTAATCGTTGCCCCAGGCTACGAGGCCGCGGCGCTGGAGATCCTGCTGGCCAAGAAGAACCTGCGAATCCTGGAGCTACCGAAGAACTACAGCCGCGAGGCTCTCGAGGTTCGCCAGATCTCGGGCGGTCTGCTGGTTCAGCAGCCGGACACCTTCGCGGCTTTCAACACCAACGAGTGGAAGCTAGTTGCCGGCCCGAAGGCCGACGCCGCCACCTTCGAGGAGCTGAAGTTCGCCTGGCGCGCCAGCCGCGCGGTCAAGTCCAACGGAATCTTGATCGCCAAGGATGGCGGCTCGGTCGGTGTCGGCATGGGCCAGGTCAACCGAGTCGATAGCTGCAAGCTGGCAGTCGAGCGCTCGGTGTCCCGTTCCCGTGGCGCAGTCGCCGCATCGGACGCGTTCTTCCCATTCGCCGACGGCCTGCAGATCCTGATCGACGGCGGAGTTCGTGCCGTGGTCCAGCCTGG
>ERZ650311.364-NODE-364-length-29556-cov-6.707671_pt1 | contig 29556 bp, 57 predicted proteins | sample MGYA00376247_ERZ650311 | MGnify/ENA primary metagenome ERZ650311 (study PRJEB26733, sample SAMN07839324) | wastewater metagenome | biome: small river; feature: stream; material: water | place: USA: North Carolina | collected 2016-07-28 ...
GAGCGGGTCTATGATTCGTTCAATTTCGCTGCTCAATTGGGGTTTTAATGGCGCGCCAACGAGCCCAAGCCGGAAGCCCGCTAAGAATCTCAGCGGGCGACTATAACGACGCGGTCGACGCTGGGCAGTGGTTCGCACAGCAGCAGGCCCTAGGCCGCGGCGGATCGCCGTTATCGGTGCCGGTCAATCCGTGCGTTGTTCGGGTGCGCAACGACAGCGGCGGAGATTTGACGTCTGGTAGCGTGGTGGAGATTGGAGCGGCGACGGTCACAGTTCAGCGGCAATACCTCTGGTTCAGTGCGGCGGCAAGATCGGGAAACGACCCGTTTTGCGGCGTTCTGTTGGAGTCGATACCCGACGGCAAATACGGCGACTGTCAGATTAGCGGCGTTTGTATGGCCGACATTGACGTCGTTGACACGGATAACACCCATGCCCGCGTTGTGCCAGGATCAACGCAACTCAAGGGCGACTTCGGCGGCTGGTGCCGAATCGTTTACAAGCCGTCCGGTACCGGCGTCAAATCGTGTGTTGTGCTGCTGGGAGCGCTCGACAACGTGACCAGGAAAGCCCGGTCAATATCCACGGTCACGGACGGCGGAACTGGGACGGCGGACATTTATGTCAACGGCTCGTCTCGCGGTTCGGTCACGGTCTATTTCAACTGGATGACAGGCAGCGGGAACATCGCCAGCGGTGCCGATTTGTGGGTGAAGTATTTCCACGATGAAGACAAGTGGGTAGTCACGGGCGCGGAGTGCGGAGCATGAGCGGCTTTCGTGACCGCATGGGGCTTGCTCGTTGCTGCTGTGTCTGCACTGACTGTTGCAACGGTGACTATCCGACCGAGTACGACGTCGACTTTACGTTCGTCAACAATGACTGCACGAACTGCGCGGACTACTCTGGAACCTACACGCTGTCCAAGCTTGCGACCTGCAATTGGACCTACGATAGCGGGCTAACTCTATCCGATGCGTGCGATCCGCCTTACGGCGAGCAAATTAAGCGTCTAGCAATCCTCCTACAGATTCGATGCGTCAACGCGACCCAGTACGGCATCACTCTCTACTGGGATCTTTACCGCAATTCGCCGAACTGCTCGGGTTTGTTTGACGTGACGAGCCACCTCTGGACGCACAGAGTGAACGTCGCGGATTTTAGCTGTTCTGCCGCGGTCGATCACGAGGTGCCCTGGGGCTCGACATTCACTTACGGATGGCAATACAACGTAGTGTTAAACCGTTGTGTCACGTACAGCCCAACGGCGTTTTGCGACCCGCCCTCTAACGCCCTGATAACTGCGGTGCCATGAGTGACTGTGGGTTCGGATGCGATTTGGTTTGCGTCTATTGCGGCTACCAAGCGCGGAAGGCTGGGACGCGGCGAAATTGCAGCGTTGAGCGTCCGCCATCTGTGACCGCACAGTTATCGTCGTATGCCGCGGCCGTTTCGCGGTGGCTTGCTGCCGGTCGGCCAGTGCGGACAGACGAGCAGGTAGCGGGATTGCTGGCGATCTGCCAGGACAATCGCTGCGGCAAGTATCGCGATGGGCAATGCCTCGCGTGTGGGTGCCGGGTGAATTCGAGCGGGTGGGCACTGGCAAACAAGCTACGCATGGCAACGGAAAGTTGCCCCAAGAGGCTATGGGCTGCGGACGGAATGGTCGAGACGTCACAGAAACGGTTACGGGTCGGAATTGTCACTCCTAACCTCATGGTCGGCGGCGTCGAGTCGTGGCTATTATCGCTCGCGAAGGAGTGGGCGAGATCCGGCCAAGTCGAAATAGTTGGAATTGGACATATAGGTACGGAAGGAACGCATCAACATACATTTACGCGACAGCTAACGAAGGTCTGTCCGGTGGTTACGAGCTGCGATATCGAGGGATCGCACAAGGTCCGCTCGCCAATTGACGCGGCCGGAGCGATTGCAGCGGCGGCTGACGTGGTGATCGTCTGGAGCGTATCGGCAGACATTCTCGCCAGGGTGAAGCGGCCAGGGCTCATTATCGCAGGCGTGTCGCACGGGTGCTATGACTGGTGGATGGGCGCGGCGGCGCCGCTGGTCGATCGATGGGCGGCGGTCGATCCCGTTGCGGTGGCTCCGGTCCCAGCCTACCGCGACGGCGTCGAGATTATTCCCAACGGCATCGACTTGGAGCGGTGCCAATCGAGTCTGACGCAACAGGAAGCCCGCAGACGGCTTGGATTGCCACCGGACGGAAAGGTAGTAGGCTACGTGGGGCGGCTGTCACCGGAAAAGCGCATAGCGGAAATCGCGGCCAGTGCGGACTATCTCCCCTCGGGGTGGCGAGTGCTAATTGTGGGCGACGGTCGCGAGGCGGGGAAGGCGTTCGGCGGCCGAGTCTACAGGCGACCGGCGACCGAGGCGATAGGCGACGTGTGGCGAGCGTGCGACGTCGCGGTAGTGGCGAGCGAGGCGGAGGGATACTGTTTGGCGGCGGTCGAGGCTCTTGCGGCTGGTGTGCCGTTGGCGGCGACGCGGGTAGGCGTGGTCGAGCAGATAGCGAACGAGGTCGAGATAATTCCGCAGCCTGCCAAGCCAGAGGATATTGCGGCGGCTTGCGTGCGGGCTGAATCGCGGGGCATCTCGCCAGGGCTCGCGGCATGGGTTACCGAGCAGTCGGCGGCGGTTATGGCGAGCAGGTGGGCGGCGTGGCTGGGCAAGATTGCGAACAAGAAATAACCGGACGGAACCGGACGGACCTGGACGGACCTGGACGGAATCGGACTCGCGACAGCTTACGACCCTGTCCAGGAAAACTAGCTACTTTGCGCGCCGGAAGGTAGCATGGACCCAAAGGAGACGCCCATGAAAGCCGCGACCCAATTGCGTTTTGCCCACCCGTATATCCTGATCTTCGCCGCGTTGTGCTCACTAGCTGCGGCTTGCATGTCGGCGACGTCTCTGGGTGTTTCGCTATGGATCGCGAGCCAGCAAGAACGGCGCGACATGGTGCAGGCTGATCTATTCGCACGACTGAGGCAGCTCGAAAACGAGTCGGGCGAGATTTACCTGCCGAAGTAGCCCCAAGAATTTTTCCCAAAAATCTAAAACTCCTATTGCCAAGTGCTATCACTTAGCGTATAGTGTCTTACGTCAGACACACACAAACCAAGGAGACACGAAGATGAACGCAGCAGTAACCATCACCGCAAACGGAACCAGCAAGAGCTACACGGGCAGCCTAAAGTCGATCGTCGCGGATTTCTGCTGCGAGCCGGAAATGATCGACCTGATCCACTGGGCTCAGTGCTGCGAAGGCGAGATCTGCGAACGAAAGGTTACGCGGATGGGCCAGCCGGTAACGGCCGAAGTCCGAGTGTGGTAACGAGAGACGAACAACGCCCGGTCGCGAGTGCGGCCGGGCTTCACCCAAGAAACGAAGCGAGGAGATGAGCGATGACTAATAAACACAAGTACGAAATCGGTGGACTGTGCGTCGAAATGACCGTAAGCCAAGCTGAACGATGGAATAGCGGATCGGCAACTGCGCGTGACTTGGCGAACATCCAGGTTCACATCCCTAGCGGACCGCACGGGCGATACATCACGATGCGACGCGCCCTAAACGAGCGGCTGGAACCAGAAGCGTCGGTTCAGTTGTCTGGAATGCCAGCGAACCGTATTCACTAACCGATCCCCACCGGAGCCCCTTGTGTCGCGAGGGGCCGAGGATGGCGACCGACAAACAGACCAACACATCCAATTTTGGAGGCGAGACGATGAGCGGCATTAACTGGGGCAACGTCGAAACCGAAGCGGCAATCTACTGCGAGGGCACGAACCTAACCAAGTCCGACCTGATAGCGGCTTACCGCACGGCAGCGGATCGGGCAGCGGAACTGGGCGAAGATGCGCCAACGCCAGGGCGATTTTTCGCGGAATTTATTTGCGGTCACGAAACGGAGGCGAAACTGACTGACCTGATTCCAGAAGACGCTCAATACACGGTCGACGGCGACCTAGCGACGGTCACTGTTGACGTTGGAGACGATTGCCTGCACGTCACCGCACGATTGACGGTAGTCGGCGAAGGTGACGACGCATTATTGGCGGCTGAATACGTGTCGCACGAGTGGACCGGCGAGTGCGAGGTCTCGCAAAAGTGGATCGACTACGCCCTGCGAGTAATCGAAACCAACGACTACGGAGTGCAATCGTGATAACCCACCACCGCGGCAAGTACCGCGTAACCACCTTTTGGAGGCGAGACGATGAAATCGCAGGCTGAACAGAAAAGGCAGATTACGCAGCTATGGCGGAAACACGCTGGACGCATCGCAAACATTGAGCATCACTTCTATCACTTACTCGCGGAGGCAGGCGTTGCGCACGACTTCGGCCTGCTGTCGAAACTCCGAGACGTCCTGTCCGAGGTTTTGGCACGGGAGCTTATCGCAAAGGAAAAGTCCAAGTGATAACCCACCACCGCAACCGATACCACGTAACCACTCCCGATGGCTTCCTGGTCGCGATCTGCGAGACGCAGGAAGCCGCCGAGCGATTAGACGCACTTCTCGCCGAGCGTCGCGTACAGGTCAATGTGAGCGTTCCCAGGCCGCTTTACGAGCTGACTGTCGCGACGGCAGAGCGGCACGGAGTTTCGCCCAGCTCGCTCGCCCTGTCGCTCCTGCAAGCACACGTGCTCGGCGTCAAGCTCGAGATTGCTCCGCGGGCGACGGGGACGGCAGCACAGGAGAGGCGTAAACGGAAAGTTCCCGAGAAAGCTTGACAGGTAACGCCGTCGCATCTAGCCTACACGCAGTCCAGTTCTCGCGAGCCATCGGCTCAAGACCCCGTCAATTCAGCTTGGCGGGGTCTTTTTTTGTTGTCGCAAGTATCCAAATTTGCTACATAAACGACTGGGCGGGAACTGGACACTCTCGCCCAAAGCTGAAATTTGCGGATGCTTCCCAATGGGCACGATGAGATCAGAGCGAGACACGCAGGCGGGTTTCCGTCAATGCGCTAAGCGGCTGTGGTCGTTCTCAGTGGCAGCGGCGCGTCGAGCCTATGCTCGGCGAGTGGTAGCGGAATGGACGCCGACCCGAACCTCCGAACCCGCCCGGAGACAGTGAGCGACTAGGGAGCCAAGAAAACCGGGCACTGCCAACCTGCAACCCGGTGGGGCATGAAATCTCGCTAGTGACTCACAGCCACGACACGCCTACCGCAGACAGAGGCACGCACGAGCGCTACGCTCAAGCCGAGGAGCATCCTGCCAGGATATGCCCCGATATGGTGGCGGTCTGGGAATTAGCCGAGCACCCGAAACTGCACCGCAATAGACCAATCCTAGCCACTGTGCTATACTTCGCGACGGAGGGTCTATGGTCACGATCAGCGAAGCGGCGGCGCGGCTCGGAGTGAGCCGTCAAAGGGTACAGCAGTTTGTTTCCGAGGGGCGGCTTCGCGCGAGTCGCATCGGTGCGCGTTTATGCGTTATCGAGCCGAGCGAGCTGGAGAGATTCAAAAAGATCCCGCGACAACCCGGAAGAAAACCGGCAAAGTTGCGTTGACAACTCTAGCGGAATCGCTAGTGTATAGGCGTCGAGACGAGAGGCGTCTCGGCAAACAACCACAAAAAGAGCGACGCAAAACGTGTCGCGCGTCTGAGTGCAGATCCCGTTCCCGTCGGATTCTCCGAGAGGGGCGTAAGTCGCAACGACGCGCGAGGCTCGTTATGCCAGGGTGTAGCTACCCGCCCCGATAACCCACGATCCGCGTTTAGCTGCGCGGTGGCTGGTCGGTTACGTGCGAAGCGGCTGTGGCGTTGCTTGCAATGGAGGCTCGTTACATGCGGACAAGGGTAGTTCGTATCACGCCATCTTTGGCGAAGGACTGGTTGGAGAAAAACATTCGCAATCGTCCGCTCAGCCAGTCGGCTGTTAACCAGTATGCGGAATCGATGAAGGCAAAGGATTGGCCTGTTACCGGAGACGCGATTCGATTTGGAGTGGACGGCTCGCTACTAGACGGACAGCACAGGCTTGCGGCGTGTGTGTTGTGCAATTGCGCGTTTGAGTCGCTCGTTGCATGGGATGTTGTCCCGGCGGCGTTTCACAAGCTTGATCAGGGGCGAAAGCGAACTGTCGGAGATGCGTTCGCCCGTGCTGGAAAGAAAAACTACAACGCTCTAGCGGCGGCCGCCAGGATTATCTGGAAGCTACAGCGCGGCGTTGCGGGCGTGGCAAACGGAAACAGGTTCAGCATCGAAGAGGCTTTTCGAGTTGTAGCGACATACAGACGCGCTCAGCAGATTGTTTGCGATTGCATGTCGCTCATTGCCCCCGGTTGCCCAATGACTGCATCCGAGGTCTGCGCGTACTGGACGTTTACGGAGTCGCTCCACGGCGCGAAGGTCGCGAAGTTTTGGACGCAGATCCTAACCGGCCAGGGGATGACGCAGGGATGTTCGGCATTGCTATTGCGGGAGTCGCTGGTCAACGCTCGCATCGGAGGACGCGATTTAACGCGAGCCGCGCGGCATGTGTTCATCGTCAAGGCGTTCAACGGATTCATCACAGGGAAGTGCCCGAAGTCGCTTCGGTTTTCCGTAACCGAATCGGTGCCGGAGTTTGAGCGATGAAAGAACTCCCGCTGAAAAAGATTGTGTTTGACGTCAACACGCAAATGCGCGAGCGGATCGACGGCGATGTCGTCAACGAATACCGCGACGCCATGAAGGACGGCGTTAAGTTTCCGCCGGTTGTCGTGTTCTTCGACGGCTCGACCTACTGGTTAGCAGACGGATACCACCGATGGCACGCCGCAAGTGAGGCTGGAATTGATACGTTGCAATGCGACGTCAAGCAAGGAAGTCGACGCGATGCGATTCTGTACGCTTGCGGCGCTAATACTTGCAACGGATTGCGACGAACTATCGAGGACAAGCAGCGAGCAGTTAAGACACTGCTGACCGATTCTGAGTGGTCGCAGTGGTCAGACGGCACGATTGCGGAACAGTGTGGTGTTAGTCGTCAAATGGTCAGCGATTGGAGGTCGCAGGTGGCAAGCGTTGCCACCTGCTCCTCCCGCAAGGGGAAGGATGGAAAGACGTATAAGCCACCGAAGCGAAAGCCCAAGAAGGCGGCGCCGTCAACGCAAGTCAAGGACGACGACGATCGCGACGACGAGCCGTCTACAGGCAAGGCGTCTTACGATCCGGCCGCTATCAACGAGCCAGAGGAGCACCCTTTGCGCACGTTGATTGCGCTGGCCGAGCATCACGACATGGATTTAGCGACCGTTATCGAGCGGTGGCCGTTCTTGTCGCCACATATCCGCACCAAGGTACGAAACACGGTGACGGATTACACATGAACGCAAAACGCAAGACTGAACCGACCGAGCCAACGCTAACCGAGCTACATCGGAAGGCGCTGCGAGTGATGCAAGAGCACAACTACCGCGACTACACAGACGTGGAGCTAGCCTGCATTCTTGAAGTGCAAGGACCGAGCAAGCTAGCCAGCGACCTTTACGCCATCGGCTACGTGCAGCTCGGGGCGTCGCTGCGGAGATGTTCGATAACTCACAAGTACCAAACCACCTATCAAGCCAAGGCGTCGACATGATAGGCAGCTATGAGGAAAAGAAGATTCTCGACGTCATCGACTGCAAGGCATGGCAGCATAGCTGGCACCTGCCCAAGAACGAGCACGGGATTGACTGGTCGCGCCGAGAGACGATTAAGAAGTGCCTGGACGTAGCGACGAATTACGAACGGCAAGCTATTGCACTTGCGGCACGGTGCCGCGAGGCGCGTGAAGTTTTGGAGCGAGAATTGAAAGACAAGGAGACGAGCGGCAATGGATGAGATCAAGAAACTATTAGCAACGGGCAAGATCCTGATTCTTCGTGAGTGCGAGGGCTTCATCTGCGGTGGCGTTGTCAGACTGGAGGACAGCGACCAGACGATTCTCAACCTCGCTGAACGGCTTGATCCAGTGACGTTGCAGCAGTTCGCAGGCCGCACAATCAACGAGGCGTTTGACGACTGTCTGGAGCGTGAGGCGGTGCCGTACTGACATACCAAAGCCTGGAGAACGGCACCAGCCACCAAGGAGCGTCAGGCGCCATAAAGGTTTCGAGCGTCACGCACAAGCGCGTAGCTCGACGTCAGCTTGGTCAAGAGTCGTGACATCACTGCCCAGCGGAGAGACGCAGGGCGATTTGTGAATCGGCACGCAGCCTAGGCCGTTACGCTCGATCTTGGAGCGGTGCTGTAGCACGAGCCGTGAGTGTGCTGGTCGGGAGGTCCGAGGGCAAGGTTCCAACCCTAGACAGTCGCTACTCGCAGGCGATGCCCGAACCACGGAGCGAGTTTTAATAGGTGCAACATGAACCGCAGAGACGATGAATTTGACCGATTTCGAGGCGATGCAATTTACGAGGCGTACAGACGCGGACTTGATGTTGATCGCGTTGACTACGACAGAGTCGAGCAAGATTTCTACGACGGCCGCAGCGAGTCGGCAGAGGCGGAGCGCTTGGCGCGGTGGGACGAGCAGAGGCGGCAAGAACAGTACGAGAGCGAACTGCAAGAGCAGTACGAGCGAGAGCAAGAGGAGCTGTATCAAGAGGAGTTGCGTCGACAACAACAGGACGGCGAGCAATGAACCAAATCGGAACGCGAAAGCTAACTGACACGGACCTGCAAGTTTTGGCAGCGTCACTAACGGTCCACCAGGACTTAATCGAGAAGTCAGAGGGCGAGATCGGCGACGCAAAGCTGGTTGCTCGCATCAGTGAGCTACGAGAAGCGATTCGCGAGGAACAGCGGCGAATTGAGCGGGTCTGTAGGGCGATTGAGAGGAGCTACGAGCAACATGGCAATTAAACTCGGCCCGAATGACAGGCTAGTTATTCGCGGTGTTGAGTCGAGCGGATCGAAGCGGCGGTGCTTTAAGTCGGCGAAAGCATATCTGAGACGTCGCGAAAAGGAGCTGAAGTCGCGCGAGATGCGCGAAGGTCCGCGATGGTACGAACGCAAGGTCGAAGCGAGAGGACGGCTACAGGAAGTGCGGGCAATGCTCGCGTGGATTAGCAAGGAGGAGAATCGCAAGAAATGAACACGGAAGAACTTGGAAGCACGGCACTGTTCTACGGTGCGATTTGTGCGGCGATTTGGTTCGCGGCGTGGGTTGAATGCAGGCACGGTGAATAGCAAGGAGCATGACTTGAGTACGCAGAAACATCTATGGGAAGTCGAGCATCCATACTACTGCAACGAGGGCAATTTCTTTGCAAGGCCTGGCAGTGAGTGCCATTCGCATTATCAGCGATGGCAGGACTTTGTCGCCGAACAAGGTAGCGACGACATGGACCTAAACCTAGTCTTCCGCTTCGACTGGGAGCCGCCTTACGAGGACGGCGACAGCGAAAAGCCAATCAAGTGGGCAGGCGACGAGAACTATCGAGACAGCGTCCTAAAGCTGTTTTACATGGGCCAGCGAAAGGGGTTGTATCGCTGGGCGACTGTCGACGTTTGTAGGGCAGACGAACCGAGCGTTCGCGCGTGGCTGATGACGCGATGGGAGCACATGCGCAAGTTGTGGGAGCCAGTATCTGAATAGCAAGGAGGTGGCATGTTAGCGCTAACACGAAACAGAGGCGAGTCGATCGTGTGCCGAACCCGGAGCGGCGAGGAAATCACGATCACGGTGATCGAATGCGGCGGTCGGTGCAAGCTGGCGATTGACGCGCCGGAGAGCGTGCGGATTTTGCGAGAGGAACTAATTACGAAAGGGAATGGCAGTGGCAAAAGTGACGATTGACGTGGATCTTGGCGAGTTGGAGAAGGACTGGGAGGCGGTGGCGTTTCGTGCGCCAACAAATAGCGAGTTTTTTGTGGCTGCTGGCGGTGGCATTGTTCAATGCGATTGTCTGTCCAAATACAGCGAGCCGCGACTAATCGTCCGTCGCAAGTTTGTTTGGCCAAGCTGGTGCAAGGCGGCGGCGATTTGCAAGGACAAGCATAGTGGGTGGTGGATGTATAAGACGATGCCAAAGCAAGGCGACGTGTCATGGAGCGGCGGGGCATCTTGCGAAATCCTCGCACTCCACACAGTCACGCAAAAAATGCTTGGTATTGCGCTCCCCGAGAACCACGACTGGACCGTACCGATCGTAAACCCCAATTACAAGGCGGGCGGCGATGAGTGACACGCAGGCAGCACTAGCTCAAGCCCGGGAGCGATTTAACGCTCGCAATATGTTTGTCCACAATTGTGGACTTTTCGAGAGCTATGAAAACATGCGAGCCGTCCGTCTAGCCCAAGTCGCGTGCTGGAAAGCTGGCGAGTGCTGCGGCGAGCAGGGCGAAGGCGGCAAGTGTAACGCGCGATCGGTGCAGATGGAGCGGGCATTGACGCTGGTTGAGGCTGGCTTGAGTCCAGTGGCGGCCGGCGAATTAAGCAAGTATTGCGAGCACTGCCCGCAATTTGCAGACGCGGCGAGTGTGTTCGAGTTTAACGAGAGCGATCAGGGTCAGGCGTTAGCGGGTCGGTTATGGGCGATGCGTTTTATTCAATACTACGGAGATGAAATCAATGGCAACGGCATTAGCACAACAGGACAAGGCGAAGAAAGCCAGGGAACTGGCGACGACGATGGCGAGCGAGAAGGCGACGACGCAGGAACGCATTCGTGCGGCACACGGGCTGATTGATATCTATACGCCAGAGCTGGTGCGGTCACTGCCCGCTGGTGTTGATGGTCCGCGTTGCGTCGAGTTGGCTCGGCAGCATTTGCGAGAGAAGCCCGACCTGCTGGAGTGTACGCCGGATTCCCTGATGTCTTCGCTATCCAGGGCTATGCTCGGCGGATTTGAGTTAGGCGGGCCACGGGCGGACGCCTACATCGTGCCGTTCAATACAAAGCTGAAGCTGCCGGGCGGCAAGGAAGTTTGGCGGAAGCTTGCGACCTGCATCGAGTCATGGCGCGGACTGGTCAAGCTGGTGGCAAATACTGGCCGCATGACCCGCCAACCACTCGTCCGAGCGATCTACGAAGGCGAGTCCTACGACGTGCGAATCGTTGACTACGAGACGCAGGTTGAGCATGTACTGGACGTCAACAACCCTGGTCGACGTGGAGACGACGATAGCAAGATCGTGGCTTTCTACGCGGTGTTTTGGATTGACGGCAAGTCAATCGTGCACTTTATGCCACGCGCGGAAGTCGACGCGATCCGCGACAAGCACAGCAAGGCGAAGGACGCCAACAGGGATGTCTGGTACACGCACGCGAAGGAGATGGGATTTAAGACTGTCATCCGCCAGATGATCGCGCGCGGCATGGTACCGGTGAGTTACGACCAAGCGGAGAAGATGCGGCGAGCGCAGGCGGTCGAGGTCATCGAGGACGCATCGGCTAACTCGCAGGTCATCGACGCACAGACCTGGAGCGTGCTCAGTCAGGACGAGCCGCCCACGAGCGACGAGCACCCGACAATCCCTGCGGTTGGTTACGATGCTAGCAGTGAGTCTGACGGACAGATGGGGGACAGGCAATGAGCGACCGGCCAAAGCGACTCGACCGAAAGGACATGACGCTAGGGCAGCGGCGTTGCCTTGATGCTATCGCGTGGTGCTTCGGTGGACTGCATCACGTCGATGGATGGATCTATGAATGCGGAACAGGCATACAGACATCGACCTATCAAGATCTAGCGACGTTTGACGGGTCGATATTGACGCGGCTTGTGGCAGTTGCCCATCGACGCTCGGTCAGGATTGCAATTGATAGCAGCGGACCGCGACGGGTCAAGATTCGAGCGTGGCCACGAAAGACGAGCGGCGGGATATCGGAGCGGCACGCCACAAACGCAGAACTGCGGGAATTACTGGACAAACTAGACCAATGGGAAGAATGGAGCGATGAGACATGAGATACCACGACATCGAACGATTGAAAGAGGCGGCACGTCGATACGCCGCAAACAAGTACACGGTTGGCGACATGGAGGAGTTGAGCGAGTTTGCCTGCAACGCTCTTTTTGAGCCGCCATGCAGTGAAAAGATTAGAAAGGTCGACAACGGCGACGGCACGGTAACCATCCACGGGCTGCCGGTAACGGTTCCGAGTACGCTGATACCAGATGGAGAAGTGCCGGTTGAGGTGCGGAGTCGAACGCTAATCAGACGCGGCAGGCGGATTGGGTTTGATGGAAAGATTCGCACCGACGAAATTAAATCCGCGGGCGAGCCTGGAGGGTTGCGAATCACACTCGCCGCCAAGCCACAGCCAGACCTACATACGCGGCTAGGGCGGGCTATCGAGGCACTGCAAGAGCTGTTTGATTACGCGCGCCTTGACAGCGGGCCTTTTCACGCGCGGTCTGTAGAGGCGTTCCGAAAGGCAGCAGAATTGCTAGACGAACTACGGGAGCACACGAATGATGCACCAAATTTCAATCGACACGGACACCGCCCAACAGCTAATCGACCATCTTTTCCCGTGCGTCGGCGGCAATGAGACGCTTGATGACTTTCGGCACAAGTTGCAACACGTGGTAATCAGCGATCGGCTCGAGCACGAAGCCGGAGCGTTGCTGATGGCGTTGCGAGACCTGTGGACGTTTTCATCTGTCATTGGCGGCGAGGACATGGAGGCATCGCAGGCAGCGTTCGATCGCGCCAGAGAATTGCTCGACAGGTTTGACGACCTTGAGTGAACGAAACACCACCTGCAATGATTGACGAAGCGCATAGCGATTTGTCAAAGTGCATGTAACCAACTTTCCCGCAAGCAAAACACCGGAGCTTAAACACCACGCGACCGTCCGGAACCCGTGAGGGCCGGGAGGAATCTTGCTCGATTCTTCGAGCGTTGCGGAACCTTGGTTGCGGTCGCGTGGTGCTTTTCCTTGTGGAGATGGAGGAACGGCTAGGCATGAGGCACAAGCTATGGCAGGTGACTGGGTAAAGCTGTACCGATCGTTGATGGAGTCCGACATCTGGCACGACGAATGGCTTGTAAAGCTGTTTGTTTGGTGCCTACTCAAAGCGTCCTTTCGCGAATCGGCGTTCAAGGGAAAGGCTATCGAACGCGGTCAATTCGTGACCGGGCGGCTCCGAGCAAGCGAGGAATTGGACGTCTCACCGGGGAAATGGCTGCGAGGAATCGAAAAACTCGTTCGAGCGGGCTGTATTTCGACAAAATCGGACAACCAATTTACAGTGATAACTGTTTGCAACTACGAGAGTTACCAAGACGGACTTTCGCAAGGCGGTACAGCGAATGGTACAGCGAGTAGTACAGCAAACGGTACAGCAAGTGGGACACCAAACGGGACAGCAAACGGTACAGCGAGTAGTACACGTATTAAGAAGATACAAGAAGGGGAAGAAGTTAACACACACACACACACACCCGCACGCACGCGCGAGGAGCAAGCTAGCCCAGCACCACTCAAGACCTGGGACGCACCAGCCGGAGCCGATCCGATCGTTATCGCAGCGGTCGACGACTGGCAAGCCTACCGACTCTCAGTGGACGGGCGACACGATAGCGGCGTCAGGATCGACGCCCTGATTGCCGAGGCGACTCGCAAGGGCTGGGCCGCGGCGAAGATCGCAGCCAGCGTGCAATTCTCGATAGCCAAGGGCGCGAAGTCGTGGATTGATTCAGACCTGGACTTCGAGCAGCAACGCAAGCAGGCGCAAACCGCCAAGTCAGACCGCAAGCCGACATGGGCCGAACGGCACGCAATGGCTTCAGAGGGGGACCCGTTCTAATGACCGTTACCGATTACAACGCATTACGCTTGCGCCTGCGAGCGCTGTTCCCCTCCCTTGAGGTTTGGTTCAGGGAATTGACGCCAAACGCACAGGAGGGCATTAGAGAGCGTTGGCGGGGGGCGCTAATGCCGCTTGACTTGATCGACGTCGAAGCGGCGGTTAAGCAACTGTCGACGCAAGCCGCAGACCCGTGGCCCTACTCGTCGGACAAGGAGCGGGCCGGCGCGATCATAGCCGAGCGAGTCCGGCAGACAAAGGCAGAACAAGCTGCGGCGATCCGTGCAGCTCGGAGAGCCGAGAAGAATCCGGACCTTGCCCCTCGCGGCAAAGACGACTTCCCAGTTGGCAAGCTGTTTCGATTGGTGACTGCGCGAATCGCCCAGAGCCATCGGCACAGTGCGGAGTGCCTGGAGTATCGCCAGCGGACAGGGCGTTGCTTGCCGGGGTGTTCCGCGCCGCGAGACGTTGCGGACGAGGTGTTGGCGGAGTGGGATACATGCGAGCAACTTGGACGGCCGTTCGAGTTTGGAGCGACGGACGAGTGTGTCGAAATGTCCCGAGTGGGTTAGTGGGTGGGATTCTTAATAGGAGTAAAGCAAATGGATATTGGTAGCGTGCTGGAGTCTGCGAAGCGAGTTGCATTGGCCGTTAAGCATGTGGATGACGGAGTTGGAGAGGATGAGTCGTTTGCGATTGTTTACGGCGACGGAACCGCGAAGTTCCGAGAGGACATGAGGGCGGTGTCTCAATTCACGATACAGGTCATGGAAAGCCTGAAGTGGGTTGAGTTGATACAGCTTCGCGAAATTGCCGACCGAGTTAGCGGCGAAGCGGCATTCACCGGACTGCCTGAGTCGTTGCAGGAAGAAATCTACCGCCTACAAGACAGTCGATGCACTGGCTAACCCGCCTAACCGAGTGGCAACGAATCGGCGTGATGCTGCTAGAGCCCCTGTTGCAATCCGAGCTACTCGACCGCTATCCGCCCGAGGTCTATCAGGTGGTTGAGTGCCGATGGGCAGCGGAAGCAATAGCCGCGGCGTGGCCCTACGCGACCCCGACGCTCGTTGGCGAGCAGTTGCAACGAACGGCGGAAGGCGACAAGACGCGATGGGATTTTGTTGGTGGGAAGTGGTTGATTCAGTCGGCGCGCATGGTGCCGGAATGGTGCGATGTGTTGATACTTGAGGCAGGTCAAGGAAAGGAGATCAGTCGTGAAGCCAAAGGACATTAAGGTCGGCCGCACCTATTGCAACCGCGGCAAGGGACGCACGCGGCGGACTGTGCTGGAGATCAGCGACAAGATACTGCCGTCGTGGTTTTCCGGTAGGTCTGGGTCAGACAATCTCGTCGTTACGTTTGAGCAAGAAGGAATAATTGGATCGCTATACCTACCAATTTTCGCGCAGTGGTGCGGACGAGAGGTAGAGGCGGGGAAAAATTCTGGTTGACAGGTGTGATAGGAAAAAAGCAAAGGAGACGGACATGGGTTGTAAGTGGGAAGCGGGCAAAACTTACAAGACGACGCGGGATGGTATTACGGCGAAAATTCTGGTCGTTGACGCGACCGGAGATTACTACGGGAATCTGTACGGCGGAATAATTTGCTCTAACTACTGGCACCAAGACGGCAGCGACTATAACGGACAGCGAGGGGCGAACCTGCTGCCTGAACTCGCCGAGGAGCCGCAGGTCGAGCCGTCGCCGAGATTCACTGTCGTGCGACGCGGCGAAAAGTGGGGCGTTTCCGATTCGCAAAGACCAGGAATGCACGCGCCATTTAGAACGCACACCAGTGCGTGCTGGGCGTGTGATGAGATGACTGACGTGGGTGGCGATAACGGCTACGGATTTGTGGACGACAAGCCCAGCGAGTCCGATATCGAGGCGGTGCTGTCCGATCCGGTCGTGAGCGACGACGGAAGCGACGAGCCGCAGCCGGTCGACGTCATCAACAACCCGCCGCACTACAATCAGGGTGATATCGAGTGTATCGACGCAATTCAAGCTGCACTGAGCCCCGAGGAGTTTAGGGGACACTTGCGAGCGTGTGCGTTGAAATACCTGTGGCGCTGCAACCACAAGGGCGGGCGCGAGGATCTTTTAAAAGCCGAGTGGTACTTGAAGCGGCTGAACCGTGAGATGATCCGCGGCGAGTGTGTGAGCCATGGCGGCAATGGCTGCGAGACGGAAGGCGGTGAGACATGACTATCGAATCCAAGGCCGCCTACAAGGCGTTGAGTTACGCAATAACAGCCCGTCGCGAAAATACCGAGCAATGGCTCGACGGACTGGTCAAACAGGTCAACGAGTTCTTGGAAACGATCGGCGATAGAGATCGAGTCAAGCGACACGGCGACGGGTTGCGGATCGTGAAAAACAAGGAGGATGACGGAGTATGAGAATCTTGGCGATTGACCCAGGGCCGACCGAGTGCGGGTATGTGCTGCTGAAATCTGGAGTTGTAGTGGAGCATGGAGTTAGGCCAGTTGACGACATGGATCGCGAGAGCGTTTTCGATGTCATTCATAGACTTCTCGGGATTTACGACGGCATGAAAACGAAGTTTGTCGTAGAGATGGTCGCAAGCTACGGAATGGCTGTTGGGATTGAGGTGTTTGAAACATGCTTCAACATCGGGAGGATTTGCGAGGTTGGCGAGCGAGGACCATACGGCACATCTTGTCGCATTTACCGCAGCACAGTTAAGCACCATCTTTGTGGGTCGTCCAAGGCGAAAGACGCGAACGTCCGGCAAGCCCTGATCGACCGATTCGGACCCGGCCGAGAGCAGGCAATCGGCACCAAGAAAAACCCCGGTCCGCTGTACGGAATATCGAGCCACTGCTGGGCGGCGCTGGCGCTGGCCGTGACCTATCAAGACCTAGGCGAGGCGTGTTGCGTGGACCCGGCGCGAGAAATGGCGGCGAAGTCTGCAAGGCGTCAATTGAAGCGAGAGAAACGGAAAGCAAAGGAGGTGAGCAAGTGAATATCGAGGAAGTGCGGAAGGCGGCGGACAGGGTTGGGCGGTATATCAACGGAACTGAACCACTTGATCGGATCTATGGAGACATTCATCCCGACGAGTTGGGCGTGTATCAAACAGACAGACAGAGGCTCGTTGAGTGGGCAATCGCCGAACTCGACAGACGCGAGAAGGAATTGGCGGAACGGGCATTGCCGTTGCTTGGAAATGTCGTGCTTGGATTCTTCGACGAAAGCGATGCGTGGCGAGTTGAGCACGTAATTACAGGCGTAGGCAAAACGGCGATTCTGTTAACAGATCGGCGCGACGGTGAGCAGGTAATGCTTGAGTGCATCAAAACGCATGGGCAGCTTGACTACCTTCTAGCTGCACTGAAAGGCGGTGAGACATGATCAGGTTACAAGACGGTCGGCGAGTGCAGTGGAAAGACGGCGAGCGGTATTATGTTGGCGCCGTGATTGTATGGAGCGACACAGGCGAGGACGTGCAGGTTGCCTATGGTTGCGTGATGGTGCGAGTCCATCCGGGTGGAGAGTTGGCATCGGTCGGCAAAGATTGGTTGTTGCCCTACCCGGCCGAGTCAATTCCCGAGCCAACAAACACCGGACGCACGGACTAAGGAGGTTGCGATGATTTCACGGAGGATAGACAGAGCGATTGTGCGGCAATGCTACGAGCTAGCATATCACGGCACGGGCACAACCTACGACGAATGGTTAGCGGAAGGCGGGGAAGGGTTTGACGTGACAGTCCCGGTTCGCGTTGTGGCTGTTCGCCTCGTTAGCCTGGAGCTTAGTACGCTGTCCTCGTGCCTCAACGACGGAGCGTATAGCAGCGAGAAGCGGCGACGGATTGCGCGGCTGATAGAGGACACTGTTGATGGTCTGCTATCAGGTGCAATAGAAATTCCAGCGACGCTACCAATACCTGCAAGCGGCGTGCATAGGCACAGAGCAGAGCCGAGGCGACTGAAGAAGGACGAGCCGTCAAGGTTCGCGGATTGCGGAGTGCATCGTGTACGAGAATTCAGCTATGACAAACGGTCGTTAAAGTTTGGCCAACTATTGACGGACGTGGATTGATTTGAACAATGCAAGGTGCCCTGGCGCGTCGTGCTTCTAGGTTTCATCTCCTTGCACAGGGCCCGCGCCAGGGCATTCTTGAAAGCAAAGGAGATGACAAGGAGATGTGCTATGCTGGGTAGTGGATTGTGGGCGGCAACGATTCTTGATCGTATCTTGGCGGCGGTCGGCTCGCCATTTGGCATCGACACGAGCGGCATGAGCAGCTTGGCTGCTGCGGCGGCGGTAGCGTTCGCTATCTATAGTTGGTACTCGAAAATCAAGCCCAAACCAGGACCGACGCCGACGCCAGAACCGCAACCGTCGCCAACTCCGCAGCCATTGCCAAGTCCGACGCCGAGCCCATCGCCGCAGCCGGTCGATATTGGCCAGTTGTTGCAAGTTCTGTTGCCCGAGCTCGCGAAGGTGTTTGACGGACTGCTGAAAAAGCGGCTGGCGGAAGTGCCTCAGCTCGGACCAGAGACGATCGTTGATGATGACGACGAGGGCTTGGAAGTGTTCGGTGCGACCGGACCAGCTTCGGCACGCAAGGCGGCGCAAGAGGTCAGGCAGGAGCTTAGCGCCCAACTTTCGACGGTTCACGCACGAATTAACGAGCTAGCGGCGGCATCTCAAGTCGACGATAAGGCGGCGATGAGCCCAGCGGCGGCCGTCGCGATTCTCAATACGATTGTGAGCCTGTACCCGCTGTTGAAAGTGGTGCTGCGGCTGCGAGGGGTCAAGCTTCCAGACGGGCAGTTGAATCAGATTAGCTTAGCATCGTTGCCGGTCGCATCGGAGGGCGGAAAGTGACCAAGTTCACGCAGCGAATCACGCAGGTGACGGTAGCAGCGGAATTCGCGACTGTCATCAGCGAGACAGCGACCCGCATAACAATCGAGGACGAAGCGGCGGGCGAGATGGTTTCAGTAGAGCAGCCAGACCGAGGCGCGAAAGTGCTGATATCGCCCGAGGAGTGGCCGCAGATTCGCGATGCGATCGAAAAAATGATTGCGGCGTGCATACCGGAGGACGGCGAATGAGCACGAATAAATGGCTATGGATTGGCGGGGGGCTGCTGGTATTGTCCGCCATCGGAAACCAGCAGCAGCCAGACGCACCGGCAAGTCCAGTAGCACCAGTCGCGGCACCAGTCGACGCAAGCACGCAAGCGGCTTTGCAGGTCGTTCGGTCGCTTGCTGGTCAGCACCGAGAAGCTGCGGCGAAACTAGGACCGTTTTACCGCGCGGCGGCTGATGTCGTTCGTCGAGACGATGGCAAGCTGGGAAGCACCGGGCAATTCCGCGCGGGCAAGATTGGTGCCGATACGCTCTACCTGCAACGCACGCCGCTTGTCGGATCAATACCTGGCTGGGGCAATGCGGTCGATGGTGTGATTATCGCGGCGGTGGGATTGGAAGATAAGGCACTGGACGCGACAAGTCGGGCGAAGCTGGCTGATGCACTGGCGGCGATTGCAGACGCGGCGGAGGGCAAGTAATGGCACAACGCCTACTATTCCCAGGCTCGAAAGCATGGCCGGAGGGCGGTTTATTCGGGTCGTCTCGCGCTGCCAATCTGCCTACGACAATTCAGGGAATGTACGAGGCGGGCTACTCGGGCATTTACTACGACCCTGACGCGCCCGCACTGATGCGCGAGCTTGCCATCGAGACTTGCGGGGTGGCGACGACCGATGAAGCCGCCCATCGTTTTGGATGGGTGAATGCAGGCAAGGGAGAGTTGATTCTGCCCTATATCGCGGTCGTAGAAATCTGGCCGAATGCGTTTCCAGGAATGCCGCAGTTGGAAGGTAGTTGCGTTGGGCACAACGGCAAGAACGCGGGGCTGGTTACATGTGCGACCGAGGCGTTATGCGGTCTGCCAGACGCGGTAACTGGCGTCGTCGAGGGACCGCCAGAAGTGGACGCGGTCGGCGAGAAAACAGGCGTCTTTTCCATTGCCGGCATTTACCCACTGCGAGACTACGGCGGTCACGGGTGGGACTGCGGATCGTGCGCCAATGTGATGGTCAAGCGCGGCGGAATGTTGGTTGCGAAGAACTACACTGAGTTTGGGCTGGATCTGTCTAAGGTCACGAGCCGCACCGAAAATTTACGGCCGCGTGACATACCCGAGGGGCTGTGGAAATTAGCTCGCTCGCATCAATTCCGTTCGGCGGCGGGGTGCGATTCCTTCGAGTCGATTCGAGACGCACACGCGGTTGGAATCGGCGTGCAGTCGTGCGGCGGCGAGGGATTCAGCAGCACGCGAAACGAAGATGGAGTATCGTCGCGACGTGGAAGCTGGGCGCATGCAATGGCGATCATCGGCAGCGATGACAGACCGCAAACGCACAGCAAGTACGGCGGACCGTTGGTTCTCATCCAAAATTCGTGGGGTCGTTGGAACGGTGGTCCGCGCGATATTCGCGACAGTGCGAAATATGTCCCATCGCACAAGCGGAACGAGTGGATTGCCAAGCGGATCGTCAACGCGGAAACCGGCAACCTGATGATTCCAGAGGGATCGTTCTGGGCCAAGTGGTCGGACGTGAGGCGTCGAAGCTATTACGCAATGGGTGGGTTTAGCGGGTTTAAGCGGAAGCGTCTATCAGACTACGGCGGAAGTTTAGCGGGGTAGAACATGACAGACCGTCAATTCCTTAATCGTTTGCTCAAGCACTTCTTTACCGACAAAAACGGCAAGGCCGAGATTCGCGAAAGTGCGATTCTAAACCGTCATGCTTTGCTTGAGCAGTTAGCCAATGAAGTGCAAGAGTACGCACAGCGGCGAATTGATAGCGGCGAAGGATTCGAGGAGTTTACGTAATGCTTGACGTAGCAAAACGCAACCCGTTTTTATTTGCTGTTCCGGTGTTAGCGTTACTTATCATCGTGGCATCGAGCGGCGACAGTCCGAGCGAATCCGACCCGCGCGAGCAAGCCTACGCGTCAGGCGTCTGGTCGTGGTCACTCGCGACGGCCCAGGCATCTCCGAGCCCATCTCCAACGCCATCACCGGGTGAAGTCTGCGAGAATTGCAACGGACGCGGAAAAGTCGGCGACGGTACGGTAATGGTTACTTGCGCGGTATGCGACGGAACCGGTCGACATCCCGGCGGCGACGATGACGGAGCGGCGCCAGAAGAGGCGGAGGAACTACCTCCAGACGAGCCAGAGCCAGAGCAGCCACCGCAACAACAGGCGGTCTATACCTACGGCAGTTGTTCGGACGGCTCTTGCGGTGTTTCGCGAGGCGGGCGAGTTGGTTTCTTTCGGCGAGTATTTGGGAGGCGATGAGATGGGCGAAAATAGGCTGATTGAATTGCATGGCAACGCAGTCAGCGGAGAATTGCCGCCAGATATTAAGTCGATTGTGAGTCGCTGCGAAGCTGGCGAGTTGTATTTCGACAACATCGACATGTCGCAGGCGCTGAAGTTTGGCGAAATGACGTGGCGGCGACTGCTGAGATTGGCGGAGCACTACGAGCGGATGTCGGAAAACTTCATGCCGGGCGACATTCGCGGTCCAATGATGGCGCAAGCCGCAAAAGATATGCGGCTGGTGCTGTCGGATGTTGCGAGGGACACGTGACCCACCTAGGCGGCATCTGCTGGGACTGTGCCGTGATCGCGACGGCGGTGGCTCGACTGGTCGGAATGGCAATGGCGGAGATGGTGACATGAGCGTAATGCGACGAGTAGTTATGGCGGCTTTGCTTTTCGCAGCGATCCTGACCGGGTCGTGGGCAGTGGCGGTAACTGCCTGGGCGTTCAATGGCGACAAAAACAAGCCGCCATCCCTGGCCGATCGCGTTGCCACATTGGAAAAACGTCTCGCCGAAGTCGAGCGGCAATGCGGTCGCCAGTGTGCGCCGAAGCAGGCATCACCGACCACGCAGCCCGCAAAAAAACGCATGGTGTGGCACCCGCCGCGGATATCGCGAGACGAGGCGGAGAATCTGCCAGGATACTGGGAGGAAGTTGAATGACTTGGCGGCGATCGAAATACAAGGCCGACGATGACCGCGCCGCTGCGCTGCTTGCCGGTGTGTGGTTTGGCGGCTTCGCGCTGCTGATTGTCGGCGCGTTTGTGGGCGGGTTTGTCTTGGGTCGATTAACTGGAGGTTGATATGAAAGTGAAAGACTGGATTTGTGCGGGCTTGGTTGCGCTGGTCGTCACACTTGCGGGCGGACTGGACACGAGCGAGGCAGGCCCATTACGTCGCGTGGCTCGTGGCGTCGGCGTTGTTGGTCGTGGCGTATTTCGCGGCGGCCGAGCTGTAGCCCGCTTCACGTATCGTCGAGCGACACTCCAGGGCGTTCGCGGTCGGATTGCCGAGCGTCGTGGCGATGCGGAAATGAGCGGCTACGGCGGAAGCTGTGCTGACGGGAGTTGCAGTCAATGAGCCAACGAGTGAAGCTTGCAAAAACGATGGTTGTCGACGGTAAGAAGGTCAAGGTGCATCGTTGCCAAGATGGGCGTATACGCGCCGACTCCTATCAGGGTCGAATTGTCGCGAACGTGGCGTCTGTCCTTGGTGCTGGGTGCGAATTTGACGTCGAACTACCCGAGTTTTTCCGTCGACCGATGACCTGCCAAGTTCTTGTCGCGCCCGGCAAGGCAACTGTGATTCCTCGCCCGACTGTCACGGAAGGTTTCGGCCTGCTTTGCAAGTCGATCACCTTGACGCCAGACCAAGACAGCGAAGGATGGGCCGCGATGGCGCACATCAAGCTGGCCAATGACGGCGAGCTAATACTTTTTTCTCACGGCAGCACCTGCCAAGAGTCTGTGCAGCGAATTGTAGCGTCGGCCTACGCACACGCTGCGGATTGGTTTGATGCGGATCCGCTTAGTCCAGATCCTTCGCCAGACGATCACCTGGAACTGCCTAGCGATGGATTTGAGCCGATGCCAGCGGACCTGATGAAGCCGTTCCCGATGGAGATTCCGCAAGTGGTCGCGGAAGAACCGGACCCGACAAGCGATGTCCAATAAGTGCACAATTGTGGACAAAGGAGGCGACATGCGGGCAGTTGGCTATACAGCGACGACGATAGCAGTCGTGATTTACGCACAGTTAACGATGGGCTTTGCGCTGGCGACGATGTGGAGATGGTTTGTGGTGCCGGCGCTTTCCGTCGCGGAGATCAGCATTCCGGTTGCAATTGGGCTGTGTACGCTGATTAAGTTCCTGCGGTACGAATACAAAGACCCGAAATACAAAGAGGAAGACTGGTCCTCTGTGTTAGCTCGCGGGTTTGTAGTTTCTACGGTCAGTCCATTGTTTACGCTCGCCGTGGGGTGGGTGGTAAAGCAGTTCGCATAGATGGAGCGAGCGATGAACGCAGTGATTCTAGCGGCCTGCCTTTTGTCGCAGGTCCCGCCCGACGCGGTGTGGTATGACGAGCGAACCATGCCGCCCGTCTACCAAAACGGCTGCGGCGGGATTCAAGTGGTCGGGTATAACCCATCCGTAACGGTCAACGCGGCGACAGGTGAGAAGGCGCACCCATTCGGCACGCCGTCGAATCACTTCCCGTGGAGGCATGTTGGCGGAACTCCAGAGCTCGGACCAGTGCCCGCGAGTGTCAAGGCTTTGTGGCTTCCACCAGATTCGCGCGTTCAAGTCTGGCTCGAGACGAAACCCTGGCCGCACCAATCCGAGGTTTGCGAATGGCGTTGGAGGTTTCCAGTCGGAGCGATTCGGGCGGTCAGGTTGCTTCGCGACGATGGGATCGTGTTTAGCGAGCACGTGAGTACCAAGGTACGCAGCGGCGATGGCATATCATGCTGGGAAGGTTCGGAGCGAATCCTAGCCACTCCGCCAGCATGGTATCGGCGGCCGAGTAACTGTGTTGAATGCCATCAGGATGTGGCGGAACACGCTGAGCGACTTCGACCAAAGGAAAAGAACTACTACAACCGTCTGCGCGGCTGGGACGGCGTGGTTTCGTGGCACCCGTTCAAGGACGCGCACAAAGCAGATGGCGGTCACATGCCCGCACGCATCAGGACAGACGATCCGCAGATTAGCGTCTCGCCGTGGTCTGTGCGTGAGGCTGAGAAATGGCACGCGCGGCAAGATGGCGTGCTGACGATTGCAGGGGAGCGGCGGTAAATGAAGCCTACCTGGGAAAGCACGTGCGGGACCGTCCAACTCTACCTAGGCGACTGCCTGGAAGTGCTGCCGACGCTCGCGCCGGGTAGTGTGGATGCGGTCGTTACCGATCCGCCGTATGGCGTGGAGTTTGCAGGAAAACGACGCAAGGCAGCAGCGGCAGGGATGGTGACCACCGGCGGATACCGCGACGATATGGGTCACGCGTCCAAGATTGTCACGTTTGCAATTGAGTATGCAAAGGACAACTGTCTTTGTGCTGCTGCGTTCGTAGGCAATGAACTGCTATTCAAGATTCCATGTCCAGACAGCATTGGCGGAGTCTTTTCTCCATCCAGTCAATGCGTCGACAGGTGGGGGTTCGTTACACATCATCAAGTTGTGTTTTACGGCAGAGATCCGTTTAGGATCGGAAGAATCGGAGGAAGCTGCCCGAACAGCGTATCGATTAAAACAGAGCAGGTTGTGGGTGTTGGCCATCCATGCGCAAAGCCAGAAAGCTGGATGGCGTGGCTAGTCCGTAGGGCAAGTAAGCCAGAGTGGGTTGTTCTTGATCCATTCATGGGCAGCGGCACAACCGGCGTCGCAGCCGTCCGCCTCGGCCGTCGTTTCATCGGCGTCGAAATCGACCCCGAGTATTTCGAGATTGCGAAAAAACGCATCCAGGACGAGCTTGACAAAGTGGAGTTTCTAGAGCCGCCCAAACGCGAACGACAGCGGACGTTATTGGAGGCTGAATAGTGCACCACCGAATCGGCTGCGGACTCTGGGCGGGCGTGATATGCGCCGCGGTGCTGACTGGGTGGCTGCTGGCGATGGTGATTGATGCGGTATGGGGACTGTTGACCTAAGGGAGACTAGGAATGCCGGTGTTGAAGTTCGAGGGATATTCAGACGATACGTTTGGCGAATACGAGCACACGAAGGATGATTACGATTGCTGTGCGAACGGCTCGATGATCGTGTTTCGTGTCGAGGCCGACAGCGAAGGGCTTCACGTTTGCGGGCAGTACAGCGGTCCAAAGTGGCCCAAGGAGTGCCCAGGATGTTGGATCGTTGGCGTTCAGCCACTCGACGAGGACGTAAGCCTTCCCTCGTGGCCGATGCGATTCGAGAACGGCGACAGCGGGTACTCGCCAAGGCTTGTCATCGACGCGCCGGACGGCGTTACTGTCAAATGCCTGAACCGCAAGCAATAGGACGATTGTTGCCGCAACTTTCACATTGCATTACCATACGCAAAACGGACAAGCTTTCCACATACCGCGAAGGGCAACGAGTGACAAATGAACAGATGCCGCTTGCGTGGTGTTGGGCCGACCCGATTTGTGCGTCCGTCGCAGTCGCTGGCCTGTCGTCTGCCGTCGCTATTGCGAGGCGGCTTGCGTCCGTTGAAACGTGGCCACGAAATCGGGTTAGATTCGTTAGCGTCTGTCGGTCATGTTTTGAAGGCGCGACGATTTGCGGCGCTGCCTGCTTTGCAATTTGCCTTATAGGGGTGTCTCTATGGCCGTCGCATGTTCGCCCGGTGGCGGGCCTAACGATTCTCGTAGGGGTCGCGTTCGACTTGTCGAGCGAATCAGCCAGGGCTTGGCTACGTGGTGCGCTGATGGCTCGGTTGAATACGGCGATCCCGAACATATCTGGTACGGAGAGTCGCAATGCTGCGCCGGACCAGACCAGACCGCCGAATTCGTCAAGCGAGGATACGACCGATGGGCAAGGTGGTCGGCAATAGCTGCCTTGCTATTGGCCGCGGGAATTGGTTATGCGGCGTTGTGTCGCGGTGTTGAGCGAGTGGAGCAGCAAAGGGCGATGCGGGCGACGATGCCGGAGATCGGGCCAATGCAAGCCATGCCGCCGATCGATGCGGGCGGGTGCATTGCGACACGGTCAACGGGTGGAATCGTTGAATTACGGAGATACAACCAGTGAGCGCAGGACCAGACTATCCGCCGAATCCAGATCTTCCTGGGCCGCCACCACCTCCACCGCTCCCGCCGGTCTGTCAGATTTGCCAATGCTTATCGACGGGATCGTGCGAAATGTGCGGCGGGGTTCTGGGAACAGCAACAAAGGGTCCGTGTCCGAGGTGCCCAAATGGATCAGGAGTGGGATAGTGAGCGATCCGCAGATTAACACCGAAGCCGCGAACCTAGGCCCAGCATGGGCGCGCGTGGCTGGCGAGTGTACGGAATGTCCGACGCAATGTGGGCCGGCAACGCGGGCGCCGTATCTGACGAAACCGACCGCGGACGAGCGAATCGACTTGGTTGCCCATAAGATGCGGTTTAGCGATTTCGGGACCGACCTGCTGCTACAGGCGGAACAGTGGATTTACGAGCGCGAGTGTGCGCGGCTGGGAGGCTAGCGAGTGCGTTACGGTCTGTATCCATGGACATGGGATAGCGAGCAGCAAGAACACAGGCCGCCCGATGGCGCGGTGTGCTGTCTCGACCTACGCCCATTGCCGGAGCAGGCCAAGCAGGAGCAGTCTGGAGGCTGGGGATTTTTTGCATGGAATGGCGGCGGAGATCCTCCGAGCGACGTCATCAGTCTCGGTGAGGGCGATTGCCGGACGCTCCAGCCCACTACGAGCCAACGAGACGAGCTGCGAATACGACTGGGACTGTCGGCCAATCCTCAAGGCGCGACGCTCGTAGACGTCATGGGCGACGTATTGGGGTCGCTATCAGACCCGACCGGACAGACAGGTCCGAAGCCGCTAATGCCGATTGCGGGCATTGGATACGAGATTCACTTGGCAAGCCATTCGCGAGTGTGGCAACTCGACTACGATCCGCGAGAGACGCTTGCGGCGAATCCGAAGGGGCGAGCCAACAAGGTCCGCGACGTTATTCGAGCGACGATAGCAGAGGCACGGCGCAATGGCGGGCCTGAGTTGGCCGCCAAGGTGCTAGGGCACGTCTTGCAACGTCACGGATACACACGGCAAGAAGTCGAAGAAGGCGCGAGCGGCAAGCGGGCAGAGTGGGCTCGGCTGATTCGACCGGCAGATTTAGCTGCAATGGGCGGCGCGACGTTCCGACCGAAGCGACCAGCAACGAGCTATTCGGAATCTTTCAATACTGCGGATTCAGACACGCTAGGCCCCGACCTAACATGGTCTGAGGTGATTGGCGACGTCGATGTCGTCAGCAACCGAGCAAGCACATCGACCACTGGATTTGCCGAAGCGCGAGCACAACACGACGTTTCGAGTGCGGATCATTACGCCCAGGTGCAGATTTACCAGACGTCGACCAGCGTAGGCGACAACCACCTAGCAGCGCCTTGCGCGAGGTTTGCGTCGAGTGCCAGGACTTTTTATTCGTTTGCATGGTTTTACAACGGGCTGTTTTTGTATAAGACCGTAGCTGGCAGCTATACGATTATCGGGTCCGTATCCGAAACTCCCGCGGCTTTGCCGGCGACGTGGCGCGTCGATTGCAGCGGCTCGACAATTCGAGGCTTGCAAAACGGCACGCAAAAAGTGAGCGTCACCGATACGTCGATTACGGGCAATACGCGCGGCGGTCTGTGGATGTTTCGCGCGTCTGGTGTGCAGGTTGTGGTCGATGATTTTTTGGTTGACGACGGTATAAGTGCAGGCGGTCAACCTGCATCACTGCGAAACGGAACGACAAGCCGACGCGGTTGGAATCGAGTAGGGAGAGCGATCTAATGGCAGCGAGCGACGCAAAACCGATTCCGATCAAAAACACGGCATACCGCATCACGTTTCCGATCTACGATGCTGACGGCGATTTGGTGACAGGGGCGACGGGGTTGGATTCGGAGGTTTCCAAGGACGCCGGAACCTTTGCCGATTGCACCAATGAGGCAACGGAAATCGCTACGTCGAGCGGGATATATTATCTCGATTTGACGTCCACTGAAATGAACGCCGACACCGTGGCGGTAATCGTCAAGACCTCGACGAGCGGGGCAAAAACGACGGTTGTTGTGCTGCACCCACAGGAGGCTGGAGATGTCAAGGTAGACGTCGAGTCGATCAGCGGAGATACGGTAGCGGCAGACAATTTGGAGGCAGCGGCGGACGGAACTGGCTACAATCTCGGCGGCGGCTCGATTGTGGCGGCCAGCGTGACGGGAGCGGTGGGCAGTGTGACTGGGGCGGTTGGTAGCGTAACGGGTGCGGTTGGTAGCGTGACTGGCAATGTGGGCGGCAATGTTAGCGGGTCGGTCGGCTCGATCAGTGGAGTCGCATTCCCGAGCAATTTCGCTTCTCTCGGCATCAATGCGAGCGGGCATATTTCGCGCGTTGTGCTGTGCGATACGATCACGACCTACACGGGCGATACACCGCAGACAGGAGATTCGTTCGCGCGGATTGGGGCGACAGGCAGCGGATTAACAAGTCTGGCGCCAGCGGCAACGGCATTGTCCACGGCGACGTGGACAGGAACGCGAGCGGGCTACTTGGACAATTTGAGCGGCGGCGCGGTGGCGCTGCAATCAACGCTGCTTACGGTGGCTGGGTATCTTGACACGGAGGTAGCGGCAATCCTAGAGGACACGGGCACGACGATACCAGCGCAGATTGCAGCATTGTCGATTCCCTCAGCGGCGACAAATGCCAGCGCGGTACGGACGGAGCTGGCTACCGAGCTAGGGCGAATTGACGTTGCCACCAGCACCAGACTTGCGCCAACTACCGCAGGCCGAACGCTAGACGTTTCGGCGGGAGGAGAAGCGGGAATCGACTGGGCGAATATTGGCAGCCCGACGACAACCGTAAATCTGAGCGGAACAACGGTTAAGACTGCTACGGACGTAGAGACAGATACCGCAGACATCCAAAGCAAACTCGGACCGCCTGTCGATCTGGGCGGTGGGTTCCCAGTCACGCTGGCTGGCATGGTATCGCACCTGAACGGAACCCTGGACAGCGTAGCAACGATAGCAGACTCGATTGCGTTGAATGGATCGGGACTGTCGGCGATTCCCTGGAACGCAGCATGGGACGCGGAAGTACAAAGCGAGGTTGCCGACGCGCTCGGTGTGTACGATCCGCCGACTAATGCGGAGATGGAGGCTAGGACGCTGGCCGCGGCGAATTACGCTACGGCATCGGCACTGTCGACTGTGGCCAGTAATGTAAGTCTGATCCTGGCTGATACGGGCACTGATGGCGTGGTGTTGTCGGCGGCGCAATGCAACGCTATAGCCGACCACGTACTACGGCGAAACCAGAGCAATGTTGAGGCGTCTAGCAACGGCGACACGCTTGCATTGTCGAGCGTCTACGGCGCTGTACAGCAGATGCAAGAGGCATCGGCGAGCGGGGCGACACTGACTGTCAAGAGGACTGACGGAACGACTACGCTCGGGACAAAGACGCTAACAACTGATGCGGCGGCCGATCCTGTTACGGGGGTGAGCTAATGGCAGGCTGGGTCGATTGGCTGCGGCGGTCTATGGGGTGGGTCAGTAGCAAGCCCAGCACCGTAGTCCCCGAAGATTGGATCGGAGTCGACGCAGCGACAGGACGCACGCCACAAGCAACGGCAACGCATCGGGTAGGCACGGCTACGAGATCGGAAGAGCGTCGTGTAGGGAAAGAGTGTCTTCGCCTGTGTAGATCTC
>ERZ650311.365-NODE-365-length-29541-cov-9.808994_pt1 | contig 29541 bp, 34 predicted proteins | sample MGYA00376247_ERZ650311 | MGnify/ENA primary metagenome ERZ650311 (study PRJEB26733, sample SAMN07839324) | wastewater metagenome | biome: small river; feature: stream; material: water | place: USA: North Carolina | collected 2016-07-28 ...
GTGCGCCCGCAGTGGTCGCAGTCGCGGTGTTGGGTTCCGGTGCCTTCGGTCTGGTTCATGTGGCGGTTCATACGTCACCCAGAGGGGCCACGATTGAGCGAAGCACAGTATCGATGTTCGCGTCATTGAGACCGGCATCATAGAGAGGGGCGGTGAGTTGCCAACCGCCAGACGCGTGCAACAGGTCCCAGCGGAAACGCATATCAAGGTCCTTGACCTTGTCTGCGTTGTGGAACCTACCCTCCCTGTACATCTGCCGATTGTACTCTGTGTTCAGGGGCGCAATGGCAGCAGCGAGCGTGTCACGTTGCTCGGTTGTGGCTTTCATGCGTTCGTTCCTTCGGTGCGGTTAGTCATGCCACCACTGTGGGGGTTGGGCGTGAGGTTGGCAAGGGGTTCCGCCCTCCTATGGCGTGACATTGGTCACATCGAGCGGAGGTGGGGCGTGACTCTAGTGTCATCTCGTGCTATGTGGTGCGTGGGGCGGGGTCGGGGTGGGGGCACACCCCGTTGCGGGGACCCCTCCCCCCACTAACCGCCACCTCCACGTCCGCCATATCAAACCCCATATAAGGAAACTCGCTCGCCCTCACCTACGACCAGCCTGCTAGGATGGCCCTTGCCCTCCAGCGCAGTACCACTGCTCGGTAGGCACCGAACACCGAACACCAACACAGCACCATGCCACAGCAGCAGCAGACCGACCAGGACCCCATCCCCGTGATCGTCGTCATGCTCCTGCTCTCCCTAGCCCTCCTGTGCTATGCTCTGACCGGATCGCCGTTCCCGCCGATCCGCTTCTAACAACACCAGACCAACAAGGAGACCCCGTGCCACTTCCAACCAAGTACGAGCGGATTGACGCCATCGAGCGGTCGCTCACCAACCACACGCCTTCTGCCGACGCCATCGAGCAGATCGAGAGCATCCGCAAGACGGGCAAGAGCCTGGCGCTGGCCGTTATCGGCCACACCGAGACCTCTCGGGAGTCCAGCCTTGCGCTGACCCATATCGAAGAGGCCGTCATGTGGGCTGTCAAGGCTGTGATCTTGGATGACCAGGGCCGATGAGCACCCACGACCGAACGCCCGGAGACGACGGAACCTACGAGGCGTGCCTCGCCTATCTCAACGCCAAGGGCTACCTCCTGTGGGGTGACTACTCGCTGAACCCCAACCGCAACGACGACGGCACCCCCAAGAACCACGCTGCGGCCCGGTGGCTCGAAGCCCAGGTGCGGGGCGTGGCTGACTACTATGACACCCCGGCACGGACCTATGCAGCGGGACGCAGCACCAAGAGCGGTAGGCCGAGCGCCCGGATCGCCGGGGTCACCAGCAGCGGCCTGCCGGTTGCGTGGTTCGATCTGGTTCATGTGTTGGTAGGTGGTCATGGTGCCAGTATGGGCTACGGCGTGGTAGCCGGAAGCGTGCTAGACTGACGGCATGATCCTCGCCACGTCTCACACCCTTACCGGAGATCCGGTTCTCATCGCCAACGGCTCGGGTGGTCCGCATTGCGCCGTCGTGCGCTGCACCTCCGGCACGGACGTGGCGATCGGCGGCTCTGCTACGGACTGTCTCTACCCGGTCAAGACCACGGACGCCGAAGGCGTCGAGCTTGAGATCAACATCGGGGAAGAGGTGTGGGCCGATGGGACCGGCACCCTCATCACGCTCGAGTTCGAGTTGAGCGCAACGCCGGTCATCTGATGCCTCTTCCGGTTGACTACGGCACCGGCACCCGCACCCTCTACGGCCCAGACGGTCAGGTGACCGGCACTGAGGCGCTGACCGGTCTGCCGATCCCTGACCCGCCCGCGGCCGACCCCGCAGCGGGCGTGCTCGCTGCGGTGCAGACCGCACGCAACGAGGTCGCCGGGTACGCCGCGAGCAACGGCACCCGTCAGGCGGTCGAAGCCCTCGCCACTGCTGTCGAAACCCTCGTCCAAGGATATACCCCGTGAAGACTGAACCAGCCGTTCCTGCCTGGCTCTGCTAGACTAATGGCGTAGCGGCAACCGCCGTCAACCTGCACAAAGGAACCCCGTCATGTCTCGTCTCAGTCCCACCATCAACTCCACCCTGTACTCCGGCATCGTCGGGGACCGGCGACAGAAGGTCGTCAAGGCCACCGTTGCGGGAACCTACACCTCCGCTGCTGTCGCAGACGGCGGTATCCTCCTGACGCCTGCTGCCGTGGGCATGCAGTCGTTCGACTACGTGCAGGTGTTCCCCACCTTCACCGCTGACACCATCGAAGAGCAGCTTGTCGGACTCGGGCCGAGCACGTCCACCACGGCAGGTTGGGTGTTCGCTCTCACCAACAAGGACGACGACCTCGAAACGGCGAACTCCACCGCCGTCACGGGTGTGACCCATCACATCCTCGTGGTCGGCAACTGATAGGGGCGTACGCTCACAAGCCTTCGGGCACCAGAGCCAGTCCCGACAGAACCCGCCCCGCTTACACAGGGGGCGGGTTCTTACGTTCCATAAGCCTTCTTCGTAGCGTGTAGACTTGGCTTATGTCCGTGACCGCTTTGGATCTTGACCTCCTGGCGTACGCCACGCCCGAAGAGCGTCGGCAGTACGAGAACGACCTCCTGCGTGAGACGGCGCTGCTTTCCCCGCTGGACTACGCTCTGTACTGCTCAGACGGACGTGTGAAGCGGCACAAGCACACCGAACTGCTCTCGGTCTACTGCATGGCTGTCGTGGACCGAAGGCTGTACGACGACGGCATTGGTCCCGAGGCTGTGTGGGTTCCCGACCCCGAGGCGGATGACGAGGACGAAGGTGCGTGGCGGCACCCGGAGACGGGTGAGGAAGCGCACAACATCCTGCTCATCTCGGCCCCACCACAGCACGGCAAGTCCCTGATCGTCACCGAGACGGTTCCTGCGTGGTACCTGACCCGCTACCCGCACAACCGAGTTGCGGTGACCGGGTACGAGGCCGACTTCGCCAAGGGATTCGGTCGCTCCAACCGGAACAAGATCGAGGACACGCCCGAGTTCGGCGTGTCGATCAGTAAGGATTCTCGAGCCGCAGACGCTTGGGACATCGAAGGCCATGATGGCGGACTGGTGACGGCTGGTGCTGGGGGTCCCATCACGGGTAAGCGTGCCGACCTGATCCTGATTGACGACCCCGTGAAGAACTCGCAGGACGCATTGTCAGAGGCGAAGCGCAAGCAGAACAAGGACTGGTGGCAGTCGGTCATCAAGTCCCGTGTTCGCACCAACACGGTCATCATCGTCATCCAGACCCGCTGGCACGAGGACGACCTGTCGGGCCACGTCGCCAGCACAGAGCGGTGCTACAAGCTGAACCTCCCTGCACTCGCCTTCGACTCGGTTGACGAGGACGGGTTCTCCGTGGATCCCGACACGGGAGACCGTGACATGCTTGGCCGCAAGCCTGGGCAGGCGCTCTGCCCGGCGTTGCAGACCAAGGCGATGCTGCTCAAGAAGCAAGAGACCGGCGACGGCGCTGAGGGGCCGGGCGGCATGCTCTGGTTCTCGGCGCTGTACCAGGGCAAGCCGAACATCGAAGGCGGCGGACAGCTTGGGAAGCCGTACCGATACCACACCACGGAGACGAACTTCTCGGGGCGCAAGTTCTACAAGACGAAGGACGGCACCGGGCGCACCCGAGAGTCGTATGTGAACGAGTGCATCTACTTCATCACCGCCGATCTTGCCGTGAGTAGTAAGAACACCGCAGACTACACGGTATTTAGCCTCTTTGCATGGACTCCTTGGAATCAACTGCTGCTCGTTGACATGCTACGGGAGCGAATCGAGTCCACTGAGCACATGGCAAAGGCCATTGCGTTCTGGCGGAGGGCACGAAACCTCACAGGAGGGGCCGGAATTCGGTTTTTCGGGGTGGAATCGCAGACATACGGAATCTCGCTGCTCCAAGCCCTACGGAAAGAGCGCGGAAATCGCATTCCAGTCAAGGAATTGAAGGCTGATAGGGACAAAATCGCCCGTGCGATCCCGATTGGCATGATGAATCAGGCTGACGAGTTGTTCCTCCCTGCGGGACACGCCTTGCTGGGCGATCTTGAGGCCGAAATGATGATCTTCCCCAACGGAACGCACGACGACATGGTGGACACGCTCGGGTACGCCGTCCGAGAGTCCATGATTCTGCCCCGAAGGGACCTTTCGGAGCCTCTGAGCCACCCCGAGCAGTTGCGAGCGGCTAGGAAGCGACGGAAGCGGTTCCATCCGACACTTGGCCGACTCCCGTAGGTTACGGAAGAGTGACGAAACGTGGTAGGCTGGTCGGATGCGTAAAATCGTGTCCATCATGCTCATCTCTGCCCTCGTCATCCTCGGGTCGGCTTGCTCTCCCGCCCAAGTCGGAGTCGCTCAGTTCCAACCTGCCCAGCGGGCGGTGGCTTCGTGCATCGTCAAGCGAGAGTCTGGCGGGAACCCGTCGGCCATCTCGGCTACCAACGACTACGGCCTGTTCCAGATCAACCGCTCAGCACACAAGCGCCAGTTTGAGCGCATGTACGGCGCTCCGTTCGAGCGCAAGGCGCTGGACCCCGTGCTGAACGGCAAGTACGCAGCGTACCTGTACTCGGTTGCCGGTTGGTCGCCGTGGCGTGGGGGAAAGTACCGTTGCTTCTGACGGCCTATGCTAGACTGACTCTCATGCCTACTGCTGACGTTTCCGTTACTGACTCTGCTGTTGAAATCACCTCGGGTCTGTTTGACACCGACGACGGCCTGAAGGCCAAGGTGTCGGGAGACCCGTACTGGCGTGTGCACATCACTCCGCAGGGTGCCATCAAGACCGGCGATGGGACGGCACCCCCTGCTGATTCTAGCGGTGGCGGTCGTGCTGGCTTTGTTTTCGTCAATGATGGGGGTGGTGTGGTTGACCTTTCTACGTCAACAGCGGCTTCGTTTGCTGTCTCCCCGGCAAGTACCGACCCTTTTGAGATCCAGATGCCACCAGTATCTGGGACGCTTGGCGAACCGTTTACGCTGACCATCTCGGAAAATAACGCAATTCCAGCGTCAATTTCCTACACGCTGGATGGTGACGTGATCACCGTTCCCGTGTTGGGCGGGGTGACCGACCTCGGCCCGTACTTCGGTGTACCACATCCGGTTCTTGGTTTTCGGTTCCTCCCTGCTTCACTTGACGGTGGGTCCACGTACACCTGGGTGGCCGAACCACGGGTCCCGAATCTTGCTCAGGAGGTTGACTCTGGTGTGTGGGACGGAGACCCTATCACCCTTCAGGAGGCCGTCAATCGCATCGCTGCCATCGTTGGCTCTGTCACCCCGATCCCCTAGTAGGAGACCCCATGCAACTCGCACCAGCATTCTCACAGAATGGGCGGTCACACGCTTGTTCGCTTTGTGGAGGTGGCCCTGGTAAGACCGGGCGAACCAATAAGTCGCCGGATCGGCCCATTGTCACAACGGACACGGACATCGACTTCGAGGGCATCTTTGAGTTCTGCCTGTCGTGTGCCGCCGAGGCTGGCGCTCTGGCTGGGATGATCCCCGAGAAGATTGCCAACGAGATCCGAGAAGATAACGCTCACCTCCAATCCAACAACAAGGCCCTCCTTGCAGAACGCAACGCTGCTCGCAAGGCGCTTGAACTGCTCACGGCCCAGTACGCTGCGCTGTCCGGCAGCCCTGAGCCGGTAGCGGCCGATGCTGCTTAGTCTCGCCCTCATCGGTGCGCTCATGCTGCAAGCATACCTGCACCGCAGGGAGCGTGAGAGGCTTCAGCGCATGGCCGCAGCCAACACCCCTGCTGAACGAATCGCATCCCTCCTGCCCGCCCGCCCTGTCAAGCGTCAACAGCCTGACGATCGCCCCAGTAAACCGCTAGGACTCTGATGGAAGCCAAAGACATCGTTGAGCGGTACAACGCTGGTGCCAAGACGATCCAGCAGGAGATCCGCGACTACTGGCTGAACGCCGCCTTCAAGAGCGGGTACCAGTGGGTCTACTACAACAAGGCATCGAACCGGATGGATCGCTTCGAGGGCGACCCGTCTCGTGTGCAGGCCACCGTCAACCGGATCTGGCCGGGATCTCGCACGATCATCTCCAAGTTGTCACAGCGCCACCTCGTGTTCGATGTGCTGCCCGATTCAGCGGACGACGCCACGATGTCGGGTGCGTCCACCTCTGAGGCTATCCTGGCGGACACGCATCAGAAGCATTCGTGGGAGAACCTGCGGGTCAAGAACGCATGGTCCACCTGGCTTGGTGGGTCCGCCGCCATCGCCGTAGATTGGGACCCTCGTGGCGGCACCGTCATCGACGGGGAAGTCTGCACGGGCGACACCGTGGAGACCCCGCTGTCCATTGCCGAGTTCGTCGTTGAGCCGGGGAGCCGTGATCCTGTGCGGTCCCGTTGGTGGATCAAGGCCCAGGCGCTCCCGCCCGAGCAGGTCAAGTCCACGTACGGTCTCAGCGCCGTACCGCCATCAGATGCGACGAACGGGCTGTCACCGCTTCAAGCCTCGCTCATGTCGGGCGTGGAGAACACCGGCGACCAGCGCCCCGAACTCACTCGTGTTCTGACCCTCTACGAACGTCCGTCTCGTGGGAACGAGAAGGGCACCGTCGCTATCGTCGTGGACAACAAGTTCGTGGACGGCCCGAAGCCGTGGCCGTTCCCGTTCAAGGATCGTCTGAACTTCGCCATCACGTACGAGACCGAGCGTGACAACGTGTGGCAGGGCGAGACCGTCGTCACTCAGGCCCGTCAGATTCAGGTCCTCTACAACCTCGCTCAGTCCAACGTGGCCGAGCACATGAAGAACGCTGGCAACGCCCGCCTCGCTGTGCCTCAGTCCAGCATGGACATGATGGAGTCGCTGTCGGACTTGCCCGGCGAGATGGTCCCGTTCCCCGACGGCGACCAACTGCCGGTCTGGCTCACCCCGGCGCAGATGCCTCAGTGGTGGAGCGACTGGCCTTCCAAGCTGGAAGAGGTCATGGACGACCTTCTCGGGGTCCACGACGTGTCACGTGGGTCGGCCCCTGCGAACATCGAGTCGGGCTACGGCCTATCCATCCTCGCAGAGCACGACAGCACGCCTGTGGGCCGTATGATCGCCTCTCAGGCGTCTGCGTGGGGCGAGGTCGCCACGATGGTGCTGGAACTCTATGCCTCCCAGGTGACTGAGACTCGTACGAGCATGATCCGCCAGGCTGGCGAGGTCCCCGAAGTCGTTCGTTGGAACGGCAAGCTTCTTCAGGGTCAGACTCAGGCACAGGTGCCGGAGGATGCGATCCTCCCCCGCTCCCGCGCCGCCATGCAGGCGATGGCCGAGAAGATGGTTCAGATGGGTCTGGTGCAGGACATCGAGACCTTCTCGGCCCTGGTGGAACTGCCGGGTCAGCGCGAGTTCCTCGACCGGGCACGCCCCGACGTGGCGAAGGCCCGCCGTGAGAACTCGTGGATGGCTGTCAACCGTGTCTGCATCCCTGCGGACTTCGATGACCATCAGATCCACATTACCGAGCACAACGTGTTCCGCAAGTCGGCTCGGTACGAGCGCATGACGCAGGAGCAGCGGGTCGTCGTTGACGACCACATCCAGGCGCACTCTACGATGGCGGCTGAACTCGCCGGTCGGAGCCGTCAGGCGAGCGCCATCGACCCAATGGCCGCTGCGGTCCCAATGCCTGACTCCCGCCCGACGCTGGACCCTAGCCAACTGCCGCCCGAGGCTCTCAGCCTCGCCGCACCCGGAGCAGACAACCCGATGGCGGATCCCGCCGCTGAGGAACTCGCCATGCTAGCGGATCAAGCTGCTAACATAGGTGCGTAGACCACACCAATAGAAAGAGAGGTCGGTCCAGATGACTGACGCTTTGCAGACCACGCTCGTTGAGGGCAAGCACTACTTCATGCACAGTGGACGCATGTATCCGATCGTCCGTGGTGGCGACGGACCGTCCGACATTGGGGATACGGGCGCTGGGACGCCGGACGGGGATGTTGGCGCAGGCACCGCTGCTGATGTGGTTGACGCATCATCGTCCGCTGACGCTGGCGTTGGCGGGGGCACTCCCGAGACGCCGACGGCGCCTGCGGGGACCGATCAGGACACGTTCGATCGTGCGTACGTGGAGAAGCTCCGTCAGGAGAGCGCCGGGTACCGCACTCGTGCCAAGGCATATGATGAGGCGTTCGACGGGTTCGATGACGAGAGTCGTGATGTGTTCCTCGGTCTTGCCAAGGACCTCGTGAACTCCCCCGAGTCTGCTGCCCGTAGGATGATCGAAGTCTCCAAGCAGTTGCTTGGGGATGACTTTGACACGGCGCTTACCGGACCTCCCCCGCCTCTCACCCGTGAGGACGCTGAGCGTCTGTGGGCCGAGAAGGAGGCTGCACGGGGCCAGGAAGAGGCCATTCGTGCCGTGCAGAACGAGGCCCGAGAACTCGGCTACAAAGACGACACCCCCGACATGAGCGAGTTGTTCTGGTTCGCCAGCAACCAGACGGGCGGCGACCTCAAGGCTGCCCACGAGTTGGTGGAGGCCCGCAAGCAGGCGACCATCGACGCGTATCTTGAGAAGAAGCGTGCGGCTGGTGAGTCGTTCACCACGCCTACGACCGCTGGCATCACCGCCGGTGGCGACGGGGAGCCAGCACACACCTTCGAGGAAGCAAGCGCCCGTCTGCGGGCACGCCTCGGCGGTCAGGCTGGTTCCTGATACACTAGGAGCATCTGCCCGCTACAGGGAGGTGAGAGCGCCCGTCCCGCAAGGGGCGGGCGTTCTTGCGTGCAGGGGGCCGTGGCGTGTGGTAGTATGTACCGAGATGGCGCGAACCCTGGCGGTTCGTTCTGTAAGTAGAGGGCAGGTCCCGAAACTACGGTGCCAACAACCAAACCACCCGTACTTTCACCAAAGGAACCCCGATCATGGCTCTCTCACTTAGCACGGCCGATAGTGCGCTAAAGGAGGACTACCTCCCGCCCCTGCGTGAGCAACTCAACAACGCCAACGTTCTCGACGCCATCGTGTCCAAGAACACCCAGGATGTCGAAGGTCGGCGCGCCGTCCTCTCGCTCCACGTCAGCCGGAACTCCGGTGTCGGCTCCCGAGCGGAGAACGGCACCCTGCCCACCGCAGGCAACCAGGGCTACGCCGAAGAGCGTGTCCCGGTCTACTACCACTACGGCCGCATCCAGATCTCGGGTCCCGTGATCAAGGCGATGAAGTCGGACAAGGGTTCGTTCGCACGGGCCGTTGACTCCGAGATCAAGGGCGTCAAGACGGACGCTGCCCGCAACTACAACCGCCAGCGTTGGGGAACTAGCAACGGCGTGGTTGCGACTGCCGGAACCACTTCGTCCAGCACCACTGTCGTCCTGCTCACCCCCTCGGCTGCGCAGCTTCGCCAGCTTGCGGTCGGCACGGTCGTTGACATCGGCACCGTGGCCTCGCCCACGTCCGTTGCCTCGGCTCGGACCATCACCGCTGTGGACACGGCCAACGGCACCGTCACCATCGACGGCGCTGCGGTTTCCACCACCTCCGGTGCTGCGTTCCTGTTCATCTCCGGTTCGGGTGGTGCCATCGGTGGCGCAGGTCAGAAGGAACTCACGGGCCTTCAGACCATCGTGGATTCCACTGGCACCCTCTTCAACGTGAACCCCACCACCTACCCGGTGTGGGCTTCGTACGAGGACAGCAACTCGGGCACCCCCCGCCAGTTGACGGACTCGCTGATGGAAGAGGCGCTGGACAACATCAACATCGCCTCGGGCAAGGACCCGGACATCATCATCACCACGGATGGCATCCGTCGCTCGTACGCCAACTCGCTGAAGTCGCAGAAGCGGTTCACGAACACCATCGACCTCAAGGGTGGCTTCAAGGCCATCGAGGTTTCGGCTGGTCGTGAGTCGATCGGCCTCACCTGGGACCGTGACGCTGTTGCTGGGCAGGCTTTCCTGCTCAACACCCAGCACCTCACGGACTACATCGAGGCTGACTGGAACTTCATGGACGAGGACGGCGCTGTCCTCTGCCGGGTTCCGAACACCGACGCCTACGAGGCTACGCTGTACCGTTACAGCGAGCAGGCCACCGACGCTCGGAACACGCATGGCAAAATCACAGACTTGTCGGGGGATTAGAGGCTGTGATAGTATGGGCTGATGCGCCCATCTAAGACAGCAAGAGAGGAAGCGGAGGCCCTGTTTGCGCAGGGCCTCCGCTTTTGTACTATGTGCCGAGAAAACCTACCTGTGGAACGGTTTGACACATACAAAAGGGGGTTGTTCGGTCTTAGGTCAAACTGCAAATCCTGTATGAACGCCAGGAATCGCGTGCAGTACCACAAGACTAAAGATTTGAGCGATCGGGCTAAAAGACGGCAAGCGTGGAAGGACAGGACTACCACCACTGAGCGACGTATTATCCTGTTTGGATACAACCTGAAATCTAAGTATGGAATCACGTTGGATGATTGGGAGTTCATCTTGCGAGACCAAACAGGACGATGTGAGATTTGCAGCGAGCCTATGGTTCGACCTCACGTTGACCACTGCCACGAAACCAAGGTCGTGCGTGGATTGCTGTGTGACCACTGCAACAGGGGGCTAGGAGGGTTCCGAGACAATCCTGTGTACTTAGCCGCAGCATCGGAGTTTCTTGCGAGGGGCAGGCTAGTCACACCGCTGCCTGGCATGGTAGACTGACACCATGTCTGAACTACGTGAGATGGACCTTGGGACCGGGTTCATTCATCCACAAGTGGTGAACGGGCGTTCGCTGTGGATGGACTCCGGCCTCACCACCCTGATCGACAAGCTGCAAAACGGGGACCCTGCCCTCGGGTGGGAGGGCGACCCCCGCCTGGCGCTGTTCATGGACGAGGGTGATCGGTGGGTGCTGTCCCGCCTTGAGGCCGATGGCGAGTACCGTGACATCTGCAAGTCCCGCCCTGGGCTGCCCCTGGATGAGCGACTCATCATGCGGCTCATGGAGCACGACGGTCGGCGTGGATTCGATCCGGCCGCTGCCACGGACGAGTACCGCCCGCAGGACCAGTGGACCGCCCGAGACGACGAAATGCGCAACGCCCTAGAGAAAGTCTACTGGGGAGCTTCCAAGGATCTAGGAGTGGTATGACAGTCCTCGCAGGTGACCTCTACGCTGGGGCACGGGCACGCATCGGGTTGAACTTCGCTGATGGACGGTTGGATGACACCAACATCGTCGGGGCTAACACCGCCATCTCTACGGGACTAATGGAACTCTGTGCCGCCCACGATTGGGACTGGCTCTACGCCGAAAGCACCGTCCCTGTCGTCTCCGGGACCGCAGCGTACCAACTGCCAGTCCGGCACATGCGGACGCTGTGGCTCTGCAACGACGACAACGAGGAACTGCAACTTCGCCAGCGACGCGATGCGATCCGGTACGCAGAGAGCACCGGGCGTCCTCGCTTCTTCTCCATCCTCAACAACGTCATGTATCTCTCCCCGACTCCCACAGAGTCCGGGACGTATCGGACCGGGTACTACGCCTACCTGCCGTTCACGCCAGCAGCCACCATCGCAGACTTGGACAATCAGGCTCTCACCATCCCCGACATCTATGTGCCACTAGCCTCGCTGTACATCGCCAAGAGCATTGCCATGATGTTCAAGGACTACGACGCTCACAAGATGATCCTCGGGGAGATTCGTGACGAGCTTCAGCGTGTGTCAGACAACACCCGCCGCTCGCTCGGCCCGATGGCACCGCAGACCCGCTCGGACGGCTACTGATGGACGGCCTCACCACGGTCGTCTACGACAAGTGGGACAAGGGCGAGTTCGGAACCATGAACCCCGCCCAAGCCCCGAACGGGTCGTGGACGGGGAACAACGTGGTCGTCTACAAGGACGGCATGATCGGCCCCCGACCGGGGATGCGGGAGATCACGTTCAGCAACGCTCCCTCCAAGAACGGCCCGATGCTCGGGTTTGGGTTCAGCCCGGTGGCGCAGACGGACGATACGCCGATCTTCTTCATCCTTGAGGACCGCCCATACCTGTTCGACCCTTCCGCCACAACCCCGGCCCTTGTCGCCGCCTCGACAGACCTCACGGACCCACCCGCCAACACGGACGCCTCGCGGGTGCTGTCCAAGGAGTCGTGCCGTCTCGTTGGAGACGAGGTGTACTTCACCGTCAACGATGACGCTGCCTACCGTCTCAACTGTCGAACGCAGGTCCTCACCCGGATCACGGACTCAGACCCTGAGGGCCAGGGCACGGACATCGAGTTGTTCCGTGATCGTATGTTCGTGGCGAACGGCGGGGTGCGGGTGTTCTACTCAGATGCTGCAAACTTCAACACGTGGCCTTCCGGGTCGTTCTTCGACGTTGGTGCTGCGTACCGTGTGATTGAGATGCTCACCTTCCGTGATGCACTCATCCTGTTCACTCAGTGGGGCACCTACACGTTCACTGGGTCGTCCCCGGCAGACGGCACTCTCCGAAGGACTTCCGAGACTCTGGCACCGCTGGACAAGGCGTCGGTTGCGACCAACAACGAGATCCTCTACATCCCATCGAGCCGCTCTGCCCCCGTCACCTACAACGGGTCCTACGGGGATGAGCAGAAGTTGATGCACCTTGAGGACTGGAAGCCAGCGGCGCAGAACGCTTACGGGGTCCAGTCATACGGCAATCGCGATGTCCTGTTCCTGTCTGGCAACTCGAAACTGCTGTGGCGGAAGAACGAAGCGTGGTCCTTCCACACGATGGGCGGTAGCGTCGGTCCGTGGATCACCCGGTACTTTGATGACAACGTGGTGCTGGCGTACCCCGGCACGGCCTCTGTTGATCCCAAGTTCTACATGCTGTCCATGAACCTTGAGCGCCCCGGATTCACCTCGGATCAGTTTGCGCAGCCTGGTGACGACTCGGACACGCCGCTCAACGCCTCCTTCTCGCTGCCGACGTACCTCGCGCCGGAGGGCAAGGAACTCCGGGTGCGGTCGGTCACGGTGGACTTCATCAAGTACGACACGGGAAGCTCCGTCGCCAACAACATCTCGGTGCAAACGGAGACCCTGTACGGCGAACTTGAGCAGGGCTACTCCCAATCGGCCCCGAACCCGGTTGTGCTGTTCAACGAGGACGGCTCGTTCGCCACATCCGACGGCCTCCACCAGCGCAAGGTCCTGCGTGGTACGGCGGGTCCGTTCGGCGGCGGGTACCGGATTTCACTCCTGAACCTCCGTGGGGTGGCGATTGACAGAGTCATTGTCGAGTTCGAGCAGCGGGACTCGCCGGTCAACTGATGAGCTTCCGATTCCCACACCCGTTCGAGAATGTCGTTGACGCCATCAAGGATGCTGTCAACCCTGACAGTCCTGAGGACGGCAGCGTTGCCATCCAGTTGATGAACGAGAACAACCGAGCCATCGAGGACGCCATTGTCCCGGCACTCCCGTTCTCGGGGTTCAGCGCCATCCGAACGATTGACCAGACTGGTGGAACCCTGTCAGCATCCTGGTCGTCGCTTAGCAACGTGACCCTGATCGGGTCTGGCCTCTCGGAAGGAATCCTCCCGTCCGACGTGGGGTTCTACGCTGTGTCGTCCAGTTGGGTGATCACGGGGACACCCGGCGACCTCCTTGAGCCGTCAATCGGTTCTGGCATCCCGGCGTCTTACTCGTGCCAGGTTCTCATCAGACCCGGCACTACGGGTGCCGGGTCCTCAGGAGGGCTTGTTGTGGCAGGCCCGCCCACAGGTGGTATCTACGCAGGAATCCAGTATGACACCGTTGCTGACTGGGTTGCGGTCGTAAAGGTGGTTGGCTACCTTGTGGAATCTGTGGGATAGGGTAGGTATTTCGATACATTTCCCTGCGTGACGCCCCCTAGAGGTTTCTGCTAGACTGTCTTGGTGCCTACCAACACGTTCTCTCCCTCTCAGCGACCTGGCGGTGGGCAGCGGGTGCAGTCGATGACTGCTAGCGGGCCTGGTCTCCCCCCGGCGTCTCCTTCACCCGCTGCCGCCGCCGTGAAGCCGATGCAGAGCGCATCTGCCGATCCGGCCTACCTCGCCTATCTCCGCGGGGCAGGCGTGGAAGAGGGTGCCCTCAACAACGTCCTAGGGACCCGTGTAAGCGCCTTGGTGCGCCAGTTGGGCCGTGAGCTACCAGCCTACGCAGACAAGCGTGAGAGAGCCGTAGAGGGGGCAGGGAACGCCGCTGAGAGCCGTGGCTTCTTCCGCTCCGGTCAGCGCATGACCGACCAGTTCCGTGCGGGGTACGATGTGGACCGGGAGCGCAACAACTTCGAGTCGGGGATCCGCGACCAGATCGCTGAACTGTACGGGGTCAACGCCCTTGACATCGCTCGCATCCGGCAGGGTCTTGCCGAGCAGGGAATTACGGGCGCACAGAACGTGACGCTCGCCAACGCCAACGCAGGGATTTTCTGATGCCAGCACAACCCCAGGAGATCGACCAGCAGAAGGCTGCCCTTCTTGCTGCCATTGCCCAGCAGGGCAGCCAGGGTCAGGTGGCGTTCCAAGCTGAAGCTGCCCGCCGCAAGCAGGCGCAGCAGGCAGCGGTGAACGCCATCGCCAGCCAGAGTCAGATGTCTGGCTCCGCAGGTGCAGCGCCCAAGGCGTTCACGCAAGAACTCCAAGCGCAGAGCAATGCACTCGGGAGCGTGTATGACCAGGACGCTGCGATGTCGCAGAACTCCTTCAACAACTCCATCGCACAGACCTCGGCGTCCAACGCAGCGTACATGGACCAGGCCAAGGCTGCCATCCCGATCGTCAACGCTCAGACTGCGGGCACCGTCGCTCAGATCCGTGCCGAGCAGGAGGCTGCCGCTGCTGAGCGTGCTTTCCAAGAGAAGCAGCGTGCCGCCGACGCCGAGCAGGCTCGCATCGACGCCATCGAGGCAGAGAAGGAGCGTGCGTTCGCTGAAGAGCAGCGTCAGTGGGAGCGAGAGGATCGCAACACCGCTAGCGGCGACGAGCAGGCAGCGCAGGATCAGAAGGACACCATCTTCAAGGCGTCCTCCAAGGATCCTGTCGTCGGTGAGGTGGTCGCTCAAATCGCTGACAGCGGCGTGGGCGACTTCCGGTCTGCGGTGCAAGGCGTAGACTCCGTGCTGAACACCGTCCTCGCTAACAACCCCGATGTCAAGTGGGATCGTCTGAAGAAGGCAGAGATCATCAAGTCTCTGTACGACTTCTATGACCAGGGTGACGGCAAGTCCGCCCCCAAGGACGTGCAGTCGCTTGGTGACTACCTGCGGACGCAGAGGATCGACCCGGCCCTCCACCTCCCAGGATACATCAGTAAGCGGGAAGCGGCTGACATCGCCAAGGAGAAGGCAGCCAAGACCCTTGAACAGCGTGCTCTCGGTGAGTTCCGCAAGTACATCGCTGCGGGGCGGAAGGGCAAGAAGAGTCGTACGAACTCCCGGCGCGGGTCGGACCCGTCGCTGACACCATCTGGTGGTAGGCGAGGGCCGGACGCTTCAGGCGGCCTCTGATGCCCCGCAAGAACCTCATCGGAGGTCAGGCAAGCGGGTCAGCGTTCTCTCTGCTCCGTGGGCAGGAGGGGGGTAGTTCGTCGCGTGTCTACTCAGGCACGCAGGCTGAGAAGCTTGCGCAGGCCCGTGCAGACGACCTGCCGCCCCAGCAGCCGAACAGTCGCAAGGAGGCCACCCGTGAACTCGTGCGCCTGCTCACCACCGACGACCCCAAGGCGCAGGCTGCGGGGAAGAAGGCGGCTGCCGAGGGTGGGTTCGATGCCAAGACTGCTGCTGCTCTCGGCGCCATGCTGCCCCTTGAGGGCGGGAGCATCAAGGACAAGGCGCTCAAGGTCGGTGGTCCGCTGCTCAAGGTCATAGAGGTCCTCGGACGGCCCCAGCAGGCCGTCATGGAGATCATCCAGGCCGGGGCACAGGACACCGGGCTTGACAAGGTGATCAACGGGCGAGCGTTCAACCCCGGCACGGTGGGTCCCGAGGATCTCGTTGAGGGTCCGGGAACCCCGAAGCTCCCCGGTGATGGGGGCGAGTCCGGTGGTTACCGGGATGCATGGCGTGCTTTGAAGGGTGAGAAGCGGTGGGACCCCGTTAGTCAGTCATACACGCACGATCTTTCTTACGTCGCCGCTCTCGGGGCCGACCCGGACACTATCGGCAAGGTCGGGAACGTCGCCGGTTTCATCGGTGGCGCGGCTCTTGATCCGCTCAACTTCGTCGGAGCGGGCGAGGCTAGGACTGCTGCCAAGGTCGGTGAGAAGGGCGCTGCTCTTCTCGCAGACGACGCTGCCCGTGAACTGACCCCTGCGCTCGCCCGCCAGCTTGAGCGCCAAGGCATCGAGGCGGGTGCCGAGAAGATCGCACCCGAGGCGTTGCAGCAAGCCCTCAAGAGGACGGGCATCCGAGCGGGTACCACCGATGCACAGCGTGCAGCCATCCGCCAGTCTCTCATTGACGAGGCCGAGGCGGGGGCTGGCCGCGCCACCAAGGGCGTCATCAGCGATGGCGTCAAGACGGTGGGACTCAGAGGCGACCGCGCCACCCGCAGGGGCGTGCGGGCACTCACCGGCAAGGGCGAGCGAACCGGAGCCGAGCGGGTCGCTGAGGATGCCCTTGACAGCGCCATTCGGTACGACCGAGGTGGCCTGCGAGTCGGTGGCCGGTCCATTCTCCCTGAAGGCGTGCGTGCCCCGGTGCGGGGTCTCATCAAGGACGACATCCGCCAGATTGGCGGGGTCCGTGCGGCTCAGGCCGTGCTGGATGACGCTGCCTCGCAAGCGGACCGGCTGGACGCTACCGCTGCCAAGTTGTCTGCCAAGTCTGACGAACTGCTGGCCCAAGCGGACGAGATCGCCGTGGTTGGCGACCCCGAAGAGGCCGTCAAGATGACCACCAAGGCTCGGGGGCTTCAGACTCGGGCAAAGAACGCTCTCGCCGCATCGGCGGACTTGAGGTCGCAGACGGACGTTGGCGCGCTGCTGGACGAGACGCCGTGGCTGGGCAACGTGCAGACCCCGGTGACCGAGACGGTCCCTCGCAGGATCAAGCCAGACTTCCGGCCGCTGGAAGGCAAGGCGTCCAGGGTCCGAGAAGCGTTCACCACCCGCGCCGGGATCAAGGCGTCTGATTCGCTCACCCCCGGAACTGCGGACGCTGTCCGCGAGTCTCAGATCCTCGCAGCCGGTACCACCAAGCAGACCTCCGAGCAGGGCCGTCGTCTGCTCAACCAGGCGCTCAAGGACATCGAGAACATCCCGCCCGAGGTGCAGAGCGAGGTCCTCAAGGCAATGGACATCGGCGGGTCGCTGGACGACATCCTCCCGACGCTCAGTCCCGAGGCCGCACAGTACGCAACCAAGTTGGACGAACTCCGCAAACTCACCTACGACCTCAACGTGGACGAGAAGTTGGCGGACGTGACAAAGTTCCGAGCACGGGACGATTACATGGGCCGATACGTCACGCCCGAAGCAAGCAAGGCGTTGGAGAAGGCGCTCAAACTGAACCCCAAGGAATTCGAGGGACTCCGCAAGTTCTCCACCGGGAGGGCAGCCACCGGCCAGAGCGGGCACCTGCTCGCCCGTACCGTGATGCCCGACGTGCCTCTCACCGAACTCAACGAGATCGTGGCTGGCCCGCTGTGGGATGCCGGTCTGCTGCCTCGTGATGTCAACGCCTTCGAGTTGGACCCTGCCAAGATCGTCTCACGACGGTTCGATGACACGCTGCCTGCGCTTCAGTTCAAGCGGTCTGTCACGGACATGCAGAAGTCCCTCAAGGACACGCTTGGGCAGGATCTCGTCAAGGTCGTGGACCCTGGCGTCAAGGTCTCGGACAGAAACCTCACCCGCCGCGGGCTTCAGAAGATCGACCTCGGCCCTGCCGGTGTCGTGTATGCACACCCCGACATCGCTCCCGAGATCAGCGAATACGCCAAGATGACGGTGGCTCCCGAAGCTGTCGGGAGTTTCGCCAAGACGATGGACCAGTGGAACCGTCTGTGGAAGTCCTACGCCACCGTCCCGGTCATCACCGGCACCGGGTTCCACACCAAGAACTCCATCGGCAACATGTTCAACAACCACCTTGCGGGTGTCGGAGCCTATGCCTACGGGGAAGCTGGACAGATCCAGAAGGACATCTGGCAGGCCAAGCGTGCGCACCCTGATCTGTCGGTCCCCGAGGCTCTCGCTGCGAACGGGGTGGACGCCGACCGCATCGCCAAGGTGGAACTGGCGCTCGAGAATCAGGTGCTCGAAGAGGGGTTCTTCAACACGGACCTCACCGGCAAGGCCGAACTCGCCATCGAAGGGAAGCGTGGCAAGGGGCAGCGCATTGCTGCCAAGTTCGATCCCCGCAACCCTGAGCAAATGTTCGGCGTCCCCACAGGCCGCAAGGTCGGTGAGCACATCGAGGACAACGCTCGGCTGGCCCACTTCGTCTCCAAGCTGGACGAAACCGGCGATGCCGCACAAGCCGCCGCATCGGTCCGCAAGTACCTGTTCGACTACGGGGATCTGACCCCGTTCGAGCGCAAGGTGATGAAGCGGGTCCACGCCTTCTACACCTTCACTCGCAAGAACACGCCGCTTCAGTTCGAGGAACTGGTCCGCAACCCCGCAGCCGCCAACCGCCTCGCTGCCTTGGAGCAGGCCACCCTCGGCGGCGGAGAGGGCAGCGCCGGTAAGGACGTGCCTTCGTTCATGGGCGACATCGGTGGTCCTATCGGACGCTCGCAGGCAGGACTCCTGACCGGCAACAAGAACGGTGTTGTCGGCAACATCGACACCCCGCTCGATGCGGCCAGCAAGACCGTGGACCCCCTGCTATTCCTCGCAGGGAAGCGGAGCGCAATGGACACCGCTCAGGGCGTCCTCGGCAACGTGTCCGGTGGCCCTGCCACCGCAGTCAAGACGGCGTTCGAGGAAGCTACGGGCCGGTCGGCGTTCACGGGCGGGTCACTCGCGGACCTTGAAGGCAAGCGCCGCAAGAACCCGGTGCTGTCGGCTACGGACTTGTTCATCCCTGCGATCAGCAAGGGCACCCGCACGCTGCCCGCCCTCAAGAACCTGGCGACCGGCGAGCCTGGCGGAGAGACGGCGGACAGCAACCGGCTCATCGTCATCAAGGCGCTCACCGGCCTCGGGGCCAAGGAAGTCACGCCCGAGATGCAGAAGCTTGCACGCAACGAGAAGCTGCGCTCGCTGCGGGACATCATCGACGCCCTCAAGAAGTCGGGCGTGGACGTGCCGACGATCGAAGAGTTCCAGACGATCGGTGAACTGAACAAGACGCCACGCCGCAAGCGGGCGGGGTAGCTAGCGGGACTTCCTCTGGATGACGAGCAGCGACGAGAAGTTGTTGCGCGGTGTCTTCTGCGCACGACCGTCTGGCTGAGGGCGCATCCCCTCAACGAACAGAGTGGTCAGGTGCCAAGCGCCTAGATCCTCAGCCCGGTTTGCTATCATCCGCTCTTGGTGCCGAGTGCGACCGCCATTCACTTGGTCCTGGCACTTGTAGAGGATGTACCCACCCCGCTTGGCAATCCGGTGCGCCTCGTTCAGCATGGCGAGCATCAGTTCGTGCCGGTCGTCTCGCGAACGGTACTCGCCTCCGACTCCGTAGCCCACGTCGGAGCCGGCAGGACCGCCCTGTTCGGACCGTCCGTTCAACTTGTACGGAGGGTCAACGACCACGGCATCGTAGGTCTGATCTGCCAGAAATGTGGATGTGGCGTCAAGACCGCCAGGGAAGTCAAGACTGCGCTCAGCATCAAGGTCAGCACGCCACAGGCGTCCACCCTGCGCAGGGTCCGGCTGCCAGGTAGTCCAGAACCGTCCTAGCCCGTAGGTCAGATCAATGATGCTGTCACTCGGCTTCAAATACCCAAGCGTGGCTGCGTCGTTGATGGCTTCGGCATTGGTGCGGCGACCGGCGAAGGCGAGAATCTCACTCATTGGCATCCTTCACGTCGAAGAGGACCGGCACGCCGTTGTCACGGGCGAACTGCACCTCACGGTCCGCACCCGGCGACTCGCCGGGCAAGCGCAGTAGCGCCTGACAGTGCAGGATCATGTCGAAGTCGTACTCAAGCCACGCCTCGTACGGCACGGGGTCGATCATCTCTTGGATGATGGACCACTGAGGCATGAACGGCACCCACCCTGCATCCCGCAGGGCATGGAACACGGGGGTGGCCTTGCGCACACACCCGAACGGGTCCTTCGTGATCGGACCGGCGACGTAGATCATCGGCTTGATGGTCAGTTCCACAGCGTTCCTGCCTGGTCGGGGTACTTCTCGTTCAGGAACTCGGAGATCGTCTTCTTCTCGAACTTCTGACACAGGAAGTTGATGGACACCTCGGAGATGTCAAACGACCCGTCCTGCACCTCATTGAGCATCAGGATGCCGCGCCAGTGTGCGTTGGCCTGGTACCCCTTGTACTCTTCGTCTTGGCAGTAGTACGCCCCAGCAATCACCGCACGCTGGGACTTTCCTGCGACGAAACGGTTGGCCGATTCGTAAACTTGACGATGCCCCTGTACGAATGTGTGGCCGAGGTTCTTCAGCATCCCGAGGGCAGCGCCGCCCATTGCCTTGCCCGTCAACGGGTGAACCCAGTAATGAGCGAAGTGGACGCCTTCAATGCACACCGGCTTGAGGAAGTCGTGGACCTCCCAATCACGGGTGTCCATGTCGTCGTACCCGATCATGTCGGATAGTTCGCCGTGTTCCTCCACAAACCGCTGCACTCGGTTTTCATGGTTTCCACGAAGAAACACCTTGCGTGGGAGGTACGGGGACTTACGCTTGCGGTTAGCGTCCACAATCGGTTCGTCAAGTAGCCGGAAGGCTGAGTTGCCAGCAGCGATGTCAGCCTTGTAGCGGCGTCCCTCGAACTGCACCTTCCCACGATCCCACGACGAGAGAGATGGTAGGTCCCAATGGTCACCGAGGTGGACGATCACGTCAGGCTTCTTCTCCAAGGCGTACCGCCCTGCCCACCGCAGGTGGTCGGTCGGCACGCCAGGACGGACCTGCGTATCTGGAATCACGAGAATCTTCATACCAACCAGCCCCAAGTCTCATAGCGTGTCATGTGCGTCCTTCTTTGGTCTAGAAGAAGTGTAGCAGGCTGCCGTTACTCGTCGGCGTGTTCGATGCCGACTGAGCGGGGGTCCTCGGGACCGCCAGCAGCCTCAACGCCTGCGTTCACACGATCACGAAGGGAGCCGCCGCCATTGGCAGAGAACTCGTAGTCGAGATGCTTGGCGAGTTCGTACAGCCGACTGTTCACGCCGTCGATGCGCTCGTTGGTCGGCTCGAGAGTCATGTGAAGCCACGAACGAAATGGCTCAGAGACGTTGCGATGGAAGAACGCCCGAACGAATGACAGCTTGGACAGGGTGGCGACCAAGATCACCGTTGTTGCGATGGAAACGAACTGCTCCCACAGGCCACTCAACACGACTCCCACGATCATCCCGGCTTGCGGGAAAGCCCGAACTTGGCGAGGATCTTCCGCAGACCTCGGGTGTTTTCAAGGGTGCGGGCCGTGTTGGTCCGCTCGGATGCGATGATCCGGTCGAGCTTGGCGTTGACAGCAGCGAACGCTGCGGTGACTTCCTTGTCCATGATGAGTCCTTCTTCTGCGGACGGGAGGACCCGACCTGCTTCTCTGATGGATGGGATGATGACGTTCTTGGCTTGCTCAATGCGAGCAGGGCCGGGGCACGACTTTGCCACCGGGGTCCACGGACCAGGCGCACCGAACATGATGTGCCAGCCGAACCCGGACCCGTCCCACGCCTCCACCTGCTTCCGTGGGATGCCGTGGGTGGTAGCTGCCCAGTCTCCAAGTCGGACGAGAGAAATTGCCTGCGCTTCCGTCCAAGGTTCGGTAGCGGCGGGTGAACTCTCAGTCTCGACAGAGATGGCGAACGAGTTGGCCTTCAGGTTAGCGTCTGCCCGGACCTCAGTGTCGATGTACTGCTCGATCGTTCCGTCGCTCGCAATCCAGAAGTGGGACTCAAGACTGGACGAGTTCAGGAAGAAGTTGTAGAGCGAGCCACGCCCCGCAGCCGAGTGCATGATGAACACACGGGGCTTGATGCGGGGTTGCGTGACGCTCTCAGGGAGCAGCCGTTTGACAGCGAAGGGGCAGATTGCCACGCTTTATCAGTCCTTCACGAGCCACGAGGTGGCAAAGGTCACGATGACGACGAGGGCGGCGATGACAGCGGAAGGCTCGTCAGCAGGCGTGAGCCAGGTTCCAACAGTGACGATGGCACCAGCAAGCGCACCAGCAGCGACCTTGTTCGTCGGACGGAGCGATGGTTGTTCAGGCATTCCATCAGTCTAGCAGATGGCGGTCGAAAGCCAGGCAGGCCACGTCACGACCGTAGAAGTTGTACCTGGCGGGAACGGCCTTGAAGCGGTCCTTCATGTACCGCTCCACCGCAGCCGCACGGCCAGGCAGCGCGAACGCCCCCGACCGCTCGATGTAGGTCACGAACGAAGTCACCCGCACGTACACCATGTTGTCCGCTGCTCCCGCCGCCACGAACCCGGAACAGTCAAACTCATCCAGCGCCCACAGGACTGCGTCACGAATCGGGTTGTGGTGGGACGCCTCTTCGCCAGCTTCGGTCACCAGGGAGAGATCCTGCGTCCCGAGGGACGGCGCTCCCTGCTCTTGCACGAACTGGTCCAGCAGCGCCCAACCCCACGCGATCGTGCCGAGGTTGGCACGCTGACGCCCAGGCAGGTCCAACGACCCGATGTGGCGCACCTCGGTGTTGATGAGACCGCGAGCCAACTGTCCCGACAGCCACGTCAGGTACGCCAGCGGCAGGCCAGTCGGTCCCCAGTCTGACACGCTCTTGAGCGTGTCAGGGTTCTTGCCTTCGGAGGGAAGAGGCAGGTTGATGAACCGTTCGGTGTGTGAGGTCTCGGTGAACGTGTCCTCACCGGACACCACGATCGGGGCGTGGGTCGCCATAGCGTTGATCTCGGACCAGTGCTCCCCAAGACCGCCCTTGGCCGAAATCTGCGCCGTGTAGGCGTCCCGCAGCAGTTGCTCAAGGGCCATCTGCGTGTCCTTGCGGGCACCGGGCCGGTACTCATCGAACCACACCGGGAAGGCGTTGGTGCAGGCGAGGAACGAGGCGAGAGCGTGCTTGGTCGTGGAGGTCAGGTTGGTGGAGATGTCAGCGCCAGCGAACGAGGTCAGCACCGTGTTCAGCAGGGTCGTCTTGCCGGATCCGCTAGAACCCGTGACGGCCAGCACCGGAAACGAGGGCAGCAGGGAGCGCAGGGGCGCAGCCGCCAACCACCCGAGCACGGGGTCCATCACGTCACGGCGGTGCAGTTCCCGCAGCACGCCGACCTGGAGGGCGGTGTGCGGGGCGTCTGGCAGGTGGAGGCGCTGCTCAAGATGCACGTCGTAGGACGGAGGGTTGTAGACCAACGTGGACCGGCCCGCCTGCCCGCCAGGCCACACGAACGCGGCACCGTGCAGACCAGCCACGTCCACCATCTCGCCCGTGGGCAGGTACGCGCCCTCGGACTGAAGCATCGCCAGGAGCGCCTGAGCGTCCCTGTCAGCGCCCAGCCAGGCCACGCCGTACCGTGAGCACCACGACACGATCTTGTTCTTGGTGGACAGGTCCGATGACGCCAGGACCACCGCGCGTCCTGTGGGTACAAGGGTGCCGACGTACGCCGTACCGCCTTCCGGCGAGACAAGTTCACGCTCGGCCTCAAGCCGCCAGTTGGACAGCATCGTGTTCGTGTCCTTACCGGGACGGACGTAGATGTCCCCAAGCACACGGATCGTCTCCGGTGCGGGCTTGAGGTTGCGGGTGGCACGGACCAGGGCGGTCACGTCGCCCATCGAACGGAGGTCCTGCCCGTCAGGGACCGGCACGAACTCCACCGAGCATCCGAGGCCGAGCAGGTACGGTGCCCAACGGCCCACGCCCTGCTCCCCCGCCTTGTCCCCGTCCAACGCCAACAAGACCTTGCGACCAGCCAGCCAGTCGAAGTCCTTGGTCGGCTGTGCGCCCGCACCGGGCAGGCCCATGACGGAGAACTCCGTGCCGACCTGCGACCATGCGTGCCACACGTCCGACTCGCCCTCGCACAGCAGCACGGGCAGGTCGCCACGGTCACGCCACTCGCCGTACAGCACGCCCTTGAGGCGAGACCCACGGGCGGCGATGGCGGGGGAGGAAGCCGAGCGGTGCTTCCACGCAACGAGCGCACCGGCCCGAGACTTGTAGGGAATGACGATCTCGGAGCCAAGGCACCCGAGATCCCACTCATCCCGCAGTTCTTGTGGGTCGATGTCCAGCCCCTTAGCGGAACAGAAGTCCCACAAGGGAGCCGAGTCCGCAAGCTGCGCCGAGGCGACGAACGCCCGCTCGGACGCCTCGTCCCACTCGGACCCTCCGTTCAAAGCCGCCGTCACGGGCGGCGTCCATCCATCCGGGATCACGTCCACATACCCGCTGGCGTAGTTCATCGCCTGCCCGAACTTGACGCCCTTCATCTCAGCAATTAGGTCCACCACGTCCCCTCCCTTACCGCAGGGAGGGCAGTTCCATCGCCACGTCCCATCGGGTTCGAGCCAGGTGTCGAACGAGGGGTCCGAGTCGTCGTGCAGAGGACACTGGTACGCCAGCCCCTTGCCCCGTGCGATGCCATCGTGTCCAGCCTCGGACATCACGAACGGAACCGGCAGGTTGGACTTGTAGAAAGCGGGGGTGCCTCGCTCGGCTGCGTCGATCAGGTGTTTCACGGGTCTCCTAGTTTAGCGGTAACGGCAAAGGGCGGGGCCGAAGCCCCGCCCTTCGGGTCAGAACAGCGGGGCGGTGCCCGTGCTGTCGGCGGGCGGTGCTGCCGTGGCAGCGGGGGCCGGGGCCGGGGTCGGTGCCGCAGCGGTCGGGACCCGCTTCATCTTCTTGAGGTCGATGTTGGTGTAGCCGCCCGACTCCCGCACGGAGATGTCGGCGGTCACCACAGCACCAACCACGGCATCGGCAACCTGCTCGGAGGCGTTGGCCGAGTCGGGGTCCCAACCGGCCACCACGGAGGCGTCAGCCCCGAGGACGGCCAGGTCCTTGAACGACATGGCGAGACCCATCGAGTTGGGGGTGCCGTCGTTCTTGGAGGCGATGAGGTTGATGTTCGTCCAGAACTTCTTGCCATCCTCGGGTCCTCCCTTGACCGCCCACTGGATGCCGAACTTCGGGTCGCCCTTCTTCGTCTTGGAGGCATTGGCGTTCACAACCTCGAAGGTGCCAGGACCTTCGGACGGGGTGAACGAACTGATGCCTGCCTCTTCGGCCTGCTTGAGAAGATCGGCCATTGTGGTCTGTGCCATGTCAGTTACTTCCTTCTGTGGTTTCGGTGTTGGTGGGGGTGCTGGTCTGTGGATTGAGAACATTCAACATCTCGGAGATGTTTGGGTAGAGGATCTCTTCGCCGTAGTGGTGCGAGAGATGGTGGGTGTTGTCCTTGGCGGTCACACCATCGCGGTAGCCGTCGATGATGAGGTACCGCTCGCGGTCACCCGTGGACTTGTTGACCCGCTTGCCGAGGTAACCCATCACATCGAAGTGGTACCCGATGCGATCAGCAAGCTGACCTTGGAGCAGAGCAGCCTCGGAGCCGTCCTTGTCCTTGGTCCCGCAGGCTACCACAACCGCCCACAACGGGTTGGTCGGGTGCTTACGGAGGTCACGGAAGTCGCGGACGACCTTCTCCAACTCACGCAGCGCCTCGCCCCAATCCTGGGTACGCATCTGATCGGTACCGGCGATGCGGTCGATCAGGCGTTGCTGCACCTCGGTGATGGAGTCGATGCCCACGGAGCGGAAGGGGTGCTGGCCCGACTGAAGCCACTTGTAGGCGAGCGGGATGGCGTTGAAGTCCTGCACCTCCACGACCGTCACGGCATCAGGCTCGGAGGACTCAGCAGGGATCGGGTCTCGGGGGTCCCAATGCACGATGTGCTGAGCCGCCATGCCCGAGGGGTCTTTGTTCAGATCGGCCAGGTACTCGGACCGGCCCTCTGCATCCAGCAGGAGCATCGGCTTCGGGGCGGTGTTGCCCAGCCAGGACTTGCCTGCACCGGGATCTCCCTGCACGAACAGGGTCAGTCGTCGTTCGGTCATGCTTCCTTCTCTCGCTTGATGTAGAGGGCTTGGCGCATCCCGTCAAGGTCGCTGCCGTCGTCGTGCGAACCGCAGATCAGCAGGAACGGGCACTTCCAAGAGCAGTCCTTGGTCGGGTGCGGGGGTGCGATGGCGTGGTGGTCGCCGCCTTTTTCGAGTTCCTGATATGACCCTACCACGTCGCACAGCAGCGACCACAGATGCACCTTGTGGTTCTCCAACTGCGTGGCCGAGGGGGTCATCGGCACCCGCCCGTAGAACGGGGGCGTGGCGCGGGCCGTGCGCAGTACCCGGCGCAGCATGTTGTGGCGGCACTCGGAAACCGGCTGCTCGGGGTGCAGCGTGTTCCACGCAAGGGCGTAAGTGAGAAGCTGCGACTCGATCTGGAACGTGGAGTCCTTCGCCAGCGTGTCAACCGTCTTGGTGTCCTCGATGATGAGCCGATCGAACGAGTCGGTCAGCACACGGTCGATGTGGACCTGCAACACCACCTCGTCGCCCTGGTGCGTCCCGAAGGGCACCTCAAGCTCAAGCTCGGTAGCGATGGTGGTCTCGCCAGCGTCGTGGCCTTCCGCATTCAGCCACTCGTCGTAGCCCTCAAGCATGACCGAGGCCATGCGGTAAGCGGCGTCCCACTCCTTCTGGAACTCGGCGGACACGGGCACATCGACGGTGGCGTGGAAGTCGCCGGGTCGGGCCGTGACGCCGTTGTAGAACTGCTCGAGATCCTTGTGGCAGTAGGTCCCGATGTTTGCCTTGGACGGCTTGGCGTCACCGTCGAACTCGGGCTTCATCAGACCGAGTTGATACGAGTTCATCCACGACCGCTTGCAGTCCTGGAAGTTGCGGACCTCGCTGAACCGGATGATGCGCTTCACGATCGAACGTCCTTTGCAATCAGGCCGATGATCTCCACGGCGAAGTCTCGCAATTCTTGCGGTGAAAACTCGGCGGTGATGCGAGGCTCGGTCACGCCGCCCCGTCCCTTGCCGAATGTGACACGCATGTAGTAGCAGTCCAAGTACGTCCGACCATTCAGGTCCTCGTTATACACGGGGTAGACCTCGGTTGTCGTGTCGCTAACTGGCTCGTGGTGGCTGATCTTCACAGGAAGTCCTCGCTCGGATACTGGTCATCGGGGCACAGGTTCGGGCAGAAGAACTCTCCGTGCCCGGTGTTCGGATCCTCGAGCAACAGGGTTCGTTCCTTATCGCAAGATGTGCAATGCGTTCTCGGGTTCACTGTTGTCTCCGGTCTGCGTAGTAGAGGGTCCATGCTTGCTTGCAGGGGGCGCAAGCCTCGTGGTCGGGGTCGTCCTTGGGGCGGCGCTTGTGTGCAGCGTAACCGTTCTTGGTGCCGTGGTCAATCGGCTTCTGCGGCCTAGCCACGCTGCGCCAGCCATAGATCGTGGATACTAAGTTCGGTAGCAGACGTGGCCTGTGCAGGCGTCTCGTCCAGTGTCCCGGTCTGGTCGCCCCAAGCGTCCCACCCGTCGTGTGACTTGCGTGAGAACATCTCAAGGTACGGGCCGGGGGACACGGACTCTACCACGTCGTAGAACTCGTCAGGCTTCTGCGAGTGGCGCTGGATTCGAGGGGTGAGCAGCAACGTCGGTACGGCCTTGACGGGCTTGGGGGTCCTGCCTCGCACCGCCAAGATGGCGTGCTCGGTAGCCCCCCGCAGGTAGTGGCCGACCTTCATGGACGGGGACGTTGGATCGTCCTTCTTGACCTTGCCCCAGGTGAGGATCGTCTTGGGCGTGAATCCCCACGCATCGACCACTTGGTACGCCTCACGCATGAAGGCGTTAGTCGTCCATAGCCACAGGTGTGCGTTCGGTTCTGCCCAATCCGACACCGGCAAAGCGCAGATTTCGGGAAGAGGCACCGGACGATACGTCCAATCAGACACAGACACCTGTCTACGACTTCCGTCCTTCACAAATGCTGTTGGAGCCGACTCTCCCTTCATGGCGTTCTCATAGGGCCACGGCGGGTCGGCAGTAATCGTTCCGTACTTCATGGGGCTAGCACCTTTCGGGTCTGGTGGTCGGGGTCGAGAACGATCTGCTGAAGGCGGTCGTCCTTGCGGCTGTAGGCATCATGCACCCTCAGTTCCTCGCTGTCAAGCGTGATGGCGTCGATGATCTGCACGTTGTCCGTCTGGCCGTGGCGCAGCAAGCGGCCCTCGGCCTGGTTGTTGGTCGTGTGCCGGTAACTGCGGTTCAGGAACAGCATCGTGTGGGCACGGGTGAGCGTGATGCCTTCGGAGCCTGCACCCAGAGTGCAGAGGATGACCGGCAGGTTGCCTGCCTGGAACTCAGCGATCCAGCGATGACGTTCCTCGGCGTTCACCCCTCCGTGGATCAGCCCGACCTGCTCGGGAGTGAAGCGAGGGCTGCGGCCCGTCGTCAGTTCCCGAGCGCACAGGTCGATCAGCTTACGGGACTCAGAGAACACGACAAGAGGCTCGCCGCCCATCTCGTCTAGCACATCGCACAACACGTCGTACTTGCACGACGGCAACGTGAACTCCACGACGGACCCTTCCTCGTCTAGCACGGGGGTCGCTTGCGCTAGCTGCTGAAGGCGCGTGTTGAGAACGAGCGGGCCTGCGGCGATGAGGAACCTGTCGTCTATGTTGGCGATGGAGTCCTTCTCGATCTGCTTGTAGACCGACCGCTGCTTGCCCTCCATCTCCACGAATCGGTACTGAACCGGGAGCATCTTCACGTCCAGGTCTAGTGGGCGACGGATGTAGCACGGATCGAAGATGCGCCGAAACTCAGCCTCGGTCGCAGGGTTCAGGCCAAGATCCTCTCGCCCGCCCCAGTGGTTCTCGTGAATCAGCACGTAGCGGTCGATGAACTTGGAGCGGGACGGGAAGTCGTCGGGTCGGCAGAAGTTCAGCACCGACCATAGGTCTGCCGTGTTCCCAGCGACCGGAGTGGCGGTGAGTGCCCATCGGTTGACGCAAGCAGGTGCGTGCGCCACGGCCTTGACGGCGAGGGTCTGCTTGGACTTCGGGTTCTTGAGGGCGTGCGCCTCGTCAGCGATCACCGTCTTGAACGGGATGGAGTTGAGTTCCTTGTCCTGCTTCTCGGCTTCGGTGCGGGCGAACGCACCGTACGGGGCGAGGCGCGAGTGCAGACGGGCCTGCTGCCACGATGCGACGAGGACCTGCGCCTCGCCTGAGGCGACCTGGGCGATGGCTGCCTTGCGCTCCGTAGGCGTGCGGCCCATGACCGCCACCTTGACGCCGCACCACTTCTCGATCTCGTCCCGCCAGGTGTACTTCATGGAGTTCGTGCAGACGATGTACGCCGGGTACG
>ERZ650311.368-NODE-368-length-29464-cov-9.061988_pt1 | contig 29464 bp, 60 predicted proteins | sample MGYA00376247_ERZ650311 | MGnify/ENA primary metagenome ERZ650311 (study PRJEB26733, sample SAMN07839324) | wastewater metagenome | biome: small river; feature: stream; material: water | place: USA: North Carolina | collected 2016-07-28 ...
ATCAAGCCGCAGGCTCTGAAAGTTGTTCGGTGGCCGGGTGGTCGCGGTCCCACCATGCGCGCACCATGCGCTCAGCCCTGTCGGTCGCGACCTCAGGCATCGCGAGCGCCATCAGCTTGTCGAGTACCTCGCGGTCGCCGGCGTGCCTGGCATCAAATGCGCGGATGGCCGCGTTCGACCTGGCAATCGCGCGCGCCGTGCATTCGGTGCAGCCGGTGCGATAAGTCCCGTGCCACACCGAGCTTCGCGCCAACACGCAGGGCGTGCAGTTCATCGAGTCCACACGCGACCCCAGAACCCAGCGAACCGGAACGGCCACGCGTTGCGCAGCGCCCAGCCCAACAGGCACCGCACCGGCACCCGCGAGACCTCGAGCACGACGAACCCGACGCGGTCGATCCGGTAGAGGCAACGGTTGACCTCGATGAAGTCGCCGGCCTTGAACCCGGTCGGGTCTGACTCGATCACCAGCTTCTCGGGTTTCATCCTGCGAGCTCCTTCGCGATGTGCGCCGCGATGTCGTCGTCGTCGAGCGGCCCGGCCCACACTGAGACGAGTCGCCACCAAGCCACCATGCGCCGCTTGCCGTCGATCGTGGCCAGGAACCAACCGGCGACGCCTGAGCGGTCGAAACGGAACTCGGGCTCGCTGGCGGCCGGCACCAGCTCCAACACGCGGCGCGTGATGTAGTCCGAGCGAATGACGACGGCGGCGCCCATCGCTTCAGCCCTTGAACCGGCCGAGGCGGTGGTCCTCGGCGACGGTGGTCAGCAGGCCGGCCAGCGGCGCCTTGACGCCAGAGCGGCGCGCCGGCGGCGGCGCGTTGAGCGCGTCGAGCTGCGCGACCACTGTCTCAAACTGCCGCTGATAGTCCCCGGCGATCTGCGCCAGCGCCTCGGCCTGATCCTTGATCGACTGACCGCTACGAACGGCCCGACACATCGCGGCAGTGACTTCGGCGTCGATGTCGCGCCGCTTGAACCCGAACGACTCGAGCACCTTGCGCAGTTCACCAGGGTCGAACGCTGGCCAGTCGCCGGGCTTCTCGTCGACAGGCGCTGGCGCCGTCGCCCCCGATTGAAAGTCGAACACCGAGAGGCTTCGATCGCCGCGCAGTTCGTGGACATAACTGCGCTTGTAGTGCGCCAGTCCGCAGAACCCGGCGGCGGGAATGGCAAAGTGACGAACATCGACCCCAATTCGCCCCTCGAGACCGTCGCGCGGCCCGCCGCGGAGAATGCAGTTCGAACGCTGGTCGATCACCTTGCCCTGTTCGTTGATGGTGCCAATCTGGGCGCCCGGGTCGTGCCCAATGAGGACAGGCGGTTCACCGTCGCCAGTGTTCACGACCTCGTCGCTTGCCACGCCGTAGCCGACCGTCTTCAGCCCGACAAGCTCTCGCCGCCCGGTGTAGATCTTGATCGTCGGATGCGCCGACGGCTTGTCGGCGACGGCTGACTTCTCGGCCTTGAACAGCAACGCCGACTCGCCGAACTTGCGCGAGCTCGCCGCCGCCCGAGCGCGCTCTGCAGCCTCTTCCGCTTGCTTCGCCGTTGGGTGCAGTCGAACACCGGCCTGCTCGGCCAGCCGATGCATCTCGGCGAGGACGTCGTTCGATAACTTGATCATCTTGCCTTCTCCTTCGTGGTTGCGGTTCACGGGGTCACCTTGCTGATGCGGTACGTGACGCCGCCAAGTGGCAACCGCTGGTTCCGCTGGATGAACATCGGCTGCAGCGCCTTGCCCTTGCGCTCGACGGTGAGCACGATCGGGGCCCAGTTGCCGCGGCCAGGTGGTACGAGGTAGAGCTTCACGGCAGGCCAACGCTGGGCGCCAGCCTGACGACTCGCACCGTTTCGATTTCGATTTCGCCGCGCTTGCGCAGGTACTTCACCAGCGCATGCAGCTGTTGTTCAGTCAAGCCGAACTTGAGCGCGATGTCGGTGGTCCTCAGTTCTTCGCCAGGGTTGCGTTTGAAGAACTCGCGCAGCTGCGCAGCCGCGCCGGTTTGATCTTTGCTCATGCGAGGCACCTCCTGCCGTAGTGCGCAAGCAGCAGCGCGTCGGCCCGGTTGTGATCCTTCAGCCGCTCGAGCATCAGAGAGGCCGCCGGGTACAGCGTCGCCGCCACCTTGCACGCTTCGCGCTTGTCCTCGCCGATCAGGCCGACGAATCGTTTCCACGCGGACGGCTGCACGGCGTGCACGCTGAAGCGGGCCAGCTCGACCACGGCTTCGACCATCCCGCGGGAGTGCATGAGGCTGCTCTGGGCCTGCGGACTGTTGCGCGTTCCCGGGAACGCGTGCACATCTTCGAAGACGACGGTTGCGGCCTCGCCGGCGGGCACCATGCGGCGCAGGATCTTCGCCAGGCCGCACGGGTCGACGCGCCGCCGCACCATCCGCTTCCCAGGCACGACCAGCGTCGGGATGTCCTCGATCGCCGGCGAGCCGTGCGCGTCAATCGCGGCCACCGCGCCCGTCACGCCGATGTCGATTCCGATCAGGATCACGCTGCAGACTCCAGCGCGCGCTCGATGGCGCTGCCAGTGTGCAGCGGGTAGTCGCCTGGGCGCCGCGCAGAGAAGAACGGCGTCACGGTCGGCCGCTGGTCTGCGACCCTCTCGAATCCTGGGCAACGCGTGAAGGCGAAGCCAGCGGCGAGGGTCTGCGGTTGCGCGTGGTCGAAGACTTTCTGACGGGCCGCGGTCTTGGGTCGGCTGCCCGCGGCGGTGATGTTGGCCAACGGCGGCGCGTACTGCGTGACGAAGTAGCGCCTCAGCTGGTTCGACTTCCCCGGCGCGCCCACCTTGCGCGAGGCCAGCTCGCCCTTCTGGCAGAGCATGTAGCAGGCCTCCGATGTGCTCCCGTAGCTGGCCTCGATCCAAGCGGCGAGCTCGTTCGCCGTCGCGCCCGCCTCCCTGAGTTCTGCCAGCCGGTCCTTGATCCGCTGCTTCAGTGTCGGCTTGGTCTCTGTCTTCATGGTCTCTCGGTGTTTGGTGGGTGATGGTCTGGCTACGCGATGGCGTCGGCCTTCATGCCAGGCGGCCAGACGTCCTGCGGCACGGCCTTGAACTGATCGCCAGCCATCGCAAGCGGCGCGCAGTGGCGCTCGCAGGCGTTCAGCATGTGGCGCTGCGCTTCGCTCAGAACGCCGCCGTTCGCCGCCTCGATCTGGCGCAACCTGGCCGCCACGCGCTCGGCCGGCGTGAGGCCGTCGCGCTTCGCTTCGGTGACGCTGGCGATCAGCTGGCGCACGCGGGCCGGATCCGGCCGCACCGTCGGGCCGGCGATCCGTGCCTGCTCGTGCTCGGGCGCCCGGCGGCAGATCTCGCGGAAGGCGTTCGCGTTCGGCGGTTGCGTGGGCAGGTAGCGCAGCGCGTAGGAAAGCGCGGCGCGGTCGAAGCCTTCCAGCACCTCGGCCCAGTCGGCTTTCACCGCGGCTGGCTCGAGGTCGGCGTACTGGCGCATAAACGCCGTGCCATAGCGGACGGTCAGCTTCTCGAAAAGGCGCTCAACCAACGAGGCGTGAAGGGGCATCGCTTGGCTCCATGTCGATGATTTCCGTCTGACGCTTCGCGGCGGCAGACCCGGCAAACGCCGCCGTGCGTTCGCGCTGTTCGCGCCGCCATTCCGGCTCCGCTTGGTGGCCAGTGGTGGCCTTTGGCGTGCGCCTGGCGCGGTCCTGCGCGTCTTCCTCCGCCTTGCGCAGCCAGTTGCGCAGCGTGCCGGGCCAGTCGGTGCGCGCGGTGGCGAACGTGTGGTCCTTGAGCTTCGCCAGCTCGGCGTCGGCGTCCACGGATGGCGCGTTCACTGCCGCCCATGCCTTGAGCTCGTCGGTAAGGCAGAGATCGGGGGGCGCTTTTCTGGCCGGTCGCGGTTTCGCCGCGACAACCGAAGTAGCTTCGCTACGTAGGTGTCTGGTGTCTGGTGTCTGGGGACGGGCGCGCGGTGCATTGCCTTCGCTATGCGTTCGCATTGCGTCCGCTGATGCGTTCGCATTGCGTTCGGTTTGCGCTTCGCCGCGTTCCCAGCGTGCGTTCGCACTGCGTTTGGCCTTCGCTTGCTTGTCCTTGAAACGCTCGATTTCGCGATCGCAGCGCGCCTGGACGTGTGCGCCTTCGACCAATTCGAAGAACTCGGCCAGCACCGCGCGAAGGGCCTCGCGCTCGTCTTTCGACCTGGCTCCGATCAGGCGCACGACATCGGCGGCCGGTATGGGGCCTTCCCGTGTGTAGTAGACGTCCATCAGGCGCGTGTAGATGCCATGCTCGAGCAGGGTCAGGTGCGCGGTGTCCTTGAGGTAGTCGCCGATGTGGCGCTCGTAGTAGTTCACGCCGCCGCCCTCGCCTTCGCCTCGGCCTTCGCTGCCACGCACGCCGCGCACCGCTTGAAGATCCCGGACCCCTTCGATCCGGTGCCGCTGCGCGACAGGTTGCAGCCCATGCAGAGGAACGTCGGCGTGATGCCGACACCGGAGAACTGCCAGCGCACGTCGGGCGTCGTTCGAATGCGGTCGCTCATGCGGCGGCACCCTCGACATGCTTTGGCGCGGCGATGTCCTGCGCTATGCCGGCCAGCGGGCCGCGGATCGGTCGCAGGTGCGCATCCGGGAACTCGACCGGCTCGCGCCCGTTCGACAACATGGCCCACTGATCGAGCTGCACGTGCAGGCGTTGGCCCAGCGTGTTGCACATCCAATGCATGCGGCAGTCGCCGAACACACTCCAGTCGCTGCCCGATCGGATGACGCGGACGATCTTCCCGAGGTCTGCCTTCGATGTGCCCGGATCAGCCGCGACGATCATGGCAAGGTCGCCAGGCCTGCAGCGCGCAGACTGAAATCTGATCACCGCATGATCCTCGCGGCCGTGTGCCCCTCTGGCACGTCGTCCTCGCTTTGCAGCTCAGCGAACCGCCGGTCGGCCAGTGCATAGTTGGCGAAGCAATAGCGGCGCTCCCAGGTTTCGGAGGTGCAGCCGAGGTAGATCGCCCGCGTGAACGCAAGGTCGGAGATCGCGGCGACGCTGCCGTCTGGCAACACCCGGGCCCGCATGTAGCCGAGCCGTGGCAAGAGGTCTGCCAGCTCTTGCGCGCGCTGCAGGTTGACTTCGGCGACGTTCATGCGGTCCGCCTCGGCTGGGCCGCCGGCCGCGCGAGATCCTCGATGCGCTCGGCCATCTTGACCAGCAGCGCGGTCGACTCAATGAACTGCCTCTGCAGTGCGGCGCGCTCATCCTCGGGCTCGATCGGCTGCGGGTCTGAGTAGCCCAGGTCGCGACAGATGAACGCAATGCCGACGTGGCAACCATGCGCGCGCGCCATGCGCAGGATCAGCAACACCTGCTCGGGCGACAGCTTGTCGCGTTTGGCGTCGTTGAGGCAGTCGGCTAATGCCCGGCCTGCGTGATCTGCGTCCTTCTCCGGCCAGAGCTTGGCGCCGACGGCCTTCATGCCGCCGCACACCGCGATGCACTCGCGCAGGGCGTCGCACAACGACTCGTGGAACAAGCTGCCGGTCATTGCCTGGCCTTTCCGACCGCGCCCCGCATCGTCGGACAGCGACGGACAGCGGGTTGCGGACACTGCATGCATGTGCACATTCGTTCGTTCACTCTTCGGAAGAAAGAACCCCGGCACCAGTGCGAGCCGGTGCCGGGGCAGAACCGTCGACCATGAGATCGACGGGGGAGGAGTCCTGCAGGAAGTCGTCGACCGAGCCGACACGCATGCCGATCGCGCGCGCCACCGCGAACTCGACGCCAGCGCCGCGCGATTGGCTCCAGTCGGGCAGCTGAGCCAGCGCCTGACACGTGACGAGCGCGGCGATGTCGATCCGCATGCATTCGCCGTATGGAAGGCCCGGCGTGCTGACCAGCTCGGCCGGGTTCACGACCTCCAGGCCTGCGGCACGCATCCGCGCCGCGGCTTCGGCGAAGGCCGGGAAGTTCAGGTCGGGGAGGCCTGTCATCGGGCCGCTGAGGTAGACCCGCATGCGCTAGCCCCTTGCGGCCGCGCGCCGCTCGAGGTCCTCGACCATGAGCGTCGCGATCAGCGCCTGCGCCGCGTAGGCGACGATGGTCATACGGAACGCAGGCATCACGCCGCCTGCGGTGCGGGTCGCGTCTGCGCGCGGGTGACGTCGATCGTCGGCCGGCCGTCTGGATGCCAGGGCCATGACGGATCCGGCACGCGGCACCACGTCACATCGTCGCCCCACTCTTCGCACGGCACAGCGCCGCCGGTGTGTTGCTCGATGCCGGGCCGGCGGTGCACGGGGCACGGCACCTTGCCAGTGCTCCAGCCGGAGATCGACGGCTGCGGGTTGCCTGATTCGCGCGCCAGCTTGGCGCCGCGTCCAGGCTCTTGGCTGAGGTATTCGTGGAGCTTCATCGGTTGCCGTCGTCTCTCGGTGGTTGCCAATAGCGGGCAGAGAATAGCGCAGCGCTAAGCAAAATGCAACGCGCCGCGCTAAGCCTCAGGGAAGACCCGGTGCGGTCCAATCCAGCCATGCGAACGATCGAAGAGATCCGGCGCCTGCGACTCGAAGAGCTGCGCCAGGAAGTCGAGCACCTCGGCGGACTGGCAGAGATCAACCTCCGCCGCGGCACGAACCCGCGCAGCGCGCAGCTCTACAACATCGCCGCCGCCAACAAGGGGACCAAGACCGGCGCGCCAATGTCGATGGGCTCCGACCTGGCGCGCGCGATCGAGGTGGCGATGGGCAAGCCACGCGGCTGGATGGACCACGACCCCGAGTTCTGGCCGTTCGAACTTCTCGACCGCCGCCGCTTCGAGTCGTTGAGCGAACGCCAGCGCGGGGCCGTGGAGGCCGCAGCGCTTCGCGAACTGTCAGCGGTGACGCCGGGGTCGCATGGGCCGACCCGGGCGGCTATGGCCCTGGCCGCGGCCTTCGACCGACTGCCCGCCGGGGAGTCGCGCGACGTGCTGTTTCTTCGAGTGATGGATCAGCTGCAGTCGGCGGCGGCCGGCGTTGCGCCAGCAGCTCCTGTCGAATCGCCGCGTACTCTGCCGCCCACCGCAGCGCCTCCTCGTAGCCCAGGAATGCGCGGCGCCAAAATCCCGCCTCGCACATGAGCGCGCAGTAGCTGCGGCACATGTCGAACGCCTCCGGCGGCGCGACGATGGCCGTCGGCAGCGCAATCTCCGGCGCCTCGGCCCTCGCGATCTTCGCGTTCCTGAGCATTGATTCCGGAGTGATGGCCAGCGCCGCCCCCGAGTACACCGCCACCTGACCGGCCACCCGGTGCGCTGCCACGAAGGCGGCGTTGTCGCGCAACACCTGCAGCGAGATTGCCGGCGTGACCAGGCCCTTGATCTCGACTACCGCCAGCCCCCCGTTGGGGTCGGTCGACATGCGCGCCGATCCATAGTCGTGATGATGTTCTGCCACAGCCGCCTCCCAGCGTGCACACACTGCCGCACGTTATGCAGCAATGCGCGCCGCCAGGCCTCCCCCCGACTTGCGTGAATAGGTGTAAATCCCCCCCAACAGAGGGCCAAAGTTTTTAGCGCTGCACTATTGCCAATCGCTTAGCGCCGCGCTACATTCCCCCTACTCGCTTCGCAGTTGAGGCGCACAAGGGGAACCCGACGTGGCAGACGCAACCACCCAACCGCAGGCCCGCCAGTCGATGACGCTGGCCGACCTGATCCTGGCCCACAAGGGCGCGGCCGAGTTCATCAGCTGGGCCGGGCGCGTGCACATCACGGTCGAGCGCATCGACGAACCGATCCCCGTCGCCGAGGTGACCGAGAGCGATTTCGGCGAATTCACCGCCGCCAGGAGCCGCGGATGAGCATCGCCGCCGCCATCTTCCTCTGGTCCGGCGCCGGTTTGCTGGTCGCCGCGGTGCTCGGCCGTGCGGCCGACCTCTGACGCGAGGCCGAGCCGATGGACAAGCCCTTCCCGAGCCCCGAAGAACTTGCCACGCGCCCGCCCAGCGCGGAAGCGCGCGGCCAGACGCTGGTGATCCGCGAACTGACCGTGCGCGACTTCTACGCCGCGCACGTGCTCGCATCCATTGCCCAGCACTACCCGGATAGCGAGGCCGCTGCAGCTGCTCGCGTCGCTTTCGACTTTGCCGACGCCGCTGTTGCGGAGCGTGTGCGATGCCGCTGACCTGCATCAACGGCCTGAGCGCTCAGGAGCTCGCGTTCGCCTTCGCCTACGTGTGCCTCGGGATCACCGTCGCCGCGTTGGCCGTCCACCTTGCGCTGCGCGCGTGGCAGGACCTCAGCACATCAAACGAGGAGCGCCCCGAATGAAGACGTGGCACCGCTGGGACGACTGGGCGATCGCGATCGGCTTCGCGCTCTTCCTCGTTCTGATCTCCGGGGGCTGGGCATGAACACCGCGCTGCGCCTGGCCGCCTCACCCTTCGCCGCGTTGTCGCGCTGGTTCAAGCGCCGCCACGTGCGCGCGCAGATCCGCAGCTGCGACACCGAGCTGGAATGGATCCGCCGCCTTCGCGAACGCGACGAGCTGCGCGCCCGGGCGCTGCGTGCTCTGCGCGACGAACTTCGGATCTCGCTGATCGACCTGGAAGACTGACCGATGGCCGCCGACCTTTTCGCTGACCCAGCCGGCGCAGTGGCGCGGGTGTACCACGACGTCGACCGATCGCAGTTCCTCGGCGGCAGCGATGCGGCCGCGGTGATGGGTCTCAGCCCATGGGCGACGCCCGTCGAGCTGTGGCAACAGAAGACCGGCCGCGCACCAGCGCCGAAGGTGACGCAGGCCCGGCAGCGGATGTTCGATCGCGGGCACAAGCTCGAACCGTTCATTCGCGACATGGTGATCGACAAGCTGCGCGACCAGGGCCTCGACGTCGAGCTGCTCGGGATCAACTCGCGGTACACCGATCCAGAGCACGAGTTCCTCCGCGCTGAAATTGACTTCGAGTTGCTGCTTCGAGGCTCTGCCGTGATCGGCTCGCAGATCGTCGAGTTCAAGGGCGAACACATCAACGCCGACGCGAAAAGCGTGAGCGGGTTCGCGCGCCAGAAGTGGGGCGACGTCGACACCGAAGACGTGCCGATCGAGTACGCCGCGCAATTCATGCACGGCCTCATGGTCACCGGCCGCCGCTACTGCCTGGTCGCCGCGCTGCGCAGCTTCGACGAGGTTGACGTCTTCTGGACCGTGCGCGACGACGAGACGATCGCCGGCATGCGCGAGCGCCTCGTGCGCTTCTGGGTCGACCACGTGCAGACCGGCCGCGCGCCGAACCCGATCGACTTCGACGACATCAAGGCGCTGTTTCCGGTCGACGACGGCGGCGCCGTCGAGGCGACGCAGGACATCGCCGACAAGGTCGAGCGCCTGCGCAAGACGCGCGACGAGATCAAGCGCCTGAAAGAGATCGACGACGCGCTGACGTTCGAGATCGGCAACTACATGAAGCCGCGGACCTGGCTGACACGCAACGGCCGGCCGCTGATGTCGTGGAAGGGCCAGCGCTCGACGCGTCTCGACATCGAGGCCTTTCGCTCCGCACACCCGGACTGGTTCGCGATGTTCGCCGAGACCGGCGTGCAGCGCGTGCTGCGCTTCGTGAACCGCAAGTGAAGAGCAACCCCCGCCCCACCACCCAACGACAGGACCCGCCCCAATGACAGCAGCAGGACTCAAGGCAGTAGCGACCGGCCAGGTGCAGACCAGGCCGCGGACCATCCTCGACTACCTCGACGACAAGCGCGTGCACGCCGGCATTGCCGCCGTCGCCGGCAAATTCATGAGCGCCGACCGCATGCTGCGGCTCTGCGTGAACGCGGTCAAGAAAGCGCCAAAGCTGGCCGAGTGCGACCCGCAGACCGTTCTCGGCGCGATGATGACCTCGGCAGCGCTGGGCCTCGAGCCCAACACCGTGCAGCAGCAGGCGTTCCTGATCCCGTACAAGCGCCGCGCGAAGGTCGGCAGCAACTGGGTCGACGTGTACGACTGCCAGTTCCAGATCGGCGCCCGCGGCTTCGTGACGCTGGCCTACCGCTCGCCGCACATCAAATCGCTGGTGGCCGAGGCGATCCACGAGGGTGACACCTTCGAGCATCAGCTCGGCTCCTCGGCCTTCCTGCGCTACTCGAAAGCGCTCGCGAACCGCGGCGCCTTGGTCGGCGCCTTCTCCTACGTGGGCCTGCGCGATGGCGGCGAATCGGCCTACGTGCTGCCGCTCGACGAGATCGAGAAGATCCGCAGCAAGAGCGAGACCTACCGCTCGCTCCTGCGCGCGATCGAGACCGCCGAGGATGCGAAGGCCCGCGCCCGGGCCGAGCAGAACCTCGCCGAGACACCCTGGATCATGTGGGCCGATGACATGGCCGCGAAGTCGGCGATCAAGAAACACGCGAAGCAGCTGCCCATCGCCAGCGGCGACGCGTTGATGGCCGCCGCCGAGATCGACAACACCGGCGACACTTCGGTGCTCGACCTGCGCGCGATGACCGACCCGGACGTGGCGCGCGCCGTCGTCGAGGAAGGCGCAGAGCCGCCGGCCCTGCAGCACCAGCCGGCCGAGACGATCGACTTCGGCGCGCCCGACGACCAGGGCGAGGTCGTGCCTCGTGGCCAGGCCGGCACCGCCGCCACGAAGAACGCCGCACCGCCGCCGCCTGCACCACCCGCGGGCCGCGCACCGGCACAGGGTCGAGGCCGTACCACCGGCGGCGCGCCGGCCTTCAGCGAGGCCGCGTTCGAGAAGCGCCTCAAGGATTGCAGCGACCGCGACACGCTGGCGGTTCTGGCCGACGAGCTGCGCAGCATCGAAGACGACGACGCACGGATCCGGCTCGGCGCGATCTGGGAGAAGCGCGACGCCGAACTGGCCGGCCGCTGATCAGCTACCCATCACCACCCAAACCGAAAGGCCTCCATGTTCGAACTGACCACCCCGACCCCGGTGACGATCGTCAGTGTGACCCCGCGCCGCGAAATGCACGGTGACGAGAAGACGCCGGCCCTGTCGATCGGCCTCAAGTACAAGGGGCCGAACACGGTCCTGAACGACATCGATGCCGGTCTGCTCGAAATGCTCTACCGCTCGGTGGAGAGCGACACCGGGCAGCTCGAGATCGAAGAGGCGAAGGTCTCGCACTTCCCGAAGCTGCGCAGTGTTGCCCTCGGGACGATCGCCATCAAGGGCGAGTTCATCGGCTGGCGCTTGTCAGTGAAGTACGGCATCGACGACACGACGGCCGTCGTGCTGACCGACTGCAAGCTCGACAAGCTGCGCGTGGTCGAACTGTGCGAGGGTGGAACCGTCGAGCTCCGCTTCCGCATCGGGACGAGCAAGATCGACGAACGCGCGATCGGGCAGCTCGCGATGATGATGGACCAGGAGGTGCCCATCACCTTGACCGGCCCGAAGGTGGCCGAGCCAATCGACGGCACCGTCGACGCCTTCAAGCGCGATCACCCGGACGCACCCGACGCGCCGCCGCCGGCGGAGGCCCAGCGCGGCGAGAACTGGCCATTCCCCGGCACAGACGGCGACGCGCCACCGGACGAAGAGAAGGGCGAAGGCGAACCCGCAGCCGCAGCCGCGCCGAAGAAACCCGGCCGCAAGCCGAAGGCCGACAAGGCTCCGAAGCCGCCGGCCGTCAACGGCACGACCACCGACCCGACGACGGCGTTCGTCGGCGCGCACGCGGGCGCCGTGCAATGAACACGCCGCGCAACGCCGCCGGCTCGGCCGTCAAGATCCGTCACTTCCACCTGTTCGCCGGCCTCGGCGGCGGTGCGCGTGGCTTCAACCGCGGCACCGCGCGCGTGGGCCAGCTGCAGGCCCGCTTCCGCTGCATCGGCGGTGTCGACGTCGACCCGGCCGCCATGCGCGACTTCGAGCGCCTGGCCGGCGTGCGCGGCACGGTGCTCGACCAGGCGCAGGCCTCGAACCTGCTCCCAGCCATCGAAGGACCGAAGTGATGACAGCCCGCAACCACTACGAGACGCTCGGCGTCGGCCGCACCGCCACCGGCGACGAGATCCGCAAGGCCTACCGCAGCGAGGCGCAGAAACACCACCCCGACCGCGGCGGCGACGCCGAGCGCATGCAGTCGCTCAACGAAGCGCGCGACACGCTGCTCGACGACCAGGCCCGCGCCACCTACGACCAGGAACTCGACTTCGGCCCCGACGGCGCGCAGTTGGGCCGGCTGGCGCGCGAATGCCTGATCGTGCACTTTAAGCAGGTGCTCGCCGCGCTCGACCAGCTTGCCGGTGTCGACTCGACCGCCGGCATCCTGGCGCGCGTGTCGGCCGATCTGGCGCAGGCGGCCAAGGTCACGCGAATCCGGCACCATCAAGCGCAGAGCCGCCGCGAGGCATTGCTCAAGCGCCGCCGCCGCGTGCGCACCAAGGGCGGCGCCGAGAACCTGTTCCAGGTGTTGATCGACCACGAGGTCGCCGGCCTTGATGATCAGATTGCATCGCTCGCGCGAGTGCTCGAGGTCTATCCGATCTGCGACCAGCTGCTGCGCGCCTATGAAGAGGAACTCGATCACCCGGCCGCCACCAGCGCCGGCGCGTTCGACCCTGGACTGCGACAGCTGCTGCGCGGCCTGCATGGCGACGGCATGTTCAAGCCGACCACCGGGGGCTCCGCATGAAGGAAGCCAACGACCACCGACGCGTGACGCCCGCCGGTCGGCTGGCCGGCTTCCAGACCGCGCGCCTGATCGAACCGGCCGTGGCCGACCTGGTGAGGCAGGGCGAGCCGGACGAGCGGTGCAAGTCGTGCGCCGGCACCTACGGCACCGTGCCGAACGGGTGCCTGCAGACGCAGCTGGACCTGACGAAGTGCATCGTCGAGGACGTGCCGTTTCTGTGTCACCAGGCCGACCGCAAGGGGCGGCCCTGCCACGCGTGGTTCGCGGCGCGTGTGCACCTCAAGGACAGGCGCGGCAGCGTGCCGTGGGATTTCTCGCCGCCGGACGCACCGGCCTCGACCTGACCAACCCGCCCACACGGGCAACACCTGGAGACCTGAAGATGATCAGACTCGGCGACAAAGCGAAAGACAGCGTGACCGGATTCGAGGGGATCTGCATCGCGCGGACCGAATGGCTGAACGGCTGCGTGCGCTGCACCCTGCAGAGCGAGAAGCTGGACAAGGACGGCAAACCGCAAGAGGGCGTCACCTTTGACGAGCCGCAGCTGACGGTGACCAAGCCCAACCGCGTGAACTGCGGCCCGCGCGACACCGGTGGCCCGGCGCCCACGCCGACCCAGCATGTCGGCCCGCAACGCTGATCGAGGGGCGACCATGTCGGTCTTCGAAGCCCTACCGGTAGCGATCGCACTGGCAATTGTGATCGTCGTCGTCGCGCTCTCCGTGATGCTGCTCGTGCTTCTCTGGGGAATGCACATCGGCCAGCAACTCGCTGTCGACCAGACGCGCCGCCAGGGATCGTTCCCGGCCTACGGCAAGCGATGGGTCGCGATCGAACTCGAGCCAGTGCAGCGCGGTCACGTGCCACCGATGGCGATGCGCCCGCCGGCACCGCCGAGCACCATCCGGCCCGAGTCTGACGTGCCGGCGAGGCCGCAGTCGTGAAGCTGTGCAACGTATCGCTCGGGTATGCCCTGGCCGCGGCGCTCTTCCGGCTCGCGCGGCGTGCCACCTACCGAAGCAAGGGCCCATGAAACGCAGCAGCAAGACACCGCCGCCGCCGCTGGCGCCGCTTGTGTTCACCCGCGCCGACCCGGCCACGCTGGCCAGCTTTGACCCGCGGGCGAAGGTCTGCTCGATGAACTGCGGCCCGCACGCCGACGACCCGCGATCGCACGCCGAGCGGGCCTTCCTCTGCCCTGAGTGCCACACCGTCGAGGTGCCGACCATGAAGCCACACGAGCAACGCGAACTCGTCAACGACCTGACCAACATCGCGCGCAAGTTCCACGGATCCGATCAGCTGCGTGACCGCATCGCAAACCGCCTGGCATCCCGCCCGCCAGCGCCGGCCCGTGATGCTTCTGCGGTTGAACTCTGGCGCGATCTGGTGGGAGCCGTGCGATTCCTTGAAGTTGATCACGCACTCGACGGTTTTCCGGCTGTGCGGATGTCGATGCTCTCTGCGATGGCTTCCGAGCTCGAAAGGCTCGCCGCCGAGGTCGACGAGTTGCACGCCCTACGCGATCGCCTTGGCGACCTGCTGAGCCGTACTGCGGTCGCACTGCGCGGGCCCGAGCCGCCGCTCACGCGGTGGAGCTGGCACGATGTGCCAGACCGCGCCGCGGCAGCGATCGCGGCGATCGACGTGATGCAGCGAGCCGCAGCGAAGGCTGGCGAAGAGCGGCCCAACGTCGGCGGTGAGGCGACCGCAACAGCGCGAGGGAACGCATGAGCACAGACGATTTTCGCGATATCACGAAAAAGGTGCCCGCTGTTGCGGGTCGCTCGATCGGCCTGTTGGGCGGCCGGGTCCGAAGCGAGAAGGACTGAACATGACGACGCCGATGGAACTGCCGCGCAAATTGCTGGACGTGGCGTGCCGCGTGCGCGTTGGCGAGACGCTGCACCGCGACGACGAACTGATTGACCAGGGCGCCCACGCGCTGAAGGAGTACCTGGGCGGCCGTGAACTCGTGAGCCACCAGCACCATGACTGAGCAACGCAAGCCGGGTCGCCCGTCCCTGCCGCCCGGCGAAAAGCTGGTGGTGGTGCCGGTGCGGCTGACAGAAGCACAGAAGGCCAAGCTGCAGCGCATTGGCGTGCAGCGGCTGCGCGACTGGCTAGACCGGGCGCGCGAGACAAAGGAGTGACGCCATGAGCGGGAAAGTGTGCCCACTGCAAGAGTGCCACGGCCGCCCGAGATGCGGACAGTGCACCATGCTTGACGAGATGTACCCGCCGCAGAGAAACCTGAGCGAGGCCACGCTACCTATGGCGCGGCTGATTGAGCTGGAGACAGCGGAGCACGAGCGCGACATCTTGCGCACGGAGAACGCAGCCCTGAAACGCGAGGCGCACACATGGAGCAAGGCGGCGGAGCACTACGCGAAGCCGCTTGAGCCACTGGACCCGCTGGACGTGGAAGAGCTGTGGGACGTGGCGAACTCCGACCCATACGCAGACGAAGTGCATCACGAGTTCGCGCGACTGCTTCAGCGAAAACTCGGTATTGGAGGTTGAGCATGGCTGACGGGAACATCACGCTCTACGTGACCACGCAAAAGGCGCAGGAAGAGTTAGCCCGGATGCTCGCCGAAAACGCTGCGCTGAAACGCGACCTGCAATACGCCCGCGACGGACTGACGAAGGGCCGCACTCGGATGCGAGAGGACAACGAACGCATGAAGTCCGCGCTGCAGCGTTTGGCTGATTGGGGCGGGCTTCCTGGCTGCGACCACTACAGCGGGACCATCGCTGCCGACGTGATGGCATGGGTTCGAGGGGGCATGGCTGGCCCGTTGCCGCCGCTGCCTGAATGGGCGCAAGGTATGGGGCCTAACGCCAGCATGAGCGGACCCCAGCGGCCCGCACTGGAGGAATGATGGACACACTGAAATTGCCTGCCGCCGAGGGTCCGCTCGAAGCGTCAGTTAAGCCGCATGTGACAAGCATGCGCGTGACCTACGGTGCGCCACGGAAGCAGGCTAAGGCCGGCGACCGACGCACGACGAAAACGCGCGGCGTACAAATTCGGGTGCAGCGCATGGCGCGCGATTGGCAGGGCAAGCCCATCGGCCGGATCGTGAGCAACGGCAGGCCCTGCTACGACTGGCGCACGCCGCGCGAACTGGACCCGTGGGACCACTACCTGTTGACGGCAGACGAGCGTGCCGCGCTGGCTGACCGCCCTGGTGGCCCTGCGGCTTAACGCAAAGCTAACCGGCTGATGCCGGCGCAAGGGAAAGACGATGAACGAACAAACGCAACCCGACGGCAGCAGTCCGGTTGAGCGACCTGTTAGGCCGCCCACGTTCCCGGTGCGTCTTGTGTGCTGGCACTGCGGCAAAGGCCGCGATGTGCTGACGCATGGACCTGCACAGTTTGCTTTTGAGGTTGTCGGCTGGGCGCAAGACGCTGGAATGGTTGGCTACTTTGACATGCGGCATGGACGGTCGCTGATCTTCTGCAACGCAGACCACGCGCGGCAGCAGATGACAAAGGACGGCCGGTTTCGACTGCGGCCGAAGCGAGCGGCCTAACGCGGAGCTAAGCGGACCGGGCCGGCGCAGATGAACCGTCAAGGAATGCTTGAGCGTTGCCCGCCGGCCTGGGTCCGCTTGAGCGCACAGTTGGGCGGCCCTGCCCGAAGCGAGAGGACATGAGCATGAGTTGGAACTGCCCGAAGACCGACAAGCCGTGTTGGCAGAACTGCCGCGGCTTTGAATGCCGCGACCGCGACGACGACCGTGTGACGTGCGGCGGAGGCCCGCCCGGCGACCCGAACGGCGAGAAGACTGCGCTCCTGCTGGAGTTTGCGCAGTTCCTGCACACGCTGCCGGCCGAGGATGGCTTCGACGTTGGCCCGGCCCGCGTGAAGTTCGATGCCCACGGCGCGACCGAGCGGGTGTTGTGGGCCACGCAGGAAGACACCGCACGCTGGGTGGCGATGTTCATGGATCGGAGGCGCGCATGAGCCGAGAAGCATTCGGCGACCCGCCCGAGAGCCAAGAGCCGCCCGACCTGTGCCCCGTGTGCGGCAACGATTGGCATGCGGAAGACTGCGAGTTCGGCAAGGAGGTGATGCGCAGGCTCAAGGCCGAGCGGGACGCGCACCGGCTGGCGGTAGAAGAGCGCACGCTGCGCCTGCGGTACGGGGTGGTTTCCGGCTGGATCGTGCGGGCGCTCAAGGTGCTGGACACGCTGGACCCGGATGACAGCGCCGAGGCCGACGAACTGCGCAAGCTGATCGCGGCCGGCGAAGTGCTGGCGTTGACGACGCTGGCGAACAGCAAGACACCAAACAAGCCACTTCGGCGGGGCGTGGACGGCGTCTGCACGCGCAGCACATGCGAGTGTGAGCGCGAGGGGCTCGGGGATCAGTGCGTTTGGCTGAAGCCCGCAGAGGCTGAGTTCGAGTGCCTGGGCGAGCCGAGCCTTTGCGACAACCCGCGCGGATGTGATTGCCCGAAGACCAAGCCATGACCCTGCAAGACCGCATTGACGAACTCGTGGCGCAGCACGGCAGCCTGCGCGCCGTGGCCCGCGTGACCGAGATTGACGTGGGCTATCTGTCGCGGCTGCGGGCCTACGCGAACGTGAACCCGGGCCGCGACAAGCTGCGCCGGCTGGGCCTGCGCCGCGTTGTGGCCTATGAACTGCTAAAGACGCCCAACGTTTGAGCTGAGGGGCCGCCGAAGGCGGTCCCGACCTCCAGCGAAGTGTTATGCGTCGCGTTGATAGGAGAACGACGATGGAACGATTTGAGGCATTGAAGCAAGCCAAGGAAAAGGACCCGCACCTGCCTGATGGCTATTGGGGTGCAGACCAACCGAAGTGTCCGCACTGCGGCGAGGTATGCGACGTGAGCGAGAACGAATGGTGGAAGCTGTACGAGGAAGGCGAGCACGATGTGACGTGCCCGCACTGCGATGGCGACTTCATCGTTCGCACGCGGGTGAGCTTCAGCTTCAGTACCGATGAGCAGCAAGACGCATAACGTTCGAGGTAACCGGCTTGCGCCGGAACAGGAGTAGCAATGAACGAAGACCTTGCCGGCGCAAGTCCGGTTGACCGAGGTGTTATGGCGCCGGCACCGGAGCGAGAGTTCGAGTGCCTGGGCGACCCAGCGATTTGCGACAACCCGCGTGGCTGCGGATGCGTACCGGAGCGCACTTACAGCCGCGCTGACCTGCTGACGGCGCTTGCAGCGGAGCGGCATGCGTGCTCCATCGTCGTTTGGATGACGCTGATGGAAGCGCAGGAGCCGGGCGCCGACGACAAGGGCCTCGACGGCTGGATGCGCGAGGCCGAGCAGCGCGTGAAGAACCGGCAGTACGAGCACGACGCGATGGAACTCGGGCGCGAACTGTACGCGGACGCGCAGGACGCGCAGAAGACCAGAAGCCAGCGCCTGCGCGAAGCCGGGTTCACGCGCCGCATGCTGAAGCGTGGCGAAGAAGGCGTGGTGTGTACCCGTTCAACGTGCCAGTGCGAGCGCGAGGGCTTGGGCCATCAGTGCATCTGGTTGAGCTACGAGAAGGACTGACCATGAGCAGAGAAGCATTTGGCGACCCGCCGCCACTAGAGCCGCAATACTGCCCTGTGTGCGACGGCGTGTGGCACGACGAGGATTGCATCTTCGGCAAGGAGGTCGCGCTCAGGCTCAAGGCCGAGCGGAAGACCATCACACAGCGTGCGGCGTTGCGACGCATCGCCGAGCTTGCGAGCGCGACGCCAGGACAGAGCGAGGCTGGACTCGGGCGCCTGCTCGCAATGATTGAGACGGTTGCGGCTGTAGAGCTGCAAGCGCCATAACGCAGATTTAAGCGGCCGTACTCGGTCCGCTTGAAAGACGGGTTAGCCGGCCCCGTGAAAACCGGCACAACCTTGGAGCGCAACATGCGTGCAATGAGTGAAGCGATTGAAGGCGCCCGGGACTTCCGGGGAATGATGGACAAGATCGAGGCCGGCGCGGCACAGCAGGCGAACGCCCTGCGGCTGCACCAAGCCGCCACGGCGGGCGATGCGACCGCTGAGCGCCGCTACAGCGCGATGCCGGACCGCCAGCCGGGCGAGAACCGCGCCGCGCACCGCGCCCGACTGAAGGCCGAACGCCGCGCCCGCAAGGTGCCAGCGTGAGTGCCAGCGCCCGACTGAGCGTGCGGCTGCAGGCCATTGCCCAGGCGCTGGAAGACACGCTGAACGAGGCGGCCGGAGAGCACTGCGCGTTTGTGCTGGTGCTGCAGGCCGATGGCGTGGCGCAGTACGTGAGCAATGCCGACCGCAAGGACGGGCGCGAGCTGATCGAGAGCCTGCTGGCGCGCTGGAAGGCCGGGCGCGCGGACATACCCGCGCACTACAACCAGGACCTTCGACCGCCACAGGCCGGCTAACGGTCGCAATGAGCGGGAGCCAACGGCATGACTGAACCTGGCCAACGCGAGACGGCCGCGCCTGCCGTTGGCTCTCCGCTCGATTGCGGGGTTGGGCGGCTGGTGCCGGAGCGCGACCAAGAAGGCCCGCGAGGCACCTATGGCTGCGCCTGCGTCGCCGACAGCGCGCACGCCTGCGCAGAGATTCGGTACGGCTACCGCGACCTGCCGGAGCCGTGCGAGTGCCTTTGCCACGACTGGAGAGACGACGATGACGACCTGGGCTGACGAGTACGTGACCTTGCTGGACGACTGCGAGAAGCGAAGCGAGAAACTGACCGACTGGGAGTGCGGCTTCGTGGACTCGCTGCAACGGCAGATTGCAGACGGGCGCCGGCCCACTGCCAAGCAGGTGGAGACGCTGGACAACATCTGGGAGCGCGCCACCAAGCGCGGATGACGATGAGCAAGATGAACGCGAAAGAGAAGGCCGCAATGGACGCAGGCGTGCAGTTCGGCATGAACATGCTGAAGCTGGTGCCGAACGACGACAAGCTGGCTCAGGAAGCGCACATCACCGGCGTTCTGGTGGCTTTTATGGGCGCTCTGTGGGGCACGCTGGGCACGGAGTACGCGCGGGGGTTCATTGAGGCCCAACTGCGCAGCATGGAGCCCAACGTACCGAGCGAGCGATTCACGGCGCCACGCGTGCAGTAAGACGCCCAACGAAAAGTTGAGCGGACCCAACGGCCCGCGCAGGAGGTGGAAGATGGACCAAAGTAGCCGGGCCGTTGTGGGTCCGTTCGAACCGACAGTTGGGCGGCCGGTGGACGAAGCCACAGACGCCGATGGGCCGCGTGGCACCTACGGCTGCGCTTGCGTGGCCCGCGACTCGGTGGAGTGCGCGGCGATCCGCTACGGCATGGACCACTGGGGAGAGGCCTGCCAGTGCCTTTGCCACCAGTGGGACGACGACGATGACAGTTACTGAATTGCGCGAGGCGCTGGAGAAGATGCCGGGCCACTGGCCCGTGCATGTGGCTGTGCGCGCCGATGGCAGCGGCCGCGTCGCGGTTCCAATCCAGCAGGGCGGCTCGTTCGTCGTCGCGAGCTACGTGCCGAGCGGCCTCAACACAGCCGACGGCGTCGAGATCTGGATCGAGCTCGAGCACGCGCCCCCGATTCACTGAGCGCGGACAGCGGCGCACCGCCCGGCCATGCTCAGCGGATCCGCGAACGCGTCGCGCTTGACCTCGATCGAGCGCGGCGCGCTGAACGGCTCGCCGGCGCGCGTGCGCATCGAATAGGCATAGGCCCCGCCGACTGGCTCCCACGCGCCGGCCTTGTGCGCGAACTGCAGGCGCACGCTCTGCCGCGTGAACTGCGGTTGTTCCTGGGCCAGCTGCAGCGCTTCGGCGGCTTCGCGGGTGTCGGCGCGCCCGGCGGCGATGCCGACCCCGAACGAGATCCACGCCGTGACCGGCGCGACCAGGCTGGCCGACTTGACCACGTCGAACTCGACAGGGGCCGCGGGCCAGAAGGCGCGCTTGATCCACTGCGAGCCCTGCGGCGCCTGCACCACCTGGACGAACGGCTCGGCCACCGCGGCGCGACAGCGGGCGACGATCTGCTCGAACTCCGCGAGTGGTTCGGCGGCGGCGGCGATGCTGGCCAGCGCCAGCGCACACGCGGTGGCGGTGCGGATTGTCTTCATGGGGGAAGGTCTCCAAGTCTCGGCGCGATAGCGTAGCGTGAACGTCGTCACGTCGCTACACCCGAAAGGGCCGGGCAGACTCGCCGGCCTGAACTTGGATCGGATCGCCGCGCGAGCGTGCGCGCGGCAACCCTGAGCGACGCGAGCGCGCCGCCCTGGCTCTGGTTCAGGCGTGAAGCGCTGCCGCCGCCTGCTGCAGCTTGTCGGCGATGTGCTTGGCCGCACTGGCCGGGATGCCGTGCCAGTTGTTGTGCCCGTCGCTGGTGCCTCCCGCCGAGAAGTCGGCCTGATAGGTGAAGCCGACGTCGCCCGTGGCCGGGTCGGCCGCATTGGGATCGGGCACGCCGCACAGCTGCGCCAGGCCCCAGGAGCGCGTCTCGCAGAGCAGATCGAGCACGAGGCTCTGCATGAGGAAGAACGCGGCGTAGGGCAGTGCCTTGAAGTCGACGTCGGTGGTGACGCCGTCGGCGATGATTGAGAACCGACCGGTTGCGGTATTCATGTGAAGGCCTTTCAGGTGCTGCGCTTGAGGAAGTCGGGCGCGCAGGTTGCCCGGTGAATCAGTCGGACGGTGCCGACGCTGGCGGGGCAATGCCGATGGCGCGCAGATGCTGCTGCAGGCCGACTAGCTGGGCTGCGTCTTGGTCAGCTGCTTCTGCCAGGTCTCGAAGAGCCGCTGCACAGCTTCCGAGCACCTTCCGCAGTTCGGCGGTTCCATCTGCTGCGCTGGCGGCGGCGGCAGGCGCGCCGGCGCAACTGCCGGGGGCGGTGGCGGCGATGGCGTCGCGCAGCCGGTCGTGAGAAGAACGAGCGCGATCAGCGGCAGCGCGCGCTGCGGCCAGGTTGTGGGCGTAGGCATTGGCGGCGGTCCTCGCGTTGTCGGTGTAGGTCTGTTCGGTCTGGCGCTCGCGGCGCTCGGCCGCGGCAGCCATCGCCTCGACGGTGGCGCGTTGCTCGGCCTGCGCCGCGGCCTTCGTCGCCTTCGTCGCGACGTGACGCTGCCACCCGCCCCAGGCGAGGAAAGCGGCCAGCGCCCAGGCCCACCACGGCACCAGGCGCAGGACTGGGCCAACGGTCCCGGACACGACAGCCCACACGGCGCGCAGGATCATGAGCATACGAACCCCCGCAGCGGCGGCGATCGAGGCTCCACGGCCCGATCTCGCGCGTTCTCTGGCCGCTTCCGCGGCCGGGATCCCGCCCAGGACGGGCGAAACTTGTAACAAGTGGCGGAATTTCCGGGCCTACAAGGCGCTCGCCCTGCGACCCCTCCCATTCCCCCGACCGCGGCGCCGATCGGCGCTCACCGGCCCGATTCGACCGGGCTACGCCCAGCCCTCGCTGCGCTGCTTCAGGCGCCAGCGCAGCACCAGGACGCCGGCGACCGCGACAAGGATCGGCACGACATACTGCGTCGGCACCCCCAGCGTGCCGGCCACGAAGTCGCGCAGCGCCAGCACGGCCGGCTTCAGGGCGGCAATGCCCTCGCTCGCGTCGGTGGCCAGATCGACCACCGGTGCGCCGACGATCACCGCGGTCGCCTTGGCGATGCCGCCCCGCAGTGGGTTGCTTTCCGGCTCGACGGCCTGCGGGCATCCGCTCGGCTCGTCCGTTCCGTCGTCCGGCGTGAGGTAGATCGCCGCCTCACGTGCACGACGCGCCACAAGCACCGGGTCGACCTCGAGCGGCGTGCCTGGGCCGCCTGGCCGGCTCTGGTTCCAGAGGTTGAACGCGCGCGCCGCCGCCTGGTAGTTGCCTTCGACGTGGCGCTTGATCATCGTCGAGCGTCGCAGACCGTCGAGCCCGATGTTGTAGGCGCAGATCACAAGGGCGATGAGCTGATTGGTCGTCGCGACGCCGTTGACCATCTCGGCGACCGTGTCGACGTAGCGATCGATGGACACCTGCAGCATGCGGTTCATCTGGTCGACCGTGATCGGCGGATCGGCCAACGTGACCCGTCGCCCATCGAGATAGGTCGTCGCTCCGACGCCGATGGTCGGCACCTTCGCCTTGCAGAGATACGGCTTGAGCCGCTCGCCCTCTTCCTTGCGCAGGTGCTTGTCGATCTCGGCCTTCGCCGCTTCAATGTCAGCCATGGTGTTGGCTCCTTGCTTCCGCGCGTTGCGTGTTGATGGTCACAGCGGCGCCCGATCGCTTTCCGACTCCGGGAGAAACGTCTCGGCCCTGAGTGCCGCGACACGATCGCGCTCGCGCCGGAGGAAGATCACGTGCCGCCAGATCATGACGACGGCCTGCACGACGATGAACCCGATGCCGGCCACTGCGAGCCACTTCTCGACGGTCAGCCCGCCGATCGTCGCGATGATCGCGGCCACCGATGGCGTGGCCCTTGCCGCTTCCATCACGGCGTCGTGAGTGCGCTCTGCACTGGTCATCGTCAGATCCTTTCCGCGGCAGACCTGGCCGCGTCCGTCCATCGAATCAGCCACGCGAGCAGCTCTGCGCGCTCGGCGGCGGTGAGATCGCGCCAGGCCTTGCCGTGTTCCCGCACCTGGCCGACTTGCGCCCCGGGAATGAAGTCGAGTTCGGCGACGTTGCAGCCGGCGAGAACCGGCGGGAACGTGCGCAGCTCGAGCAATGCGCCGGCGTGCCGCGCATGCCCAGCGATACCGCCCCAGCGAATACGCGACACTGGCAGTTCGTCGCTCACCATCACACCCGCTGCTCGATCGCAAAGCCGCGGCCTCTGTTGAGGGTGCGCGGATACTCGATGCCTGACAGATCGCGCAGCATGCCGAGCATTCCGAACCGCTGCATCCGCGCAGCGTCGTCGCTGTAGGGCAGATACCCCACTTCGGCGGTCGTGCCCTCGATCTGCTCCATTTCGTGCAACGTGTCGCCCTCGGAGAGCGACAGGAAGTTGAGTGCGAACGAGACCGAGCGCGGCCGCCGGTTCTGATTCGGCCACTGCGCGCCGCCGAAGGCCCTGCCGACCTTGCTCAGTTCGTTGTGACCGTCGCGCAGGCCGTAGTCCGGATTCCAGGTCGCCGCGAAGACCGGCGCGATGAACAGGCGCCCGAAATCGATGTACCCGGCCGCGTTGGTGGTGTCGACGATCTCGATCGTCTCGTACCGCGCCGAGCTCGACGCGCTCAGCAGCACCTGCAGGTCATAGACCGCCCCGTCATAGCTGCGCGGCGTGAAGCGCCAGGCGTTGATCGTGCCGCTGTCGGCGACCTGCGTGCCGCCGGCGCTGGTGCCGCGCTTCCAGCGAATCGTGCCGGCGCTGCTGACGTTGTGCCGTGGGATGATCAGAGCGCGCGCAGTCTTGGCGCTGCCCCAGTCGATCGAGATCTTCGTGTTGTCCACGCTGGCGTCGGTCGTGCGGGCCACCTCTGCCAGCGGCCAGGTGAGCAGGTTCGAACGCGGCGCCGTCGTTCTGTAGTCGCCACCTGAGAGCGTCGGCGTCGTCTCGGTGATCAAGTTCGGGAAGGCGAGCAGGAACTGCTGCGACATGTTCAGGCCCCCGGCGCCGTCATGCGGTGGCGCGTGACAGTGACCGTCGCGCTGACGGCTATCGTGATGTTCGTCAGCCAGAGCGCGCCTGAGGCGGCGTTGCCGATGTAGATGTCCGTGCCGCTGGCGATCGCCGACGTCAGCACGGTCGAGAGCGTGATCGTTGTCGACGTCTTCTCGCGGACGGTGGTGCCGGCCGGAATACCCGCCCCGCTCACCGAGTCACCCACCGCAACGGCACTGGCACTGCTGAACGTCAGCAGGTTCGTGTTGATCGCAGCAGTCGCCGTGGTTGTCAGCGGGAAGGCCTTCGTGACCACGCCCTGATACTTGACGTCTGTCGGAGATCCGGCCGGGTACATCTCGAAGTGGCCCGCATCGCCAGCCGCGCTGGCCGTGCCAGACCAGGTGCCGGACAGGTTCGATACCCCGTTCGACGGTGCAGCCTGCCAAGTGCTTGGCAAGGTCATCGATACCAGGATCGTCCCGCTACGCGCGGCGGCGCAGCTGCTGGGCATGGCGCCGGTCCTGATCTTCAATGTCGGCGCCGGGCCGATGGCGGCGATGAACGCCGAGATCAGCGCGTTGCGGACGTCGACGTCATATTGCCGGATCAGACTCATGGGCAGGGCCTTGAAACGTGGGAGGCGCCCTCAGGCGTCCGGGAATGCCGCGGTGGGCACGGCGAAGGCGCGGGCGACGCCGGAGGTGATTCGCCAGTCATTCACATGCAGCGTTCCACCGAAGACGTCCTCGTTCGAGATGAATGGCGCCGCTGTGGACCATGTCCCCAGGTCTGGCGTCGTCAGAACGGTCGCGCCGTTGAACTTGGCGATTGAAGTGCCGTCGGTTGCGACAACGATCTGAAGGAAATGCCAGCCCCCAGCAGTGGCCGTGAACGTCGCTGAGTAGGTGTAGTCGCGGAACGAGATCTCCCATTCGCCAGCCGACCCCGTCGCACGCAGCAGCCAAAGCACGCTGCCGCTGTCGTCGAGACCAAGGCCGCCGCCGCTCGGGCTGCCCGTGGACTCCCATACCCAGGTTTCGATCGTGTAGCCCTGGCCAGACCCACGACCGAAGCGCGAGTCGTAGCTCCATGTGGCTGGGGTGACTCCAGACACTCCATCCGGGAACAACAGGCTCCCGCCGCCCCACTTGCTCTGTGCGGTCGAAATCTCGTAGGGAGATGTCAGCGTCTTGCTGTCACCGTAGCTGCTGGAGTCTGTCGCGGCCGCAGAGCCGTCTGCGCCGGTGAAGTGCATCAGGAGCGCGACGCTTGCAAAGTCTGGATCCGTGGCGCCGGTGCTGATGGTCGAATCTGTCGAGATCACGAAGTCGTCGATCTCGAAGTCGGCCCCGGCCGCTGCCGTTGGCGCCACGAAGAACTCGAAGTCGAAGTCGTCGAACGTCGACGTCTTGTCCTCAAGTGTGCGCGTGCCATCTGGCGGCCCGCCTGGGCCCCAGCTGCCGCCCGGCTCGCCATTGCCTGGCGGGTACGAACCGCCGGTCAGCGCCCAGGTCTCGAAGCCGCTGTTGTTGCCCCAGAGAACGAAGCGAATTGACGGCTCGTCGAGGTTGACCTCGATCGCCACCACCCGGAAGAGCACCCCCGCGTCATAGCCGAAGCGGGCCAGCTGCAATGTGACCTTGTCGTGCAGCGTGATCGCCAGCGTGTCGGCGTCGAAGCGCTTGCACTTGAGCGACACGAAGTCGCGCTGTGTCCCGTAGAGGATGCCGAAGGCGTCGACGAATGCCTGCCGAGATGCGGGATCCTCGAACTCGTTGCCGTCGATCTCGATCGAAACGCTGATCGCGTTCGCGTACCGCGCCTTCAGCGCCGCCGACGCGCCGGCGAACTGCACCAGCCACCCGTCGCGCGTCAGCAGGTCGTGCATTTCCGCCGACGCGGCTTCGAGCGGTGCCGCTGGGTGCGACCGTCCCGACTTGACGTTGACCTGCCAGACGGGCCGCTCCATTCCAGCGATGGGCGTGCGCGAGAACTCGTCGGCGTTCTCGGTCGTGAAGGTGTAGACCGACGACCCGAGGCCCGACATCGGATCCTGCAGCGTGATGCAGTAGAACAGGCCCTGCGCGTTGAAACCCCACGCGCCATTCAACGAAGCCGCGCGATCATTCATCACGGCTTCGTAGGTCTGGTCGCCCTCGATCAACCGGTTGCCGACGTCGAAGTCCTCAGACCCGCCAGATGCTGGCGCAAGGGTCAGCGGCGTGACGTCGTTCAATCCGGCGCGGTTGCAAAGGTCGGTGAAGCGCCAGCGACGCGGCGGCACGTCGTCCTCGTTCTGCAGCAGGCCCAGCCCCTGATAGCGCAGCTCGGCCTGCGGCGGCGCCTTCAGGCGCGCAAAGATCGGTCCGCGGGTGTAGGCGTTTGCATCGGCGACGTCGCCAGTCTTGCCGCCGAACTCTGTGCCGCCGTAGCCGGACCAGAGGCGGAACTCGCCGAGGTCCGGCTCGGTGGACCAGAGGAAGTCGGCGAAGGTGTAGTTCTGCCCGCGCTCGATCGGGATGCCGCCCTCAAGGATTGACAGATAGCCGGAGCCGGCCGCCGCGGACGCCTCGATCGCATTGGCCTGGATGTAGTAGATCTGCTTTGTCGTGTCGACCGGTATCAACGGCACGAGCCCAGGCTTGCCGATGATCAGCTGCTTCTTCCGACCAGGCCCACCGCTTGAGCCTTCGAGGTCGCCGGTCCCGGCGAAGGTCGCGGTGACGACCGGCGTGCGCAGCTTGTCGGCCCGGTCCTTCTGGCGGATCGTGATCGCCTCGAAGTCCGCGACCACCGCGGCGATGTGCGAAACGTAGACCACGAAGTACTCGCTCGGGAACGCCTTCGAGTCGTCGCCGAAGTAGCACGTGACGTCGCCACCCGCAGCGGCGAACCGGGCGAAGTCGTCGAGCCGGCCGTCGGTGTTGTCGAGCTTGATGACGCCGAACGACGGACTCGACCCGCCGGCCACTCGCGCCGCGCTGAAGAGGTCGCGCCGATAGCTGCCGGCGCCATCCTTGGCGACGTGCTCGGCGATGTAGGTGTGCGCCGGCGTGTCGCTCGGCTTCGTGGTGAAGCCGTGCGTCGTCGCGTAGAACGTCTCGACCGTCCCTTCGGTGTCGACCACCAGGTCGAACCTGAACACCGCTCGCGAGATCGTCACGATGCAGCCGCTGCCATTTCTTCGTCGCGCGTGCGCGTCGAGAACGACTTCGTCAGAAGGTCGAGCTTCTCGATCATGGCGGTATAGGCCTCGCCAGCCTGCGTGATCTGCAGTTCCTGGTTCGCGACCTGCTGCTGCATGGCCGTCAGCTGGTCGCCCAGCACCGCGCGCTGATCGGCGATCGAGACGTTCAGCGCGTCGAGCTGCGTGCCGAATTGACCGTTCAGAGACTCGAGCGCCTCGATCTGCCGGCCGCTGATGTCGTTCGAAGCGTTGAGCGCCTCGAGCTGCGCCTGAGCGTTCGCGATCTGGCTGTCGGCTTCCGACACGCCGCCGAGGCCGAGCGCTTCCAGCTGCGCGGTTACCTGTTCGAAGATCGCGGAGTACTCCGCGGTCGAACCGCCGTAGACCTGCTGCGCTTGTTGAAGGTAGGCCTGCGCCTGGCCCTGCACGTCGCCGCCCGTGCTGATCGCCGTATCGAACAGTTGCTTCTGAGCGTCGAGCCGGCCGCCGTAACTGAGGTTCGACAAGCTGCCGGCCTTGAGCGACAGCACGAACTGACCCATGTCAGCCGCGATGTCCTTCAGCCGCTCGGCCGCGCTGATCTGCTCGTTGAGCGCGTCGATCTTTGCAGCGTTCGCCTCCTCCTGCAGGCTGGCCTCGAGCTGGATCCGCTGCAGGGTCGCGTCGGTGATCGCCTGCGCGACCTCGGGTGAGTTCGTCGATGCGAACTTCCTCCAGAGCTCGGCCTCACGCTTCTTCAGCAGGTCGACCGCTTGCGTTCCGCCCTGGCCGACCTTGAGGTCGAAGATCTTGTTGTCGATCCCGCCGACGACGTTGCGCAGGCCGTCGCGGTTCGCGATCGCGCCCTTCAGCGCATCCAGCGCCGACACGGCGCCGCTGCCGTCGATCTCCTGCAGCGCCTGCGCCAGGCTCTCGGCCTCAGTCTTGCCGCGGCGCCATGCCTCGATCAAGTTGTCGGCCGCGGGGTTGATCTCTTCGTAGGCCGATCGCAGCTCGTCAGCACTCACGCCGAGCCCGGCGACAAAGTCGTCGATGTTCGATTGCGCGATGCCTTGCTGCAGGGTCACCCAGTCGTCATACAGGCTCGCGATGACCAGCTTCGATTCGTCGCCGACGGAATACCAGAGGTCGACGATGTCCTGCTTCGTGGCCCCCAACACGCCGCCGGCCGATGCGTCGATGCCGTTGGACCGCAGCTGCCCCGCGATGCGCTCGGCGCGGTAGCTGGCGAGGTCACTGCCGGCCAGGAAGTCAGCGATGACGCCGTCGAGTGCCTGCGCCACCGACTCGCGCAGCTCGGTTGCGGCCCGCTCGACCTCCTGCGCCGCGTCGGCCGCCTGGTCCTTGAGGTCGGCCAATGCGCTCGCCGCCTGGGTCACTGCGAGCTTGGCTTCGTCGGTGTTGTCTGCCGCTGCGACGAACGCCGCGAAGAACTCGCCGACCTGTTCCTTGCTCGCGCCGATCAGCTGCTCGACCGAGACGTCGACACCCACCGCGCCGAGGCTGGCCGAGATCCCGGCGTAGGTGTTCGCGGTGCGCTGCTCAGGCGTGCGGAACTTGTCGGCCGTCGAGGCGATCGCGCCGGCGAGCTCCTTGCTCAGTGCTTCGGCCGCTTCGGCCGCAGCCCTGGCGGTTTCCTCGGCGCCTGCCTGCAGGTCAGAGAACGCGCCCGACACCTGCAGCAACGCGGCGAAGGCCTCGCGGCCGCTCTCGGTGGTGAGGTCCTGCGCTTCGACCAGCGCGCGGAACTCTTCCTTCGTCGCCGGCATCGCCACGCCGACGTCGGCGAGCGCCTTCGTGACCGCCTGCGTCGCCTTGCCGGCGCGCTCGGCCTCGGTGTAGAAGGCCCCGTAGAACGTGGCCGCCGACGATGCCAGGCCGTCGAGACCACCGAACAGCGTGAGCAGCTTCGACGCCGCATCGCCACCGGCGGCGCTGACATCGAACAGGCTGAGGCCTAGCCCCTCGATGATCGGGTTGACGCCCTGCAGCGACTCGCCCAACCGCTGCAGGGTCTGGGTCGTCGTCTCGCCCGCGGCCTTGAACGGGTCGACCGATCCGGCCAGCGTGTCGG
>ERZ650311.370-NODE-370-length-29437-cov-5.745286_pt1 | contig 29437 bp, 33 predicted proteins | sample MGYA00376247_ERZ650311 | MGnify/ENA primary metagenome ERZ650311 (study PRJEB26733, sample SAMN07839324) | wastewater metagenome | biome: small river; feature: stream; material: water | place: USA: North Carolina | collected 2016-07-28 ...
GAAACCAATTCGAATACCTGCTGAGAACCCTCGGCATAAATCAAAAGAACGGCGCTCCTGGCCGGCCAACTACTCAGGGGAAAATCGAGCGACTTCATCAGACTCAAAAACTTTGGCTTGGGCAACAACCCAAAGCGCAAAACATTTATGAACTTCAACAGCAGTTAGATCAGTTCACGTTTATTTACAACACCCAGCGCCCACACCGAGCGCTAAATAAATCAACCCCACTGCAGGCATATCTTGCCACGCCTAAAGCTGAGCCTCCCGAGCAAACACTCGAAGGTCACTATCGGATGCGAGTCGACACTGTCGACAAGTTCGGAAAGCTCACCCTTCGAAGGGCCGGAAAGGTTCATCACCTAGGCATCGGTATCAAACATGCGCGGACCCCGGTGCTGATGCTGGTTGATGAAACCGACGTCACCGTAACCGATGTTCACACCGGCGAGGTTATTGCCACTCACGTGATTGATGACAACCACAATTATTGGCCGAAGCAAGAAGGGCATTAAATGAAAGATGTCCCGAGACATACCTGAAGTATGTCCCGAGACATCACATTTGTGGCTAGTGAGGGATTCGAACCCCCGAAGGCTGTGCCGGCTGATTTACAGTCAGATCCCTTTGGCCGCTTGGGTAACTAGCCAGTTGATTTCATCCCGCTGAATTCTTGCGAACGCGAGCGAACGAACCTCAAGAAGTTTAGCCCAATTCTTCACAGTCTGGTAACACTGGGTCTTAAAGGGCATTTGGTCCGCTTTAATTGTAAAAATTAGGTTTTTACAGATTGTTTGCAGGAAAAACTATGGCTGGCATCGAAGACGTTGCAAAACTTGCGGGGGTTTCAACCGCAACGGTTTCACGAGCACTAACCGGCAAGGCGCACGTATCAGCAAAAACCCGTGAACTAGTAAACGCGGCGGCGAAACAGCTCGACTACGTTGCCTCATCAAGCGCTTACACATTGGCCACCGGTCGCAATCGCAACGTTGGCGTCGTGCTGCCATACATTGACCGCTGGTATTTCTCGGCGATGCTTGAAGCAATCGACACCACATTTGCCGCTCACGGCTATGACCTGACTATCTATAACCTGAGCGGTGGCCGCTCGCACCGCGACAGCATCTTCTCTGACTTTTTGTTGCGCAAGCGCGTCGACGGCGTGCTTACTGTTGCGGTTGCTCTGAGTGAGTCTGAGCTTGAATCTTTGAGCCGTGTCAAAAAACCAATCCTGGTTGTCGGCGGAGTTATTCCGGGCGCGCGAAGCATGACCATCGATGATGCCGGGGCAGCAAAGCTTGCAACCAACCATTTGATTTCACTGGGTCACAAAAAGATCGGCAACATCACCGGCATGCCGGCTTCTGACCTTGAATTCAATCAGCCGAATGTTCGCCACGAAGGTTATCTTTCAGCCCTCGCCGAAGCCGGACTCGAAGCAGCTCCTCACTGGCAGGCGCAGGCTGACTACACGCTCGAAGGTGCATATCACGCTGCGAAACAAATTTTAGGCAGCCCCAAAGGTGCCCCAACTGCGATTTTCTGCAACTCAGATGAAATGGGTTTCGGCGCAATTTTGGCCGCCAAAGATTTAGGACTTCGAGTTCCTGATGATGTTTCAATCATCGGATTCGACAATCACGACAACTCGGAATTCTTTGGGCTCACCACCGTGGACCAAAAAACGCGAGAGCAGGGCGTTCACGCTGCGAAGCTTTTGCTCGATGTGTTAGCCAACAGCGATGCAACCGGTGTTGTGAACATCGATTCCGCAATTGAGTGGCCGACAGAGCTAAAGATTCGCTCTAGCACCTCACGCCCAAAGTAAACTTGCGGCATGGCTGATTCATCATTCGACATCGTAAGCAAAGTAGACAAGCAAGAAGCGAACAACGCTTTGACTCAGGCTCAAAAAGAAATTGAGTCGCGCTATGACTTTAAGGGCGTTGGCGCCGAAATCGACTGGAGTGGCGACAAGATTCTCATGAAGGCTTCTTCAGAAGATCGCGTAAAAGCTGTTCTCGATGTCTTTCAGTCAAAGCTGGTCAAGCGTGGCATATCACTGAAGAGCTTCGTCGATGGCAAGCCTTATCCTTCGGGCAAGGAATATCGCATCGAGGGCGAGCTAAAGAACGGCATCGACCAGGAGCAGGCCAAAAAGATTTCGAAAATTATTCGCGAAGAGGGCCCGAAGTCGGTCAAGTCTCAGATTCAGGGTGATGAGCTTCGTTGCCAGAGCAAGAGCCGAGATGACCTTCAAGAAGTTATTGCCCTGCTTCGCGGCAAAGACCTCGACATCGATGTTCAGTTTGTTAATTTCCGTTAGGAATTAACAAACCATAGGCACTGCGTTAATCTCTGCTAACTAATCAATTGCGGTGATCGGCCCTGTTGCCGGATACGCATTTTCAAGTGGCGTAGTTTTGGTCTGCTTTTTGCCGACGATTCCGACCATTATTGAAGCCGCGGCTGCGACCAAAACCGGAAAAATAAATGCGATCTGAAGGCTAATCGCCTGAGCAACGCCACCGATCAGCATCTTGGCAAACATGAAGGTGAAGGTGTTGATAAGGCTCATCATTGCGACCACCTGTGGTGTGGTGAAACCTTTGACGAATGAGGCCGAACCGAAAACCGTTGGCACTGCAGGCGCAAAACCCAAACCAACGATGAACCAAAAAACCGATAGCACCAACATGCCGGTGAATTTGTCGCCAGAAGCAACTAGTGGCCCAAAGAAAATGCTCAAGGCATAGGCACCGGCGCCTACGGCCGCCGAGGTGCGGGCAATCTTATAAAGTGGCCAGCGCTTCGTCAGTTTCTCAATCGAGAAGCGGCCAATGATCATCGCGACAACGAACGCGATGTAGGGCACCGCAGCCAGGCCAGCCGAGAGGCCAAGCACCTTGCGACCGAAAACGGCCGACCAATCCATGATTGCCACCTCGGGCAAAATTCCGCAGAAGGCAGCAAAAGTGATAACCCAGATGGCCTTCGGAGCCTTGAAAATGTTGAGCACTTTTCGAGTGCTGCCCCCAAGGTCTTGACCCTCTTCGTCGCGATGCAGCATGTTCTTGGCTGCAAAAACATAAACGACAGCAGAAACAGAGGTGATCAAAACCAGGTGAATCCAAAGCGGCATAAAAGTTGCAAAGAAGCCAGAGACGATTGCCGAAAAGCCGGCACCCAGCGACCAAGCGCCGTGAAAGCGACCGAGAATTACCTTGCCGATGCGGCCCTGAAACGCGATTGCTTGGGCATTCAGCGCGATTCCCAAAACACCGCCAGCGAATGACAGCAAAAGGTTTGCAAGCAAAAATACGAATGGGTCGTGAATGAAGGCAAACGATGCAATGCAGGTAGCCATCATCAAGCCGCTATAGAGCGTGACGCGCGTTGTGCCGAATGCAGAAATTAGCTGATTGGTGATGGTTAGGCCGACCAGGCTGCCAAAACCACCGACACCGATGATGATGCCCCAGGTTGCCAGCGACACATCTAGTTGCTCAATGATGTCTGGAATTCGAGGCATATAAGTGGTCGAACAAATGCCCTGAATGATGAACATCAGGGTGATTGCGTTTTTGATGGCGTTTGATCTAGCTTTGGTCAGCTGTGTCATTAGAACTGCTCGAATCGAATTTTGGGTTTAGTTTTGGCGGTCTACGACTGCTTCAGCAAATTTTTCAAGAGCTGACTTGACTGAGCTGTTTGGCAGTGGCGCGAGTGCGTCAACGGCATCTTGGGCCCACTGTTTGGCGGCGGCAAGTGCCTCATCGGCGACAGAGTGGCCGCGCAGTCGCTCTAGAGCGGTCTGCAGTTCGGCGTCAGACTCGAGACCACCAGCGATTAACTCAAGCAAGCTCGCCGCCTCGGCATCGCCGGCCGCGGCTTCGCGAGCCAACAGCAATGTCGGCAAGGTTGGAACACCGGCTCGAAGATCGGTGCCTGGGGTTTTGCCCGATGGCCCCGCCTCAGAAATGTCGATAACGTCATCAATCAGCTGGAATGCCACGCCGATGCGCTCACCATAGAGGCGCAGAGGTTCAATGAATTCTGCTGAGGCGCCCGAAGCAGTAACACCCATAACGGCCGAAGCTGCGATGAGCGAGCCGGTTTTATCGGCAAGAACTTGGATGTAGTGCGCCACCGCGTCATCGCCTTCTTTTGGCCCAACCGTCTCGTGCAGCTGGCCGAGGCACAGACGCTCAAAAGTTTCGGCTTGCAAACGCAAAGTCTCTGTGCCTAGGCCAAGGCCAATCTGCGATGCGCGCGCAAATAGCAGGTCTCCGGTGAGTATCGCGACCGAGTTTCCCCAGATTTTCTGTGCCGTCGGCACACCGCGTCGGGTTGGCGCTTCATCCATGACATCGTCGTGATAGAGAGTTGCTAGGTGAGTGAGTTCGACAACGACAGCTGCATCGATGACATCTTTTTTGTCGGCATCGCCAAGCTGTGCGGTCAGCAAAACCAGAGTCGGTCGCACTCGCTTGCCGCCTGCGTCGACCAGGTGGCGCCCGGTTGCATTTGCGATTTCATCTGAGTGTGAGGTGGCCTTGATCAGCTCAGCTTCAACCTGAGCCAGGCCTTTTTCGAGGCGCTTGAGCAGCAGTGCATCAGACACATTTCTAAGCTGTTTTGGCAGCGTGGCTAGGTTCACTTGTTCACCGCGACATTCGGCTTAAAACCGATGTGCATTGCGACAACGCCAAAGGTCAGGTTTTTGTAGGTCACTCGCTCGAAGCCCGCGTTGGCGACCAACTTGGCCAGCTCGGTCTGACTTGGCCAAGCCAAAATCGACTCTGAGAGATATGAATATGCCTCGGGCGCCTTGCTCGAGAAGGCTGAGAACTTAGGAAGAATCTGCTTTAGATAAAACGTATAAAGTGGCGCAAGCAGTCGGTTCTGAACTTTTGAAAATTCGCAAATAACAATGCGCCCGCCTGGCTTGGTCACACGAAACATTTCTTCAAGAGCCTTTTTGGTGTCAACCACATTTCGCAAACCAAATGAGATTGTGACCGCATCAAACTCGTCTTGTTTGAAAGGCAGCGCGGTCGCATCTGCATAAACAAATTCAATTTCAGGATGACGCTTGCGGCCAACAGCAAGCATGCCCTCAGAGAAATCGCCGGCGATTACTTTGACGCCCGGCTTTTTGAATGAGACCGAAGACGCGCCAGTGCCAGCGGCTAAATCAAGAATTGACTGACCAGATTGCGAGTCAACCGCGGCAGCAACTTTTTTGCGCCAGCGAAGGTCTTGGCCAAATGAAAGCAGGGTGTTTGTGGTGTCATAATTTGCTGCCACTTCGTCGAACATTGCGGCGACTTGGGCCGGGTTTTTCGAAAGATCTGCTTTGCTCACCGGTCAATCCTAACCCCGCAAAACCCGCGAAAAATATGGCTACTCGGTTGAGCTGTATTGATACTCGGCTTTGAGGTCTTTTTGCTGACGTTTGCCGCGAACCATGGTCACGACGCCCAAAGATATTGCGCCAATCGCCATCGCACCTATTGAAGCTGTTGCGGCTTCGACGAACTTGTCGGCTGGGGTTTTGCCCGTAAAGTCAATCGTCTTTACGTCTATCGGGGCAACCTGTTCCTGGGTGACGCTTGAGCCGCCTACCTGCTGTTGAGGAGACTGAGTGTTGGCGACACCTTCAGATGCGCCCGACTTAGAAACCGACTGGTTTGCTCCTGAGCCGGCGATAGTGGCCGAACCGGTTGCCAACTGGCCGCCTTTTAGTGACTGAGTGTTGGTAGTGATTGAGGGATCAACAGTTGCGGTCGGAGTCGCGGTTGCGGTAGCTGTTGGTGAAGCCGTTGGCTTCTTTTTTGGTGCCACGATTGGGCCGACGGCATCATCATCTTCACCGTCGTCTTCAGGGTGAATCACAATCGGCGGCAAACCGAGTGAGTCTTTGCTGCCGAATTTTTCACGCAGCTCTTTGCGCTTTTTATCGCCACTTGGCTTTACGGACTCTTCGTCGCGTGCTTCTCTTTCAAGTTTTTTCTGCTCTTGTTTTTGCTCTTTTTTTGACTCTTTTGATGAGTCATCATCAGAATCCGCATCATCTGAACCAATTGTGCCAATTGGGTCAGCGGCCTTGATTGCGATCGCGCTTGGCGCTGCCTCGGCGGCAACAACAGTGCCGCTGAAGAAGAAAAAACCGAGCAGTGTGCTGGCGGCCAAAACGGCTGTTGATTTTTGGAGTTTAGCCATTTCGACCTCCTCTGGCAGACTGGTAAAGCTCTTAGTTCAGATTATCCGGCGAGACTCGGAATTTCTAAGGGTACAAAGGCATTCACAGATAACACACAGGCAAATCGAGGGTGACTAAATGACGCTGACCGCAAGCACGCGCGCACTGTCATCCGATGATTTTGAACTGATTAATCACCTGCCTGAAAACCCGCTGACTTTTGTTCGTGGCGGTGATGGTTTGGTCGGTTTTGGCCAAGCGCTCAAACTTGTGGCGCGCGGTGAAAATCGCATTCAAGATCTTGCAGACAAGTGGCGCGAGGTTTCTGCGAGTGCAAAGATCGAAAACCCGCTAAACATAGCGGGAACAGGCTTGGTGGCTTTTGGCAGTTTTGCTTTCTCGGCTAACAGCGAGGCCGAAAGCGTTTTGATTGTGCCTGAAATTTTGTTGGGCAAACGCGATGGTCGTTTGTGGCTGACTGAAATAAAGAATTTCGAAGATGAATCAAACACAAGCGGGCGCTTGATCGACAGAGATGAAGAGACTAGTGAGTCGAGTTTCTGGAATGCCCAGCAGGTTTATCGCCAGAGTGCAGTCGAACTGAGCGACGGTGAATTTAAAGCTGAGGATTTCAAGGCCGGTGTTGCCAACGCTGTCGAGAGAATTGGCCGCGGTGATTTGAAAAAGGTTGTCATAGCGCGCGACCAGGTTGGCCGAGCAGGTGCTGATTTTGACATCAGATCGGTGCTTCAAAAGTTGGCCCATCGTTTCGAAGGCTGCTGGGTTTATAGCGTTGACGGCACTTTTGGAGCATCGCCAGAACTATTGGTTCGCGTTGCCCATGGTCAAGTTTCGGCTCGAGTGTTGGCCGGCACCGCGGGCCGCGGAACCGACCCAGGCGTTGACCGAGCAATCGCTGCGGCGCTTGCGGCTTCGGCTAAAAATCTTGAAGAACACTCCTATGCCGTTGATTCTCTAGTCAATTCGCTGTCGCCTTTTTGCTCACAAATTGATGCCGACCCAACGCCATTCAGTTTGGCTCTGCCAAATGTTTGGCACCTTGCCAGTGACGTTCACGGCGTGCTCAAGTCAAGCTCGAACGCTTTAGATCTTGCTGCCGCACTGCACCCCACTGCAGCTGTGGCTGGCACGCCGACCGATGTTGCGCAGTTAGTGCTTGAAGAAATTGAAGGCTTTGATCGCGGCCGTTATGCCGGCCCCGTGGGTTGGATCGGCGCCGATGGCGACGGCGAGTGGGCAATTGCGCTGCGCGGTGGGCAGCTAAAAAAGCTCCATGATGGTGCGGTTGAAATCAGGGCATATGCCGGATGCGGAATTGTGGGCGAATCAGACCCCGAGGCCGAATTGGCCGAAACCAAACTTAAGCTTTCGCCGGTGCGAGTCGCACTTCGATAAGCACGCGACCCTCGGCGACCAATGCTGTCTCAAGGTCGCCGACAGTTTCAACCAGCTGATATTGCCAACCGTATGCAGCCGCTAGGTGCCACAGGTCAACACTCTGCGGGGTGCGAAACAGCTGGTCGAATGATTTTTCATCCAAGGTTTTTGCCATTTCGAGGCCTGTGAAAATGCTGCCGCCGAAATCGTTGGCCACAATCAACTGAATGTCTAGCTTGGTTTCAACTGCGCTGGTTTGATTGAAACTTAACGAGCCGGCGTCGTGCAACAGAGTGAGGTCACCAAGCAAAACTCGAGTCTTGCCGCCAAAGTTATCGCGTCTCGCTATCGAGGCAATGCCGGTTGCTGTGGCAACAGTGCCATCGATTCCGGCAAGTCCGCGGTTGGCAAAAACGGCAATCGGCTTTGCAGGCGCGTGCTGATCTGCCTCGCGAATCATGCGACTAGCGCCGAGCACCAAGCGATCTATTTCTTCGGTTGCGGCCCAAACCTGGCGCACTAGCTCGGGCCTGGTTATGGCATCGTGTGATTGGCCGCGAACCAAATCAGCCACGTCGGCTTGCCGCCATTTGGCGAGCCATTCAAAGTCGACCTCATCAGTGACTGAAACCTCGTCAACGATGAATGCCGCACGACGAGCAACGTCAAAAAAGCCCATCTGCTTGCTTCGAATGATGACAACCTCGACCTCTGGGTTTTTCAGCAAGCCAACCACCGAGCGACTCAAAGTTGGTTTTCCGAAAACGATCACTCGGCCGATTTGCTTAGCTAATTCAGTTTGATTGTCGAGTTGATAGCGATAGTTGCTGATTGCGTTTGCGCCGAACCTGGCGCCAGATGAAGGCTCGGCGAAAAGTGGCCAACCAAAGCTCTCGGCAAGCTCAACGGCGGCCTCGCCGGCGTTGGCGCCCGCGATCACAACAGTCGGAATCGAAGAATCTAGAACTGCGAAATCTGGCTTTGGCGAGAATTCCACTGGCAATTGATAGCTCGGGTTTAGCTTCGCTGCGTTTGGCTCGAGGCTCGAAAGCGGCTCTCGAAAAGCCAGGTTCAATTGCACCGGACCAGGCTGCACACCATCAAATCCGAGTGCGGTTGAAATCGCAGACACAGCCAAATCGATGGCTTCGGTTCGGTCGCCTTCGGCGCCATTCGGTGCCGGAACATCGATGCATTCGCGAACCGCATCGGCAAAAATTCCCACCTGGTTTGTGGTTTGATTTGCCCCGACACCTCGAAGCTCGTGTGGGCGGTCGGCGGTGAGCAGAATCAACGGAATGCCTGAGTGGCTGGCCTCAAGAACAGCAGGGTGCAGGTTTGCAACCGCTGTGCCTGAAGTGGTGATGATCACTGATGGCTCGCCCGAGGTCATGGCTGCACCGAGCGCGTTGAACGCCAGTGAGCGCTCATCAAGGTGAACGTGAAGATTGATTTTGCCGGCTTCAGCTAATTGGCCAGCAGCTATTGCCAGTGCCTGCGAACGCGCGCCTGGGGCTAGATAAAACTCACGAACGCCAGCCTTGGCGAGCGTGGCTAGCAGGTGGGAGGCAAAAACCTGAGCGGGCGCCTGATTAGTCATTTGCCTCGGGCTTGTCTTTGTTTTTGCCGTCGTTATTTTCGGTGTCAGCATCGGTCGCACTGCTCGAAGAATTGTCTTTTTCGGCTTGCTCTTCTTCGGCTAGGCGACGAGCCAGATCGCGCAAGAACTGTGGGTCATCATCAGGGGCTTTGGTGACTGTCTTTGGGCGCTTGTTCTTCTTGTTTTTCTCAACCAAAAAACTGATGCCATAAACGATGCCAAAAATAGCCAAGATGCCGCCGATTATTGCAACGAACAGAATTAGCCTCATGGTCTAACTCTAACCAGCCAAAACTTAGACTTATTTCATGAAAAACCCACTGCTCAAATTTGCACTGATTCGCCTAGGCCTTTTCATCGGCGGCACGCTTCTCGCCTATCTGATCACTCAGGATGCAATCTTTTCGGCGTTTGTGGGCGCGGCTGTTGGCCTAGCTATTTCGCTGTTGTTCTTCAACAAGCACCGCAGTGCTCTGTCAGAGAGCATCTATAACGCGATCAACAACAAAAAGCGCAACGAAGACGAGTCGGTTGAAGACGCAAGCGACTCAGAAGCTAAATGACTTAGAGCGCGAAATTCACAGTCGCTAGACCCCAGCCAAGCAAAAGGCCAAATCCGAGGGCTGCAAAGCTAGTCAGCTTTAGGGCCAAAATGAGTTCTTTTGCCGAGTGCGCAGTCGCGACAATCAATGTGATTGGCAAGACCAAAAGCAGCGCAAACATCGCCAAGAACGTGGCCGGATAAACCAGCGCGATTGGCACCAAAATTGCGAACGGCAAATAAATCAGAATGAAATAAATGGCTTTAGCGGCTTTGCGGCCGACCAGAACGGCCAGGGTGCGCTTGCCGACGTGTCGGTCTAAATCCAGGTCACGAATGTTGTTGACCATCAAAACGGCCGAAGCGAAAAGACCGGATGCCACACCGCCGATTAGAGCTGTGTCTGAATAGTGGCCAATCTGAATAAAGGCGGTTCCATAGGTGGCGACCAAGCCAAAGAAAATAAATACCGAAACTTCACCTAGACCCGCGTATCCATATGGACTCTTGCCACCGGTGTAATACCAAGCCGCAGTAATTGCCGCAGCGCCGACGGCCAAGAACCACCAGTGCTGAGTCAGCAAAACAATGGTCAAACCAGCAATCGCGGCGAGCGCGAAAAAGGCAAATGCTGCATATTTGACCGCCACCGGGCGAACCGATTTTGAACCGGTCAAACGAAGCGGGCCAACTCGATTGTTGTCAGTGCCCCTGATGCCGTCTGAATAATCGTTGGCATAGTTGACGCCGATTTGCAAAAACAGAGCAACAGCCAACGCCAACAGAGTTAGGCCGAGGTTGAATTTTTGCACCGAAGCTGCCGCACCAGCACCGATCGCGATTGGTGCGATTGCTAGTGGCAATGTGCGAAGGCGAGCACCCTCAACCCAGAGTTTGATCTGCTTTTGACGCGCACGTTTGGTCATGATTTAGCCATTCTCGAAAAGTCTCGCGGTGGTTTGAAAATCGACTTTGCCGTTGGGCAGTTTTGCAATTTTGTCGGTGCGCAAAACTCTAATCGGTTTTCCGGCTGGGCCAAGGTCGTTTGCCAACGCGCGAGCAATGTCATCGGCCACCTCGGGGCTGCCAACATAAACGATTCCGACTCGCTGACCCCATTCGCGATCAACAATTGGCGCCGCGACCAGTTCAATTACACCCGGCACTGTTGAAGCCAACTGCTCCACTCGATCCAGTGAAATTTTGATGCCGCCAGATTTAATCACTCGATCAGCTCGCCCGACAACAATCCATCGGTCGTCATCGGTTAGGTCGCCAATGTCGTTGGTGCTGAACCAACCTTCATCGGTCTCGATGTTTGAGGCCAAGGTCGCGCCCGAAATTCTTAGCAAACCGCGATAGATTTCTACCTCGACATCATCGAGCGGCACGCCGTCATACACGCAGCCTCCGCAGGTTTCAGTCATGCCATAGGTCTGAATCACACGGATGCCCAGCGCTTCGGCGCTAGCGGAGACCTCGGGCAGCAAGGCCTGACCGCCCACCAAAATTGCATCGAAGCGGCGCAAAAGACCCAGCGTGTAGTCATCGCCCATTTTTGCCGCATCGATAAGGCGCACCAATTGCGTTGGCACCAATGAGGTGTATCGACGCTCACCGGTCATAAGAGAGGCAGCGCGACTGAAGGCATCGACAGTGAATGGCATTGCGGTGTTCATCAAAACCGGCTGAGTTTCTGCATAGAGAGAGCGAATCAAAACATTTGCGCCTGCGATGTAGTTGATTGGCAATGTGAGCAGCCACTGCCCCGGCCCGCCCAGGCGATCTTGCGAGGCCTTGGCACTTGCCATCACCGCAGCCAGCGAAAGTTCGATTCGCTTTGGAGCTCCGGTCGAACCCGAGGTTTCAACAATCAAAGCAAGTGCGTCGTCAACCTCATTTGGCAACCCATAGGCCTCAGGCAATTTGCTGCTGAGCTCAGAGGCGCCGGTGCGCTCAATCGGATTCACGAAAATAGCTTGCTTGCCGGCGAGCATTTCACCGAAGGCAACCAGCGCACCAAATGTGTCATTGGCCGAAATTATTTTGAGCGGTTTTGGCATGCGATTTTGACGGGCTTTAGAACTGCCACGGAAAAGCTGACCAGTCTGGCGCGCGCTTTTGCAAGAACGAATCGCGGCCTTCGACTGCTTCATCAGTGCCATAGGCCAGGCGGGTTGCCTCGCCCGCAAAAAGTTGTTGACCGACCATGCCGTCATCAACTGCATTGAATGCATATTTCAACATGCGGATGCTCTGCGGTGATTTGCCGAGAATTGTGGTCGCCCACTCGACGCCAACTTTTTCTAGCTCTGCGTGCGGAACGACCCTGTTGACCACGCCCATTTCATAGGCGCGCTGCGCATCGTATTCTTCGGCTAAGAAGAAGATTTCGCGAGCAAACTTTTGACCGGTTTGGCGAGCTAAAAGGGCACTGCCGTAGCCACCGTCGAATGAGCCAACATCGGCGTCAGTCTGCTTGAACCTAGCGTGCTCGGCCGAGGCGATTGAGAGGTCAGCGACCACGTTGAGTGAGTGCCCGCCGCCAGCGGCCCATCCTGGAATCAAAGCGATAACAACTTTTGGCATAAAACGCATTAGGCGTTGAACTTCGAGGATGTGAAGGCGGCCCGAACGCGCTTTGTCGATGGTCTCAGCAGTCTCGCCATCGGCATATTTGTAGCCGTCGCGGCCTCGCACTCGCTGGTCGCCGCCGCTGCTAAACGCCCATCCGCCATCTTTAGGTGACGGGCCATTGCCGGTTAGCAGCACCGCGCCCACGGTCGAATCTTGAGCTGCATGTTCTAGAGATCGGGCCAGTTCATCGACTGTTTGAGGGCGAAACGCATTTCGCACTTCAGGTCGGTTGAACGCAACGCGCACAATGCCGAGTGAGTTGTGCTTGTGATAGGTGACGTCTTCAAGCTGCTCGAAACCCGGCACAACGTGCCAAATGCTCGGGTCAAAAATCTCTGAAACTTTAGCGTTCATGGTTCTAGAGTAATCGCTCGGCTAGCCCTGATTTTCGATAGCTGCCCAAGCTCGCTCTAGGCGCTCGAGCCACCAGTCGATGCGGTGCTCTTCGGCTTTGTGTCGATCGAGTGCGGCCGGGTCGACTTCAATTCGGCGCAGCTCAATTTGACCGTTTATCGGCTTCAGCGGCTCGCGGGTTACATCGGCAGCCATGAGCGCTGCAGTGCCGAGCCCAGCGTCAAAACCAAAGTCGGGCAGGGTCGCTGCCAGGTGAGCACCCATACTTAGGCCAACGGATGATTCCATTGCGCTGCTCACAACAACCGGCAAACCAGCCTCGGCCGCGATTTCGACTGCCCTGGCGATGCCACCGAGTGGGGCTGCTTTCAAAACCAAAATGTCGGCGGCTTGGGCCCTAGCCACCGCAATTGGGTCACCAGCTTTGCGCACGTTTTCGTCGGCTGCGATTTTGATGCCGAGTGGTTGCAAGTGCATTCGCAATTCGGCCATCTCGCCAACCGAAGCCACTGGCTGCTCTAGATATTCAATTGGTGCGCTCTCGTCAGTCAATCGCGCTGCTAAGGCTCTTGCCTGATTCACGCTAAAACCGCCATTTGCATCAAGACGAATCTTTGCATCGGGGTGCAGCTGCCTGACTGCAGCAATGCGGGCCAGGTCTTGCTCTAGTTCTTGACCGTTCTCGGCGACTTTGATTTTCACAGTTTTGAATTCACCGAATCGGCTCAAAACTGACTCGACCTGCTCAGGCGCAACGGCTGGCAGTGTGGCGTTCACCCGGATGAATTTCGGTGCTGCCGAAGACGCAGCGACCGGCAATTCTGACCATCCGAATTCAATTGCAGCCGCCAACCAGGTTGCCGCTTCTTCGGGTTCGTATTCCAAAAACGGTGACCACTCGGTCCATCCGTTTGGGCCCTCAAAAAGCATGATCTCGCGTTCGATTAGCCCACGAAATTTAGCTCGCAGCGGCAGCGAGACGACCCGCGCACAGGAGCGCAGCTCATTTAGGGTTGGTCGGCTATTTGAGACCACTGTAGACGTGCAGGCCCTTGAAATAGAGGTTCACGATAGTGAAATTGAAGATGATTGCTGCAAAACCAATCAGCGCCAACCAAGCCGAGCGCTTGCCGCTCCAACCGCGTGTTGCATTGGCGTGCAAATAGCCGGCATAGATAGTCCAGATAATGAAGGTCCAGACTTCTTTGGTGTCCCATCCCCAATAACGGTGCCAAGCTTTTTCGGCCCAGATTGCGCCGGCGATCAAAGTGAATGACCACAAAATAAAACCGATGATGTTGAAGCGATAGCCAAGTTTTTCGAGTTTGGCCGCCTTTGGGAACATCGCCAAAATGCGGTTGATGCGTTTGACCAATTTGCCTTTTTTGCTCGCAAACCACTCTGAAGTCTTGAGCAAATATGCAACCGAAAGTGCCGCTGCGATGTTGAAGAACGCGGTGGCTAATACGGCAACGATCACGTGGATCACTAGCCAATAGTTCTGAAGTGCAGGTGGCAAGGTCTTCACGCCCACATAAAACGCGGTGGTGGCGGTGCCTAGAACCAGCAGGGTGAAGCCAGACACAAAGGTCGCAACCAAGCGAATGTCTTTGATGAACATCGCAATCAAGAAGATCGCGCTCACGATAAACGCACCGGTGATTGAAAATTCATACATGTTTGACCAAGGCACACGGCTGGCTGAAATGCCGCGCAAAACAACACCGACGCCGTGAACTGCGACGGCTGGAATCATGGCATAAATGCCGAACTTCTCAAGTTTTAATGCTGCCTTGCGAACCTTCTTTTTGTCACTGGCAAGCTGCGAAAGGTGAGTCGCAAATGCCAAAAAGGCAACGGTATAAAGCGCCATCGAGGCATAGATGAAAATCAGTGAAATCTGGGCTAGGCCTGGATTCAAAACTTGATTCACTTTTTGTCCTTCTTTTTGAGGGTTTTGCCGATGTCAGAGATTACTTTTTCGAGCGTTGGGTCATCGCCGCGGGCTAGTGCCGCGACTTCGAATCCGGTTTCAGTTTTGCGAACCCAAACTCTGCGCCTAGGAACCAAAAGTGAAAGTGTCACGCCGGCAAGCGCCAGCAGAGCGAAAACTAAAACCCAGCCTGCGCCAGGGTTGTAGTCGACGTCAAGTGAGGCATACCTTTTGATTCCTTCGAAGGTGATAGTGCCCATGTTGTTTGGCAGGTCTTTGGTCATGCCAACTTCGAGCTGGATTCCCTTGACGCCCGATTTTCCGCCGGCGACCTGCTTTAGGCCATGAGTGTTGAGTGCGAAAACGTTTTTAGGGTCGCCGCCATCAAGACCTAGGTCGCCAACATAAACGTTCATGGTCAACAAGGGCAGTGCGGCCTGCGGAAACAGCGAGGTGAGTGCGCCGGTCGAAAGTTCGCCAACCGTCGGATAAAAGAACGAGACGATTCCGAACTGATCTGGTTTTGCATCGGGCACTTTGATAACGCCGAGCGAGGTGTAGTTTGCGTCTTGAGGCAAGAACGGGGTTGGGCCTGAAAATGAAACTTTGCCGTCGGCGTCGCGAATTGTGATGATTGGGGCATAGCCATTGCCGGTTAGATAAATTTTGGCGCCAGGCAATTCAAGTGGCTCATTTACGCGAATCAGCGCCTTTTTGGGCTTGCCGTCAACGCCAACCTTGGCGGTGACATAAGCACGAAAATCAGTTGGCGAGCCCTTGCTGGCAGCATTGTTTTTGTCGTAATAAAAGTCGGCTTCAAAGCGGTCAAGGGTCACAGTCATCGGCACCAGCTGCTCTGACTTGAAGAAGGTTCCTGGCGATAGCGAATCGAAACCTGACAGGTTGTTGACGAATGTCTCGCCTTCTACCAACACACGTTGACCGCTAAAGCTCTGGCCACCGCCAATGCCGACGGCAAGCAAAACACCGATTAGCGAGAAGTGAAAAATCAAGTTTCCGGTCTCGCGCAAATAGCCACGCTCGGCGCTAACCGACTCAGGCTGGCCATCAACTCCGTTTTGAATCGCGACTCGATATCGCTTTTTCTTCAGCAGCAGTGCCGCCTGTTCAATCAGCTCAGAGCGTTTCGACTTGAATTCAGCAAACGCCGGCATGCGACTTAGATTCGAGGGGGTGCGCACCGGGGCGCTGCGCAGAGCATCAAAGTGCACTCGGGTGCGAGGCAGCACGCAGCCGATGAGCGATATGAAAAGCAGAATGTAGATTGCCGAGAACCAAGCTGAGGTGTATACATCGAAAAGCTGAAAGGCATCGAGAATCGGAGCAAGGGTTGGGTTTTCGTCAAAGAATTTTTTGACACCATTTGGGTCGGCTGAACGCTGTGAAACCAGTGAGCCCGGAATAGCCGCGGCAGCCAGCATCAGCAGCAAAATTAGGGCGGTGCTCATAGATGTGAGCTGGCGCCAAATCCAGCGCAGCCACTCGATCGGGCTTAGTTTTGGCGAGCGCACGTTTGAATTGTCAACTGATTTGGTTGCTGATTTGGCAGCTAACTTGCCTGCTGCAACGCCATTTGTTTTGGCGGCATTTGCAGTTTTGGTTCGATTAGATCGCAAGTTGATAGCCTCCAATTAATCCAACCTGCAACCAGGCCACAAAGCTGTTCCAGATTCCGGTGACCAAAAGCACACCGAGCACAATCAACATAACTCCACCAGCGATGTTGAATGCGCGCAGGTGCCGCTTGATAAACCCGACGCTTTTTGTCGCCCAGCCAAATCCGGCTGCGATTGCAACAAAAGGCACACCTATGCCGAGGGCATATGCGAAGGCCAAAATCGCACCTTTGGTCGGCGAACCGGCATCGCTAGCCAGGGTCAAAACAGCTGCCAAAGTTGGTCCGATGCAAGGGGTCCAGCCGAGACCAAACGCGATGCCAAGCAGTGGTGCGCCCCACAGCCCAAGGCCGCGTGCGACCTGAATTTTGAATGTGCGTTGCATAAATGAGAACTGCCCGACCAGCACGAGTCCCATAAAAATCACCAGTATGCCCAGCACCCGCTGAACCCAGCCGAGGCCGTTAGCCAAAACCACAGCACCCAGGCCACCGAACAGGGCCCCGAATGAAACAAACACGATCGAGAAGCCGAGCACAAAAAGACCTGAACCGACTAGCAGTCGTGAGCGACTGGAGCTGTTGCCAGCGATAAAACCGAGGTATCCGGGCAGAAGCGGAAGCACGCAAGGACTAATGAACGAAACAATTCCGGCGAGCAGCGCCATCGGAATTGCTGCAATCAGTGATCCGCTGAGAATCACCTCACCCGGGTTCAGTGCAGCCTGAATCAAAAGCACTACTCACCCACCGCAGTTTTGATCAGCGTTTCGAGAATGCCTTTGTCGATGCGGCCCAAAATTCGCGCAGACACTTTGCCGGTCTTGTCGAGAACCAAGGTGGTTGGTACAGCCTGCGGGGTCACTATTCCGGTGAAGGCCAGAACCACTGAACCGGTCTGCGCATCCATAATCGAAGGCCAGGTGATTTTAAAGTTGCGGTCAAACGCAAGTGCGGTTGGCGCAGTGTCACGCACGTTCACGCCAATGAATTGAATCTTGCCCTCATATTTTTTCGCGAGTGCCACTAGGTCAGGGGCTTCAGCTCGGCATGGAGCACAACCGGCATACCAAAAATTAATCAGCTGAGGCACACCTTTGAGCTGATCGCTGCTGAGTTGATCGCCCGATTCGGTTATGCCAGACCATTTGTTTGGGGCCTTGCGGTTCTCTCTGGCAAACTCGGTCACGCTGCCATCGCCGGCGATGTAATTCTTGTTGTCGCCGCTGCGAAACTGCTCGGCCAGCGGGTCATTGGCCGCGCAACCGCTCAGCAGCGCGATGGTTGAAACCGCAGCAATTAGGCGAATAAAGAACTTCATTAGATGGCACCTAGATCAATTGATTTAAATTTCGCCGCTGGGTCACGATAGTCAACCTCAACAAAATTGCCCGACTTGTCGCGTTCAAAGCTAGTGATGCTCGAAAGTGCACAGCGGCGGTTTTTTGGATTGTGCGGCAGAGGCAGGTTAGCCGTGCGTCGGTGCACCATCCAGATAGGCAGTTGATGGCTCACGATAACGGCGTCGCCATCGATGGTGTTTTGCCAGATTTCGGTCATGGCCTCAATCATGCGATCGGCGATGGCCTCAAAGGGCTCACCCCAGCTGGGGGTCAATGGGTTGCGCAAATGAAAATAGAGGTGAGGGCGAATCACAATGTGATTGAAGCTCATTTTGCGACCCTCAAAAACGTTGGTCGGCTCAATCAAGCGGGCATCGATGTTTGGCTCTAGGCCAAAAGTTTTTTGAAATGCCTCGGCAGATTCGCGGGTGCGCAATAGCGGCGAAACATGAAGTGCGGTGAGGCTGCGCTTTTGCGATTTGAGCTCATCGGCTGAGGCCTGAGCCATCAAATGGCCGCGCTCGCTTAAATGAAAATGAGGGATGCGCCCGTATAAAACACCCTCTGGATTGTGCACTTCACCATGACGAACTAGGTGGATGCGTTGAGCGGGCATGGGTCAAGTCTAACCCTCGGCTAAACTTGCCAATTATGAGAAATCGCACCCTGATCAAAGACCTAGCAGCGCGCCCAGATGGCCAAGTAACCCTTGGTGGATGGGTAGAAAAGCTTCGTGATCAGAAGCGCATTCAGTTCATTATTTTGCGTGACGAATCAGGCGATGTTCAGGTGACCTACCCTCGCCCTGTTGTTGACGAGCAGCCAGTCGAAGATGACGCACTTGCGGCTCAGGTTTCAACTTTGACCAGCGGTTCATTTGTTTGGGTCACCGGCCAGCTAATTCACGATGAGCGCGTCAAGCTTGGCGGCCTCGAGGTCAAACTTGAGAACCTCGAAATCGTCACCCTGGCTGACCCAATCAGCCCTATCGCCGACGACACCTCGATCGACAAGCGTCTTGACTGGCGATTCCTTGACCTTCGTCGCAGCGAAATGAATCTTGTGTTCCGCATTCAGACCACAATTGAAGCGGCCTGGCGTGAATACTGGCTAGAAAACAACTTCACTGAGATTCACTCACCAAAGTTGATGGCATCGGCATCAGAGTCAAATGCTGAGCTATTTAAGCTCGAATATTTCGAGACCAACGCCTATCTTGCTCAGTCGCCTCAGTTCTATAAGCAGATGGCAATGATGTCGGGCCTCGGCCGCATCTTTGAAATTGGCCCAGTGTTCCGTGCCGACCCATCATTCACCTCTCGTCACGCAACCGAGTTCATTTCGGTCGACATCGAGGTTTCTTGGATCGACTCGCACGAAGACATCATGGCGATTCAAGAGCAGATGCTTCACCGCGCTCTCGCTGCGGTCAAAGAAAAGCACGGCGAAGAAATCCTCAAGCACTTTGGCATTGAGGTTCGCGTTCCTTCGATTCCGTTCCCTCGCGTGACTCTTGACGATGCACTTCAGATCATCAAAAATCGCGGCCACGAAGTTGTTCGCGGTGGCGACCTTGACCCAGAAGGTGAACGCCAAATTGCCGCTTGGGCCGAAGAGACCCACGGTCACGAGTTTGTCTTTGTCACCGACTATCCGGCAACCGTGCGCCCGTTCTATCACATGCGCCACGAGGGCAACCCAGCTCTAACCAAGTCTTATGACCTGATCTGGCGCGGCACTGAGATCACCACCGGCGCGCAGCGCGAGCACCGCCTAGACACGCTGATCGAGCAGGTCAAGCAAAAGGGTCTAGAGCCAGAGGGTCTGCAGACCTATCTCGACTTCTTCAAATATGGCGCGCCAGCTCACGGCGGCTTTGGCATGGGCTTGATTCGCGTGTTGATGTTGCTGTTGCACCAGCCAAACATTCGCGAAGTCGGTTTCTTGTTTAGAGGCCCGAACCGCCTAGAGCCATAAACATGACCGCACTGCCAAAGACCAGGCTTGGCGCTTGGGGTCTCTATTTATTGCTAGCTTTTGCAACACTGTTTTTGCTGGCCGCTGTTGGTCGAATCATCTTCATGCCGGCAGTGCTGATTTTTGCGATCGGTCTTGTGGGCATCGTTTTGAATTCAATTGCGATCATCAAAAAAGATTTTTCATGGATGGGCACCCTGGTGGGTGGACTGATTGGCGCCTTTGTAATTTTCTGGGTCGCCAGCGAACTATTGCTGCCGCACTAGTTTTTCGTATGTGCCTTTTGCGCTAATCGCTACTGACTAGCCGTTTAGCCAATTATCAAGACGAAGCTCTGGAACTTGTTTGAAATGCTTGGTGTTGTTTGTAACCAAAGTGACTCCAAGGCTCAAAGCGTGACCGGCGATTAGGGTGTCATATTCGCCAATTGGGGTTCCTTTTTTTCTCAACAAGACCGAAAGGCGGCCCGCTTCAAGGGCATCTGCCGAAGAAAACTCCACTGTTTTCGCGTCAATTAAGAAAGCAGAAATTGCTTCTTCAATCATCAAACTAGGAGTTTGAAACTGATATCTAGCCAATTCTGTATATGTGATTGCGGAGATTGCCCAGTTGCCGTATTCCGACAAAACTCGATCGCGCAGCTTTGGATTTGAACGAATAAAGAAGCTAGCCGTGTCGGTGTCTAGTAGATATTTCATGATGCCTTCGCGGCGTCGGAACTGGAATCTAGAGCCTTTAGCGACTCTCTAGTTTCGTAGTCAAAGTCAACGCGTTCAAAATTCCAATCACGGTTAAGTTCGACAGAATGCTCGGCTTGTATTCGAAAAAGCTTGGCGAACGGTTGAGGTTTGGTGGTGTGCAGAATCAGCGTTTGCGCTGCCTCATCAAGTTCTAGGTAAACACTGGTGCCTGACAATTCAACTGACTTAGGCAACCGAATTGCATTGCTGCCGCCATTCTTAAAAACTTTTGCCTCAATGATCGTTTTCATGACTGCCTCCAATGTCTATACCCAAAGTATAGACAAGACCTCACGCAATTAGAAGCGGTTGAGCATGTTGTGGGCCTTTGCTGCCCACTCGTGCTTTTTGCCAAGGCGGCTGAGCACGATTAGCAAAATCGGAAACCAAAAGCGCTTGAGAATCCATCGAATTAGTTTGAACATCTTGATCCCCTCGTTTTTGCGACTGCTCGGCAGTTTGCGCTTGCCTTGAATCGCGAATAGTCACCTAATTTGAGTTTAGGCGTTCACCAAAGCAAACAGTGCCCTGGTCAGGCGCTCGGTGTCTACTCGCCAATAGGCGTGCTGTTTTCCGTTGATAAAAATCACCGGGATCTCTTCAAAATATCTCTCTGACAAAGCCTCATCATCGAGAATGCTTTGCTCGACCAAAGTGATTTCTGTTGCCGAATGGCGATTTGAAAAATCTTCGATTACTTCTTGGATGGCCTCGCGGGCATCATCGCAGAGGTGGCATCCGGGTTTGCCTAGCATTTTGATTTCGATCGGTGCACTCACAATTCAAGACTAGGCGATGTGGCGCGCGTCCTTGGCGGGCAACCGGGCTCTAGACTGTTCGGGTGCCTAAGTCCGACGCTAAAAACCGCAAAATCGAAGCGGCTTTTTTTGACGTCGACAACACAATTTTGCGCGGATCGAGCAGCTTTCACTTCGGCAAGGCCGCGTTCAAAGCCGGCTTTTTCAAGCGCCAAGATTTGTGGCGATTTGCCTGGGAGCAGTTTCGCTTCATCTCACGCGGCGAAACCGCCAAAGGCCTCAACTACATCAAAGACCGCGCACTGGGCTTGATTGCCGGCCACAAGGCAAAAGAGCTTGCCGACCTAACCGAGCACTGCTATTCGGAGTTCATCAAACCAAAACTTTGGCCTGAGACCGTGCGTCTTGCGCGCCAGCACATTGCCGATGGCCGCGAGGTTTGGTTGGTCACCGCGACCCCTCAAGAGATCGCAAATGTGATTGCCAAGCAGCTTGGTCTAACTGGTGGCCTGGGCACAATCGTTGAGCAAAAAGACGGCGTGCTCACCGGGCAGCTGGTCGGCGAGGCTCTGCATGGCAAACACAAACGCCGTGCGATCAAGGCTCTTGCAAAAGAGCGCAACATCAGTCTGCGCAAGTCTTATGCATACAGCGATTCGGTTAACGATCTGCCGATGCTAACTGCAGTTGGCAATGCGATTGCAGTCAACCCAGACAAGCAGCTCAAGGTCTATGCAAAGGCTGCCGGCTGGAAGATTCTTGATTTCAAAAAGCGCGAACTGCGCGCCAATAAAAAGTCTGCTTAATAAGCAAAACCCGCCACCGAAGTGACGGGTTTTGAAGCTGCAGAAGATTTACTTCTTATTGCGACGCTGGTGGCGAGTCTTGCGAAGCAACTTGCGGTGCTTCTTCTTAGACATACGCTTGCGACGCTTCTTGATAACTGAACCCACGAAGACCTCACAGAATTAATCGGCACAGAAGATTTCTGGCCTTGCATTCTGCCCATCTTAGTCGAAACTGTGCGCCAAGAGTTAACTCGGATATCCCCAGAATTAGCCAAACCCGCTTCTAAACTCGATGCGAATGATGCATCCGTATGAAAGGGCTGTCATGAAAATCAATGCACTGCTAAAAAAGTCAATCGCTGAGTTTCTCGGCGTTCTAATGTTTTTGTCGGCGATTGTCGCCGCCGTCGCCAACTCAGGCAGCGACCACATGGCTGCTCACGCAGCACTAGCCACGACTCTTGGATTGGCAATCTTGATCACCGCTGGCGTTTCAGGCGGTCACCTAAACCCTGCAGTTTCGCTTTATTTCTATGCCAAAAAGGCACTGTCGCTATCTGAGTTGGGCGCATACATTGCAGCACAGCTAGCTGGTGCCCTGGTCGGTGCGTTTATCGGCGCACAGATTGTCGGCAAGTCAATCAGCGGTTTCGGCACCTCAAGTGCTGCGCCATCGGCTGCGGCAATCATCGGTGAGCTTTTCGCGACTGGCGGCTTGGTGTTCTTGGTCGGCTATCTTGCCGGCAACAAGCTGGGCAACTTGATTCCTGCGGCGGTCGGCCTTTGGGTTTTCGCTGCTGCTTCATTCACCATCACCGGCGCACAGGCTAACCCGGCGGTTAGCTTTGGTCTTTCAATCGTCGGTCAGGCAATTGACTTCAGCGCTTGGATCGTCATTGCGCAGCTTGCCGGTGGCGCAATTGCAATGGTGTTCTTGCAGGTCTTCGCAGCCAAGCCAGCTAAGGCAGTCAAGTCCGCTAAGAAGGCAGTTGCTAAAAAGAAATAATTCGACGCACGTCTGAATCTCAAACAAAAACCCGGGGCATAATGCCTCGGGTTTTTGTGTAACGAATTGCCCCTAAACATTTGCGCGGTTTGGTGGCATAATTTTTTGGAAAATCAACTGCTTTATTTTCTAGAAAGTAAGCCGTGCCTAAATCATCAAAAGCTGCACCGCAGCCAAAACAGTCTCGAGCACACTCGACTATCGAAACCGTTGTGACCGAAGCTCGCAAGGCGCTCCTCGAGGGCGGCGAGGCCTCGGTGCGCATCCAAGATATTTCTGCTCGCGCAAAGGTTTCAATTGGTTCTATCTATCACCACTTTGGCGACCGCGATGGCCTAATTCGCGCCACCTATGTTCACAACTTCGCCAGCTCTGTTCGCGAAGACATCGCCAAGGTCAAGCGTTTTATGGCAAATCTGCACACCACCCAAGAGATTGCCAAGCACTATGACGAAATGTTCGAGTTTTTGACCGATCACTTTGGTCGGCTTCCGGCTAGCGAACGCGCCGCAATCATTGGCAACACCACTGGTCGCCCGCTGCTTCGTCAAGCCCTGGCCGAGGTTCAGAATGAGCTAACCAATGGCCTAACCGAGGTTATGCAAATGCTGCACGATCGCAAGATGCTCAAGTCACACTTGACACCACGCGCGGCCGCGACGGTTGTTCTTGGCCTGCTTCATGGCCGCGTGATTGCCGAACTAGACACTGATCCGGTTGCCGAAGCCGAGTGGAACAAAGCGATGCTGAGCGCATTTAGCGGGTTGTTTCAAAATGAAAATGCAGTTGCTGTATAAGCAGATTTGATTTCGATTTAAGCGAAAACCCCAGCCAGTTATGTGGCTGGGGTTTTCGAATTCTACGACTTGAACTATCGCTTAACGCGAGTTGTGACCTTGGTCTTAACCTCGGCCATTGCGTCTTCGATTTGGGCTACGATTTCGTCGACCTTGGCCCGAGCCTGCTTTTCGGCACCGCGTGATGCTTTTTCAGCCTCTAGCTTTGCATCGGCAAGTTTGCGACCTAGCTCTCGGCCAAGCTTTTTGGCATCGGTCTCGATGGTGACCTGCTCGGCGACTTTGTTGCCCAGCCAGGTTGAGCCAGCTGCCAACCAACTGCCGACCTTTTCACCAATCTCACCAAACTGCTCTTCGAGTGCAGTTGGAGTGCCGGCAGTGAAGCCCTCGGCCCAATCGATAACAGCCTCTAGTGGTTTGGCGTCAGCTGAATAAAAACGGTTTTGGCCGACTGTTTTGACCTCGACCAACCCAGCATCGCGCAGAGTCTTCAGGTGCTTTGACACGGTCGGTTGACCAAGTTTGGTTAGCTCAACTAGCTGGCCAACTGACTGGCCTGGGGTTGCCAATAGCGCCTCAAGAATTTGGCGACGGATTGGGTCTGCAATTGCTGCGAATGTGTCGGTCATGGCTTTAGATTACCTAACTCTTTGGCGCGAGCAAGCGCTGCGTCGGTGGCTTCGATGAACATGGTTTCGAGATCTGTCTCGGCAAAGCGCGCGATCGCTCGCTCGGTTGTGCCGTTTGGGCTGGTGACTTGGCGACGAAGCTCAACCGGTGCTTTGCCCGATGCGATTAGCAATTCGGCTGCACCCAAAAATGTTTCGTTGACCATAAGTGCTGCCTCGGCATCGCTGAACCCCTGATGCTTTGCCGCCGCGGTGAACTGCTCGATTAGATAGAAGACATAAGCAGGCCCTGAGCCGCTGATGGTGCTGAGTGCATCGATTCGAGATTCGTCGACGACCAAAACTTGACCCACGGTTTCAAAGAGCTCGGTGGCAATTGCGATGTGATCGGCTGTGCTGCGCGAGCCCTGAGCAAGACCGGTGACTGCACGCCCCACGATTGCTGGAGTGTTTGGCATGGCCCTCACAACTGCAACGTCTTCAGGCAAAACACTTTGCATGGCTGCGGTGGTGATTCCCGCGGCAACGCTGATGACCAGCGCATTGTCGTCGAGGTTGTCAGCGACGTCTTTTAGAACCTGCGTGACATAAGCCGGCTTGACCGCAACCAAAACCACGTCGGCGCCCGCAACAGCCATTTGATTTGCATCGTCACCGTTTTCGAGGGCAAACGCGGTCACGCCATAGGTGTCGAGGTGCATCGCAGCGCTGGCGTCTGAGTTTGTGCTGACGGCAACGTTTAGCGGGTCGAAACCAGACTTTAGCAGGCCGCTCAAAATGGCCTGACCCATCGAGCCCGAGCCCAAAATTGCGATGCGATTGATTTTCACAACTTCAGTTTAGGCTGGGCCGCCGACAAAACCTCACGCTGTTGACAACGCCTAAAAATGTCGGATGCTCAGGGTAGTTTTGGTTTAGAAATTAGGAGAAAAATGGCGCGCGAAAAGACTGAATTTGTCTGCACCGAATGCGGCTGGACCGCCCCAAAATGGGTTGGCCGCTGCGGTGAATGCCAAGCCTGGAGCTCGATGCAAGAGTCATCAGCCGGCGGGCGCGGGCTGGGCACGGTTCGCAGCGTCAAGGCGGTTCGCCTAGTTGAGTCGGCGGCTGCCAAGCCAATCACCGATCTTTCATCTGTTGCCGTTGCCTCATGGCCAACCAAGGTTGGCGAATTCGATCGCGTGCTCGGTGGCGGGCTTGTTCCTGGCGCTGTGATTCTGCTCTCTGGCGAGCCTGGCGTGGGCAAATCAACCCTGCTGCTTGAGGTGGCCGCAAACACAGCCAAGGCTGGCAAAAAAGTTCTATATGTTTCGGGTGAAGAATCAGTGGGCCAGGTCAGGTTGCGCGCCGAGCGCACTGGTGCACTCGTTGAAACCCTCTATCTAGCAGCCGAAACCGATCTCTCAACCGTGCTCGGTCAGATCGATGCCGTTGCGCCCGAGCTTTTGGTGGTCGATTCTGTGCAAACCATCGCCGCCTCTGAAATCGATGGCGCAGCGGGAATGCCCTCGCAAATTCGCGAGGTGGCCGCTAATTTGATTCGCGTTGCCAAAGAGCGCAACCTGCCGGTGATTCTGGTTGGTCACGTGACCAAAGACGGCTCGATTGCCGGGCCTCGAGCCCTAGAGCACCTGGTCGATGTGGTTTGCCACTTCGAGGGCGATCGTCAAACTTCGCTGCGCTTTGTGCGTTCGCTCAAAAACCGATTTGGTCCAACCGATGAGGTTGGCTGCTTCGAAATGACTGGCGAGGGCATCCGCGAGGTTCCAGACCCGTCGGACATGTTTTTGTCTCGAGGTGATTCACCGGTTTCAGGCACCTGCGTCACCGTCACCGTCGAGGGCAAACGCGCTCTCATCGCCGAGGTGCAGGCTTTGGTGGTCAAGTCTTCGGCGCCACAACCAAGGCGCGTGACCAACGGTGTTGACTCTTCTCGTGTGGCCATGTTGTTAGCCGTGCTTGAGCGCCGCGCTGGTCTGCGCCTCAGCGAGATGGATGTCTATGTTTCAACAGTTGGTGGGGTTCGTCTGATTGAACCGGCGGCCGACCTCGCGATTGCCGTCGCAATTGCATCGGCAGTGCAAGACAAGCCAATTGCTCACAACCTAGTTGCCTTTGGCGAAATCTCGCTCGCCGGTGAAATTCGCAAAGTCAGCAACGACAAAATTCGCGCCACCGAGGCATCGCGCCTCGGCTTTGTGCGCTCGGTCGATTCAAAAGTTGGCGACCTAAAGGCTGCTTTGGCCCTAGCGCTCAACTGGTAGTTGCTGGCTAGTTCAAAACAAATTGCTTGGTGTCGGTCGAGATCACCGAGGCAACTTCAGCCTGCAGGTGATATGAGGCGCCTTCGCCGGTGACTGGCTTTTGGTCGGCACCACAGCCGGTGTCAGAACTATAGACACGAGCCCATGGGCTGAGCGGGCTCTCTAGAGTTTCGCCAGCTTTCAAAGTGATGACCGATGCGGTTAGCGCTGCGCGGTCGGTGCACTGCTTTGAGGTCCAGATTGTTTCGGTGCCGCTGGTGATCGTATAAAAAGTGGTGGCTGCGCCGACATCGAAGGTGCAGTCGACTTCAGAGCTGTTGGTGATTTTGTATCCGATGTATGGGTTCACACCTGGGTCGAAACTTGCGGCAGCTGTGCCATCTTTGGTGGCAACCACGGCTTCGATCGAAACCGTGCCGTTCACACAAGCTGCAACCTCGCCAGCGGCAGTTGGTGCGGTGGTCTCTGAGGTTGAGCTAGTTGGCGGGTTGAAGACGTTCGAAATCGCTCCGACGATGCTCGCGACGCCCCACCATACAAAGGCAATGAGAGAAACTAAAACCACCAGGGCGATGATGCGGCGGCGGCGATAGACATCGGCAGATGGGCGCTGTGGGAATCGTGAAGCTGACATAAAACTAGGTTAACCAGCGAACTGGTTAGAGCAGCTTAAGCATGCGAGTGTTGCCCAAAGTGTTTTGCTTGACGCGGGCTAAATCAAGAAACTCAGCAACACCATCGTCGGTTGAGAGCAAGAGCTCTTGATAGGTTGCATCGTCAATTGGGGTCTCTGAAATCGGCTCAAAACCGTGAGCGCCGAAAAATTCAGTCTCAAAAGTTAGACAAAAGACGCGTCGAACCCTCAGGTTTTTTGCTTTGGCCAATAGCTCTTCGAGAATTGCGTGACCAACACCCTGGCCACGAACATCGCCAGCCACGACAACGGTGCGCACCTCGGCTAGGTCTTGCCACATCACGTGAAGCGCACCGCAACCAACCACGCGGTCGTTTGGGTCAACTGCAACCTCAAACTCTTGAATGTCTTCGAACAGCTGCACGGTCTCTTTGCCGAGCATCACTCCGCGGTCAACATAGGGCTGAAGCATCTGTCTAATGCCGGCAACATCACCGGTATGCGCTGGGCGCACGGTGAATAGACCCTTGTTGACGGGTGAAGGTGAAGTCATTGAACCAGATTAGTTGTCTGAGTCGCTTGAAGTCGACGCATCAAGGTTAGATTCGACCTCAAGCCCAGAGACTGCTGGTGCACTCACTGCAACCGGCTCAGTTGAGCGACTGTCAAACACGAACTCGCCATTGACGAAGTCGACCACAACGTGGGTCGAGTTCTTTAGCTCGCCGTGCAAGATCTTTTCGCTCAGCTTGTCTTCAACTTCGCGCTGAACAGCTCGACGAAGTGGTCGAGCACCGAGCGCCGGGTCGAAGCCGATATCGATCAGGCGATCTTTGGCCGCTGGCAAAACCTCTAGGGTCATGTCGCGGTCTTCGAGGCGCAATGCCAAACGCTTGACGAACAGGTCGACGATCTGAACCAACTCTGACTTGATTAGCTGCGGGAACACGATGGTCTCGTCGACGCGGTTCAAGAACTCAGGCTTGAAGTTCTTTTTGAGCTCTTCGTTGACCTTGCCCTTCATGCGCTCATAGTCGTTGGCATTGTCGCCCTCGAGAGTGAAGCCCATTGCGCCGCGAGCGATGTCGCGAGTGCCGAGGTTGGTGGTCATGATGATGATGGTGTTCTTGAAGTCAACAATGCGACCCTGACCATCAGTCAAACGACCCTCTTCAAGAATCTGAAGAAGTGAGTTGAAAATGTCGGGGTGAGCCTTTTCGATCTCGTCGAACAGCACCACGCTGAATGGCTTGCGGCGAACCTTCTCGGTTAGCTGGCCACCCTCTTCGAAGCCAACGAAGCCCGGAGGGGCACCGAACAAGCGGCTAACCGTGTGCTTCTCGCCATATTCAGACATGTCGAGCGAGATCAATGCGCCCTCATCGTCGAACAAGAACTCGGCCAACGCCTTGGCCAACTCGGTTTTTCCGACGCCGGTTGGGCCAGCAAAGATGAACGATCCCGATGGGCGGTTCGGGTCTTTTAGGCCCGCGCGCTGACGGCGAATTGACTTCGAGATTGCAGCGATAGCGTCTTCTTGACCGATAACGCGCTTGTGCAGCTCGTCTTCCATGAAGATCAGCTTGGCGCTCTCTTCTTCGGTTAGCTTGAAAACAGGGATGCCGGTGGCCTGTGCTAGAACTTCAGCAATCAATCCCTCATCAACCAAGCCGCCGATCGCGACGTTGCCCTGGCGATACTGCTTCTCCATTTTGACGCGCTCGATGTTGAGCTTTTTCTCTTCGTCGCGCTTGGCAGCAGCCAGCTCATAGTTCTGGCTTTCAATCGCTTCTTCTTTGGCCTTCTTGACCGCGGCAATCTGAGCTTCGATTTCTTTTAGCTCAGGTGGCGAAGACAAAATCGACAAACGCAAGCGTGCGCCGGCTTCGTCGAGCAGGTCGATTGCCTTGTCTGGCAAGAAGCGATCGGTGATGTAGCGATCGCTTAGCTGTGCTGCAGCAACAATCGCCTGGTCGGTGATTGAAACTTTGTGGTGCGCTTCATAGCGATCGCGAAGACCCTTAAGAATGCTGATTGCCATCGGCAAGGTTGGCTCGTTGACCATGACCTGCTGAAAACGGCGGGTTAGTGCGGCATCTTTTTCGAAGTGCTTGCGATATTCATCAAGCGTGGTTGCACCGATGGTCTGCAGTTCACCGCGAGCCAAAAGTGGCTTCAAAATAGATGCTGCGTC
>ERZ650311.372-NODE-372-length-29330-cov-4.567515_pt1 | contig 29330 bp, 30 predicted proteins | sample MGYA00376247_ERZ650311 | MGnify/ENA primary metagenome ERZ650311 (study PRJEB26733, sample SAMN07839324) | wastewater metagenome | biome: small river; feature: stream; material: water | place: USA: North Carolina | collected 2016-07-28 ...
CCCTACACGACGCTCTTCCGATCTCTACCCGTACACGGAGGGCGAGTTTAAAGCTCTCGTAGAGGAGCGCTCCCGCTGCGCCTGCCAGTCCGAGCGCGTCCCGGACACCCAGTACCAGGTCGGCAACGACTACTACGACTACCCTACCAACCTCCCCCTCGGCCTCACCCACTCCACCCCATCCATTGATTCCCCAGTGCGGTCAAAGGAGCGGGCGTTCTCGGTCCACGACTCCTACGTGTGGACATGGCCGGTGCTGAACTCGGACGAGACAGCGGTGCTCCGGTGGAATGGGGTTAAGCGGTCCTGGAAGGACTCGGATGAGGTTACGTGGAAGGATGAGGGCGGGGATGACGACGAGGAGATCATCGCATTGGCGGAGCTGAAGATCCGGTGGTGCTCGAAGCTCTACCACGACTGCGACGACAATGGGGCCGCCTCCATCAAGGGCCTCTACGACACTGCTTTCGCTGAACTCAAGGCCGATCGCCGGCAGCTTGAGGTTCCAGAAGACATCATCCCTATCCGCCTATGAGCGAAAGTTTTACCCCCGCCCTTCCGTTGGCAACGCAGCTTCCGCCAATGGACACGTTGTACGGAACCACTCCGCTTGATGGGCTTCGCAGGCTTACATCGTCGCAGCTTGCGTCCATTGGGTTGAGTGAATCCGATTCGCAGCGCCTGGCGTTTGCGTATTGCACGGACTGCTATTCATCCTCTCCAAACGAGGCCACCGGATTCGGCGACATGTGCTTCTGGAATCCGTCGAGCCGGAAGTGGGTGACGTTTCACGACAAGGTGGAGCCAACCACATCGTTCGTAGCGTACTCTCTGGCGCTGTTTAGGCGGGGGAATTGCCCGTTCATGAGCCCAGTAGTCTCAATTCACGGAGATGACGGAAATTTCACGAGTGAGATCAGCGGCTTCACCACGGGATCTGGATCCGCGCACACCGCGTACAACGGGTCACCTGTCTCAATCCAGGTTATCACCTCGTCGCCAGGGTCAACATCAACAGGATCGTTCCGCGGGTACCCAGTTCCAGCCGTCCAAGCGTCGTTCTCGCTGGAGCCGTTGAGGGCGTTCGCAACAATCATGTCGTACCGACCAGCCTCGCAAGCCGTGTCGATTGTCGGAACGGACAACTGGCACTGGAGGATGGCTATCCAGACGCCTCTTTACACATCTTCTGCCGCGCTGCAAGCGGACGAGGTTGGGTTTGTCATGGATGACGTGAACACGCTTGGCCTTGGAGCCACCGGGTCAACTCTGCGGGCGTTGATTCGCCTGGATGGAACCACTCTTGATTGGGTGGATTCAAACGTGAACCCAACCTCTAACAGTAAGTTTCTCATCGCCGCATTCGAGCCCACCGGCCCCGGCTCGCGCCAAGGCCTGTTTACTGTCGCCACCGCCGACTCCGGCGGCGCCAACCTCACCACGATCGCCTCTCGCAACGGGTCCTTCAGTGTGGGCGCATCAAACGCCCTGCTCGGCTGCATCACTGGAGCCAAAACACTCGGAACCGCATCCCGATTCTTCGCACGCCGACAGCTCGCAACCATCATCTACCGCCTTAGTACGGGTGGCTCAATCCTCACATGATTCTACTCAAACACGGCTGGCTGGACAAGGTTGAGTCCCAGGTTCGCAACGTCCACGATGGCTCCAAGGAGAAGTGACGACACGGTGCGGCCTTGGCAAATCAGCGAGATGGAGCAGATAACCCCCCTTTACATGAGCGACCGACAAAAAACCCTGTTCAATCAAGTAGCCTTCTGGAGCCTTATGCTCGCCATCCTAGGCCTCATGGCAAAGGGGGTGTGGTTGGCCTCTGAAGTCCACAAGGATGTGCAGATCATCAAGGCTGAGCTTCCAGCCATCCGCAACCTGGAGAACCGGGTGCTGAAGATCGAAACCAAACTTGGCATCAGCAAACACAACCGCGACACCAACTCGGTGATGATGGTAATGGAAAGGGGTGACCTGTGAGCCAGTACGCGAGCTGGACAGATGAGCAGGTGCTGCAAGCGTTCGAGGAGTCTGTGATTGGCGCTTGGGTGGATGCTTCAGGAACCGAACAGGAGAAGAATCGAGCGCTCATCAATGCCATTCTGGACGACGTTGGCCGGAGCGACCTTGGTATTGAGGCGCTCAAGCGGCGGCGGAAGTGGGGTCAGCCCCCAGTGGGCAGCCCACCAGGCACAATGCCCCCAACCACCCCAATCGCCAACCCAGACCGCCTGGCGATCGTGCAGGCCACGCAACCCAGCTACACCTACCTCAACGCATGAAGCGCCTTTGCGCCATCGCTGCTGCGATCCTGGCCGGCTGCTCCACTGGGTCTATCAAAGGCATCGACGGCCGGGAGTACGTGCGTGTCTCTGTGGGCAGTAAGCCGGTAGCCGGCGTCCCGGCCACAGAAGCTCTCTACCAAGTGGCCGGCTCCACCGGGTCCGGCAAGCCCGCCTACATCCGCTCCCTTGGGACTGCGGGCTCGTTCACGCGGGTCGGCAATCTTCCGTAATCTGCACACCAAAACAATCTCCACATGGGACCTCTACGTGCTGGATGGGGCAAGGAGTCGCCAAGCGAGAGTGAGCAGAGGTTTAAGCGCTTAGAGGAAACAGCTTCACTGGAAGTTACCCTGAGAGCGTGGGCGCTGTCATCCGCCTTTGCGCTTACATCTGCGACGCGGGACCCGGATGGGGTAATCACTGTAGCGTCAATAACCTGGCCTGATGGAAGCGCCGGGATCATGACGCGGACAGCGAAGAGCGCCACATTCATGGCAGTGGACTCATATACAATCACACATGCCAACAGTGGAAAGACTGTAACGCAACAGGCGGTAACCCGTGACGCAACAGGCAACATCACGGCTCAGCCGTTCCCAGCAGTCTCATGAGCACGTTAAGCCCAATCATTGATCACGCCGCGCTAGTTCCAGCGAACCCATCGGTCTATATTTCGCTTCCTACAAATCCCCAGAACATCCTTCCAGCGCTTGAAGGTCGCGAGCTGAATGTTTACTTCGATGCGTGCATATGGGCGAGCGTCCCATTGTCTCAGTTGTGCATTGATGTCTCATGCTCTAAAGGGGCTCAATTCGAGAGGTGGTGGAGATACACTCCAACAAGCGGTGATTCCGGCTCCACCACATTCACCTTGGCGGTGTACACAAAGAACCGCTCCACCCTGCTCGCCTCGGCAGCCGCAACGCTGAAGACGGTGGCGCTGACACACCCAACGTCCGGGGTGTCCCGTAAGCTCCTGATGATCGGCGACAGCACGTGGGCCAACGGCAAGGTCGCCGCCGAACTGGTCAATCTGTTCACCGGAGACTCCAAGTACACGCTAACCCTTGCAGGATCCAATGACGGAAGCGTAAACGACAGCAGCGCTGTGTCGCGCTCTGTAAGGGTTGAGGCTATTAGCGGTTGGTCGATTGAAAAGTTTACAACGGACGCATCAACCGCATGGACGGAGATAGGTGGAACTGCTCGCACTGGATCTCCATTCTCATTCTCAGGCGAATTCAACTTCGCCTCTTACCTGTCCGCGCAGTCGATCACGATGGCGTCCGGGGACTGGGTATTGATCAATCTCGGCATCAATGACGTGTTCCCGTTCACTGATAGCGTGACGCTCCAAACAACCATCGCGACCATGGCATCCAGGTTAGCCGCATGGATCACATCCATTAAATCTGCGGTGGCCGGAGTTCGCATAGGCATCTGCATCACAATCCCACCAGCCTCGTCTCAGGATGCGTTCGGCGCCAACTATGGATGCGGGCAAACCCTCCTGCGGTACGAGCAGAATCTGCGACTGTGGCGCAATGCGATCACCGCCAACCACGACGCCTCCGTTTCTGCCAACGTGTTCGTGATTCCGTATCATGTAGCGCTTGATCGCGTGAACAATATAACAACATCAACAGTTGCGCTTAGCGCTCGCAACGCCGCGACCTACGCCCAACAGAATGACGGGGTGCACCCCGGAAACGCTGGGTACTGGCAGCTTGCAGACCTGTTAAGAGCATACCTTAAAGCCGTCGAATCATGAAACCTGTGAAGCCGTCTGCCTTGAGGGTGTTTGATGCTGCGGTGATATGCGCATTACTGACACTCGGTTGCCTAGGCTGCTTCTCCGCCCGCAAAGGCGCCGACAAGGCTCAGGAGAAGGTTGAGCAGGCTCAAGCCGCTATCGCCACCAACCGCACCCAGCAGCTCGACCGTGCAGCCGCCTTCATCCACGGCACCCAACGCGCCCTGGCCGCAGAGACCAACCGCACCCCGGCAGTCGGGTTGGCCTACGACCTGAACTCCCGCGCCGCCACCATCATCGGCCCTCCTCGCTACGAGGACGCTGTGGCCATCGAGACGGCGGTGCGCGGGGCGCTCTCCGGGGTGGCAGAGCAGCAGACAAAGGCCGCGGAGATCCTGGCAAAGCTGGATGGGCAGGTGGCAGGCCTCCAGAAGCGCATGGACAGCCTTCAGGGGCGCCGTGCTGAAGCTGAGGAGGCTCGCGACGACAAGATGACCCAGTACGCGGCGGAGGCTGACTTCGGTCGCAATGTGAAGCGGTGGTTGTGGATTGGGGGACTTGGGATTGCGGGCATGTTCATTCTGCCGTTCGCACTTCAGGTCATCTCCATCGCCATGCCTGCGCTCGCCCCACTGACACAGATCGCCTCCTCCATCGTGGTGTTGCCGTTCAAGTTTCTGGTGAAGGCGGTGCCCGCAGCCGCCAATGCTGCCGGCGTCGTCTCCAGGGAGGCTCATGAGAAAGTGGAGACAGTGGCCATTCAGACGGCATCCGCGATCCAGGCCCTCAAGGACAAGGATCGGGCAGCCTACGAGTCAAAGCTCAAACCCCTCCTCCTCTCCGCAACGGATGAGGAATCGCAGGACACCATCCGGATCTTGAAGAAGAGCCTGAAGCCTGTCAGAACCTAGCCCATGGCTAAGGCTCTGTTCCGCGGCAAGCAGGTCACCCTTGGTGGCGCGAGGAAGGTCAAGGGCATCACGCCACCCGGCAAGAAGGTGTCCCACTTCTGGAAAGAGAACGGGCGTGTGCGCGTCTCCCACGCTGGAGACACCTCCTACCAGGACTACCGCCAGCACAAGAACAAGAAGCGGCGGGCCAACTTCCGCTCCCGCCACAACTGCGCCGCCGCCAAGGCTCACACCCCCAAGTGGGTATCCTGCAAGTTCTTGTGGTAACCACAAACTAAACATGAGTAGACCAACCGAGACCAACCGCCCGTTCGAGGGGTATCCGAAGCGGGTGTACGCCTTCACCTCCGACCACGGCGTCGCATCCCTTGGTGGGGGCTACCCTGCTACGCAGACGGCCGTTGCCGACCTGATGAAGTCGTGGAGCCCTGACCTGTACTTGTTCGGTGGAGATAACGCCTACTCATCCGGGACCGCTGGAGAGGTGGAGGACAACTGGGCTGTGTGGGAAGACGAGATTGCCGACGAGCAGGTCTACGCAGCTCTTGGAAACCACGACCTCGACACCACGGATGGATCCCCAACCACAGCCTTCTTCAGCTACTGGCCAGGCAACAAGCGGTACTACGTGGTGGAGGATGGGGACTGTGCCTTCTTCATCTTCAATTCCGGATTCAACACGGCCGGCGCCATTGCCGAGAAGGATGGGGTTGGAGAGGAGTCCACACAGTTCAGATGGATGCAGGGCTTGATGGCACTGTCCAAGAAGAAATGGAAGATCGCCATCCTCCATCACCCGCCCTACACCTCCGGCACATCCTACCGCCCAGGGAAGACAGAGTGGCGGCTGCCGTGGAGCAACCTTGGCGTTGATCTGGTCCTGTCAGGCCATTCCCACAACTACGAGCGCTTGCTTGTCGATGAGGTGGTGCATATCGTCGCTGGTGTCGGTGGCGCAAGCCCTGTTGGGTTTGGTAGCGCTTTGGAGGAATCCGACGAGCGGATCACCGGCAGCTACGGGGCTCTGAAGATCACCGTGAATCCATCCACTCTGGAGATTTCGTTCAGGGACACGAGCGACGACGAATTGGATCAAGTGACCATCACCAAGCAGAATCCGAAGGCGCGATGAAGATTGGCGGTCACTACCCTGGGCGCCCGTTCGACCCCACCTTTACCGGCAAGGCTCCCCCTCGCAGGAACTACGTCGCAAAGTCCGACGAGCAGGTGGCTCAAAGCGGGTGGGAGGGCGGCATCTTCGAGATCCCAACCGCGGGCGGCAGGTTGGTCTACTTCAACCCTGCAATCCGGGAAGGATCCCCGCGCCAGGTGTTCGCTCGGGAGTGCCTGTGGAGCGAGCATTGGAGTTCCACGCAGAACCGCATCGTCCGCTTCGACGTAAGCGGAAACCAGCTCGTCAACCCGAAACCGATCGAGCCAGACCTCACCCATCCCGCTGAGCAGTGGGAGGACCCCCGGGTGATCGTCGTGGGGAAGAAGGCGTTCATGAGTGTGGCGACGTGGTGGCCAGATGTCCGCAACATCATGGTCAACCAGCGCATCGTTGAGCTTGGCAAGGGGGACAAGGTGGTGAACCAGTGGAGCCCAGCCTACGGCAAGAATGGGAAGAACCCACTATGGAACACCGGCAACGAAAAGAACTGGGCGTGGTTCGAGCACGACAAGGATCTTCACTTCGTCTACCAGGTCGATCCGCACGTGGTCGTCACCACCAAAGGCGATTCCATCTTGGCGGCCACCTCCCAGCCGTTCACCCACAGATGGAGCTACGGAGAACTTCGCGGTGGCACCAGCCCAGTTCGGGTTGGTGACGAGTTCATCGCCTTCTTCCACAGCTCCATCCCGTGGAAGACCATCCCCAAGTACGGGATGCGCCGCCGCTATTTCATGGGAGCCTACGCCTTCCAGGCCAAGCACCCCTACAAGGTCACCCGGATGACCATGGAGCCACTGCTGACTGGCTCCGAGTACGGCCCCATCATCCCCGGCTCCCCGGCCGTAGTGTTCCCGTGCGGCCTGCTTCTGGAAGAGAAGTCGTTCTACATCACCTACGGCATCAATGATTGCGCCTGTGGATGGGTGCGCATTCCGATTGAGGATGTGCTGAAGAGGATGGAACCAGTTTCATGATCACGATCGCCTACATGACCAACCGCAGGAACCCTCGCTTTGAGTGGTTCGCTGACGGACTGAAGCGCCAAGGGGCAGACGCCTCCATTGATTTGCTGGTGGTGGACTTCGACGCGGACGACCGAGACCTCGGCCAGATCGGGCGAAATCGCGGCTTGAACTGCCGATCCATCACCCCGAAGCCGACTGTGTGGCAGGGGGAATTCAGGCTCACCAAGGAGAACTACTTCGCCGCAGCCAACGCTCGCAACACCGCCATCTGCGCAGCCAAGGGTGACTACCTGGTCTTTGCTGACGATCTCTCTGTGCCTGGGGAGAAGTGGCTGGAGCGGGTTCGCTGGCATGCGCAGGTTGGGGATGTGGTGTGCGGTTCCTACCAGAAGCTGCTCAAGATGGATGTGGTGGAAGGAGAGCTGAAGAGCTTCGAGGAGTTCGATGCCGGCCGAGACCATCGCCGCAACCACCAAGTCTACTCAATGGCTCCATGCAGCGGGTCATGGTTCTTTGGGTGCTCATGCGGGGCGCCTATCGAGGCATTCCTGGAGATCAATGGGTACCCGGAGATTGCGGATGGGATGGGGTACGAGGACTCGGTGACCGGGGAGGCGATCCGCAACAACGGACGCCAACTGTTCTTCGACAAGGAGATGCTCACGTTCGAGTCGGAGGAGGGCCACCACGAAGGCAAGCCGTTCATCCGCTCAGATCCTGGGGTCAGCCCGAACGACAAGTCTCACGCGCTGCTGAATCTTTGCCGTGGCGCAAAGCGCTTCGACAACTACTTCGGTCCTGCCGGAATCCGAGGCCTCCGGAAGCGCATCCAGAACGGGGAGCAGTTCCCGGTTGTTCAGATCCCTGAGCACGAGTGGTTCACTGGAACACCGCTGCGAGAACTGTGAAGTCACACGTCATTACACTCCACGAAACCCCTGAGCGCCGAGATGCCTGCGCTCTCCACCTTAGGGAGCGAGCCCATCCATTCGAGTTCTTCTACGGGGTGAACGCGGAGACCTGGGGCCTCACCACCACCCATCCATACGACCGCAATGGGGGCAGCGAGATCGTGCCGCGCAAGCATGTAGGCCTCCATCTGTCCCACTGGATCCTGTGGAACCTCTTCGCGGCGTCCGACGACGAAGATTACTTCTCCGTGATGGAAGACGATGTGCATCTGGCCATTGATTGGAGACCTCGGGTGGAGCATGTGGAGACTTGCCTCCCTGCTGACTGGGACATCTGCCTGCTTGGCCACTGCAACGCGGCCGACAAGCCATCGGCCCACGTCAACGGCCCCCTGTTCAAGGTGGCATACCCCCAATGCACCCACTGGTACCTAGTGCGCAGGAAAGCTCTCCACACCCTGATCGAGACCCAGCGCAAGGCTTGGGCACCCATTGACCTGTCCCTCATCTTTGGAAGCTACCCGCAGCTCAACGTCTACACCGTGGTCCCACGGCTCGCTCAACAGTTCGGAATCCAACTCGCAGAATGAATCCTCAGCTCAAGCAACGCATCCACGCATTCCTCGCAGACCCCCACGTCCAGGGGTGGTGCACGCCAGAAAAGGCAGAGTACATCGCCATCCTCACGCTGGACGCAGCTCCAAAGCAGATCGTGGAAATCGGGGTGTTCGGGGGGAAATCCCTCATCCCGCTCGCTATGGCTGCTCAATCGGTTGGGGGCTATGTCACCGGCATTGACCCATGGAGCAAGGAGGCCGCCCTGGAGGGTGACATTGGGGCAGAGAACGCCACCTGGTGGGCGGGGCTCAACTACGAGGCCATCTACGAGGGGTTCATGGGCGCCTTGGCCAAATACGGCGTAGAGAGCAACACCACCGTCCTCCGCATGAAGGACACGGTTGCGCTGCCTCTCTTTGCTGACGGCACCATCGACATCCTGCATGTGGACGGCAACCACTCCGAGTCCGTGAGCCAGAGGTACATCAACCAGTGGGGGAGCAAGCTGCGATCGGGCGGTTACCTGATCATGGATGACACGGACTGGGCTTCCCAGGCGGCCACGGTGAAACTGATTGAGTCGCGCTACAGCAAGGTTCACTCTGCGCACAGTTGGGCGGTTTACCAGAAGACGTGATCCATGAGCGCATCTCCAGTAAAGGCGGACGATTTCGTTGAACTCTCCTTATCCGGAGACGCTTGTGACCGCTTCAAGCAACTCTTCCGCAACAACACCTTGCTGAACCAACTGTTCGGCTGGCTGCTGGACTCGGATGGTAACATTTCCGAGGAGGCCGCGGCATCTGCTGAGCAGTATCTCGGACCGATCGGGATGATCGTGGCGTGGGGCGGGTCCTCCATGCCTTCGGATTCCTGGAGGGTGTGCAACGGCCAAGCCATCTCCCGGACGGACTTCTCAATCCTCTACCAGCGCTACGGCACCGCATGGGGTGCTGGTGATGGGTCCACTACGTTCAACCTCCCCAACCTCCAGGACCGGATCCCAATGGGGGCTGGGGCTACCGCATCGCTCACCAACCAAGCTGGCGCCGCCACAGCGACCCTCACCTCATCCAACCTGCCGGAGCACACCCACTCGTTGTCGATCAACAAGATCAACGTGGACAACGAGCAGACCGGCACTGATGGCGTTGTGCTGGCGACTGAGGGATCAAACTCCACCACGAAGACCACGGAGGCCACCGGGTCCGGCAACGCCTTCTCCATCATCCCCCCGGTAACCGGCGTCTATTTCATCATCAAGGTCAAGTGAAGGCGAAGTGGAAGGAGTTTCCGTTGGAGTTCCTGTACGGGGCCTTGGACACAAGGAGCCCTTCCGGAACGCTCGACTTCGCCACCTGGAGGCTGCTGCTCAACGTGGATGGCAAGGAGCGCAATGGGCTCTGCCGCATGGGAGGCTTCCGCAAGTATCTCGGCAACGAGGACTGCTTCCTCAACGCCGACCTCCACGACCAGCTCGTAGGAGGCCAGACCTACTACGACTCCTACACGTCCACCATGGGTGGCACGTGGTCCAGCGCCGGCACCACGCCAGGCATTGTTGGCTACGGCTCTGGATACGACCTTCCGATCTGGGTACGCACCCCCGACATCACGGAGACCTATTGCGGCTCCACCTACTACTCCCTGGGCCGCACCTGCAAGGAGTCAATCACCCTCCTCCACAGCTTCAGTAACGCCACCAAGCAGCGGAAGCTCGTGGCCGCCACCAAGAGCCGGGTGTACGTCTCGGACGAGAGCGGCAGCAACTGGCGCATCTTAGCTGACGGGCTTGGCGGTGACTGCCATCAAGCTACGGACTGCACCTGTTCCCCCCATCGGTTCACCGCGGCCAGCCTCGGCAACACGGTCCTCCTGGCCAACGGGATCGACTACGTGCTGGCGTGGGACAACGACACTGCTCCGGGCGGCTGCGCCTCGTGGAGTGCGGAGTACGTACAGGAGCTTCTCCAGCTCAACATCGACTCGGCGGAGATCGTGCAGTCGTGGAGCGGGTTTGCCTTCCTGGCTGGAGTGAGGGCTGATGGGGAGTACATCCCTGGCCGCCTCTTCTGGAGCGACTACAACGACCCCTACTCCTGGATCCCTGGGGAGGAGTCCAACGCCGGCTACCACGACTTCGGCGCAGGGGAGCGCATCCTTGTGGTCGAGCCCATCGGCGGGAGGCTTCGGGTGTACACGTCGCAGGCCATCTACGACCTCACCGTCTCCGCCAACACGGATCTGGTCTTCAACGTCCAGGAGATCTACCGCGGCCCCCACGTCCCCATCTACCGCTTCTCCGTCGTCAACACCGGCAAGGCCCACTTCTACCTCTCCGAGGATACTGCCTTTGCAATGGCGGAGTACGACCGGGAGCCCACCTCCTACGAGTGGCTCCACCGGGCTGTTGGCGTCATCTACAACGGGCTCCCGTCCACCTGGGTCAGCGGGGTAAGCGACAAGCTGGATGGCTTCAGCCGAATCGACAGGTCCCAGTGCAACCTGGTGACAGGCGGGTTCGATGCGAAGAACCGGGCGGTGTGGTGGAGTTGGGTAGGGGAGGAAGAGGGTGGGTGCCCGTTCATGAGCATGGTGGTGTGGCCTGAGCGCCAGAAGGCCTCCCTGTTCGACCACGGCTTCACGGCCTTCGTCTCCCACCGGCCGGACCTTGGAGAGACCCTGAGAGACTTCTTGGGGCGGGAGGGGCTCTGCGACCCATCAGCCAACCTCGTAGCCAAGCAGGGGGCTCCCTGCGACCTGTCCTTCGATGACGCCGGGTTCACCTGCCTCTGGAACGCGACGGAGGACCCAAGCCTCCCGATGGATGAGGGGGCGTTCTTCGAGGTTCTCTGCGACACCTGCATCGAGGATCTCTGCCTGGACTGCGACACGGACATCCGCTTCCTGATGGCCTCCGCGGTGGACAAGGCGATCAAGGAGTACGACCCCGCCATCTTCTACCGGGAGATGGTCGCCACCACCACCAGCGCAACATTCCCTGAGGCAGGGGTAGCCACCTACACGCAGGACGGCTACACCACCCTCATCCAGGGCGACGCCTACCGCTACAAGACAGACTCGGACAAGGTGTTCCGCCAGCTCTCCTTCAACTTCGTGGCGGCGGAGCAGACAGTGCCGTCCAACCTCTACGGGGAGGCGGGCTACGGGATGCAGCCGGACTGCCTGCAATGGGAGAGTGACGCCACCCCCATCCAACTGGACTGCGTGGACAACGGCCAGTTCGCTGACGGCCAGCGGCAGGGGGAGGTGCCCAGCTTCAACTTCTTCGCACAGGGATCCTTCCTCGCCTACCGGGTGTGGGTCACGGGAACGGGCGGACAGTTCTGCGCCGCCTCCCTGACAGCGAAGATCCAGGCGATCGGGAACTGCTGGTAATGGCCAGGGACAACTCAGTCAGGCGACTGGTGGCGGAGGAGCGCACAGCTTCAGAGCTGCGCGTGCCCAAGCCCCCCGAGATCCCGGAGCGGGTCACGAGGACCTTCCCGGAGATGCGGGAGTACAACGGGTTGATGAGTGAGTGGTACCAGAAGCAGAACGAGGCTATCCGGATTGCTCTCACGGAGATCCAGGAAACCCCACAGGACTACGTGGCCATCTTCGAGGCTGAGCTGAACGCATGAAACTGGACCCAGCCATTGTCCTTGTGGTGAAGAGGATAGCGCAGGAGTTCAAGAAGCTGCGCAGGAAGCTCGAAGCTGACATCGAAGCGCTGTCGGTGAGGGTTGGGGCGGCCTCGGCGTCCACTTCTTCTTCCACTCCAGGGCCAAAGGGAGACCCGGGACCTCCAGGGCCAGCGGGCGCTGATGGAGCCGATGGAGGGTCGCAGCTAGCCTACACATTCGTTCGGGACCCATCCATAACCGCCCTCACGGATCCGATCTCGAACACGCTCACACTGCCAGCACCACCAACCGTCACTGGGAAGACGTTCGTTGGACTCAGGTTCATGATCGACTCGGATGTGAATCTAGAGATTGCGTCAGCAGCCTCAGCTCTTCCAAGCGCGACCATCATCGAGCTGCCGGTGATTCACGTGAGCCAAGTCACCTCATCACTGGGAGGGTTCACTCCAAGATACCACTACAGAAGGGCTCATGTCGCCGGAGCCTACGACAGTGCCGGGTCAAACACCGGAACTCTCAGGGTGGTAGCTGATGGGGAGCTGTTCATCCACGAGGATGATTTTACACCAGACGGAGTAGAGACACTCACAATAGCTGATCTCGGCTACTACATTCCGGACTATGTGGAGGGAGCGATTGGGCTCTCATTTGGAGGAACATCAGGGAGGATCCGAGAATGCGTCAGGGTGGAGTATGAATACACCGAGACGCTCACGGCGCTCACCGCAACCGCCACAGCTGCTGACGCCACCGTAACCCTCAGCGAGCCTCCTGTTGAGAACGCTGACGGGTCCATCGAGTTCTCCGTTTCCGGAGGGCATGGGCCGTACTACGTGGTTATTGACGGGGTTGGAACATTCACCGGGGCTACACCAACAGCATCCCCCTTGGCGAGAGGGGACTACGACTGGGCAGCATACGATGCAGTTGGGAACAGGTATCCGGCATCCGGGTGGAACACTGTCCACGTCTACCGAGAGGCGTTTGATGTCACGATAGATGCCTCGTACACGCTGGCGCTCGTTGCCGCTCCGGCCACCAGAACATTCAACGCAGCAAAGTACGACGAAGCGTCAAACCCTGGGGAGCTGGTCTCGGTGACTGTCGCCACAATGGCGCTGACGATCAGGTCTACCGCACGCATAGAGAACACGAGTGGAACCGCAGGAACTGCTGTCACAACCATTGATATCGCTCAGCAGGTTGAGTATCCGGCTGGAACCCCAATCACAAACCAATCACTCACAATTACGCCGCAATTCTCCAATGCGCTGACAGCCTACGACGGGATTGCGGACTACGGTGGCACATCGGGCGTGTCAAACGCCGCCAGGTCCACAGTTGGAAATGTATCACCAGGGGCACCACTAACCCCGGTATCCGATTTCGTTGGGGTTGGGACAGTGGCCGTGACGGTCGCATCAAGCGCAACCGGATCCGTTGCTGGAGTCGCACCCTACCTGCTCAACTACACCCCTCAAGCGGCGGTTACGGTAACCCTGCAATACGCCATCCACGGCGACCGAATCTAATCCCGCTTGATCATCCCCGCTGATTGGGGGTTACTTGCTGAAGCCACAGCAGTGGAGCGGGTTCACTGCCAAGGCTTGAAAGCGAGGATATTGAGGTGGCGCTAGGGGAAATCATTGGGGCGTTTGGTAAGACCAAGCTCAAGCAGCAATTTTACAACGACCAGCTCGGCAAGACCATCACTGGTGCCGCCAGCGCCGCGCAGTCCAACCGCGCCCTGAACGACGCTGACCTGGCCCGTTATGCCACCGCCTCCCAGCAGGCTGCCGGCCGGGTTGAAGGGCTGCTTGGGCAGGACAACGCCACCCTCGGATCCCTCATCGCCAAGGCGGGTAACTACGACCCAATGGCCGCCTACCGTGGCATTGGCGACTACCAGACCTCCATCCTCGACCGTCTCGCAGGCAGCTTGGCCAACCGCGGCAAGGCCTCCCAGAACCTCGCAGAGGCCCGCATGGGCTATGGCGGACGAGGGGGCTCCACCTACACCCAGAACGCCCTGATTGACCGGCTGAGCGGCAACCTCGCCCCAGCCTACGCCTCTGTCCTCGGCAACATCGGCCGCGACACCCAGATTCTCTCCGGCCAAGGCATCGCCAACATGGCCAACACCGCCAACCTCATCTCCCAGCGCCAGAACGCCCAAGGCGCCCCCGCCACCTACTACCTCAACCCTGCTCTGGCCCGCTCCCAGTTGCAGGGCGAAGAGGCGCAGAACCTCGGGCTCCTGGGCCAGGCTGCCAAGGGTAACACTGCCGGCTTCCGGGAAGAGGCGGATCTGGTCACCAAGCTCGGCGGTGCGATCGCTGCTGGCGAGGGGCAGATCATGGACCTCGCAGGGAGCGTACTGGCTGCTTACGGTGGAGGAATGCTTGGGGGTGGTGGTGGCGGAGGCAAGGGGCCGAAGCAGGCTGCTCCCACATACACCCCCACCTACTCTCCGCCCGTGGACTTTGGAAGCTCTGGAGGGTACTTCAAGCCTGGCGCAGTGGGCTACTACCCCTCCGGAGGCAACACCTACAACGGCCCGTCCTTCAGCAACGGTGGTGGCGGCTACCTCAGTGGGGGCATCGGCTATCAATACCGCCCAGGACTCTGACCTATGGCATCTCGACCATTCTACTCCGGAGATCTGGCAGCCCTGAACACTGCTGCCGCAGACTACGAGCGCAACCAGATCGCTGCCCGCAGCGGCAATCAGGCCTACCTTGGCCAACTTGCCAACGTCGCCTTGCAGCGGCGCGGGCAGGATGTGGCAGAGCGTCAGGCTGCCGCTGATCGCGACAACCGCATGGCCCTGGCCCAGCTCACGGACGCCGGCAACCGCTACGCCGTGGACCAGCAGGCAGCTCTCGGCCGTCAGCGCAACGCCAATGACCTCCTCGCCTCCATCCAGAAGAATGAGCAGGCCCTTGCTGCACTGACCGCTGAGCGGGAGAAGATCGCCGTGCTTGAGCGCCAGGGCATCGCGACGAACCAGTTGGAAAAGGACAAGCTGGAGAGGGCCAGCAAGCAGATTGCTGACGAGTTGGCCAATCGGCTGGAGATTGCCAGGATCCAGTTCAATCCGGACAGCCAAAAGGTGGATCCGCGTGTGCAGAACGAGATCCTTGCCGGCAACATGGAGATCGACTCCGGGAACCAGCAGGCGGCGGCTTACGCTGACGTGCTGAACGCCAAGATGAAGGGGATGATTTGGAACGACAGCCCGGAGGATGTGCTGAAGGGGTTGACTCCCGAGCAGGCTGCCCTCGTGCAGATCACGGAGGACCCAGCCACCAAGACCCGAAAGTTCGCTCCCCGCCTCAGGCCGAGACTAGCGCTCGCTCAGCGGCCGACAGCTCCCGCCGCATCCGTCACCAACAGGGTTCGCGAGTTTGACTGGCAGAGTCTTGTATCCCCGGTAGCGCCGCAAGTCTCAGCCGCTGTTCAGCCGTCATCCCCGGAGAACTACCTCTCCGCATTAGCATCCATTGCTGGCTCCAGAAACAACCAGCGAGCAGCATCCACGGAGCCTGCGGTTGCGCGAGGTGACGACCTGATGATGGACCCGTCAATTCAGAGCCTAATCCAGTACCTGAGCGCTCCAACTCCGCAGCCCACCACGCAACCCGTTGAGCCTTACATCCCACAAGGCCCCCCGCAAAGGCTATATGACCCTCGCAGCTCTATTCCGCGGGGCGCGACTCGGTGGCCTGATTACAATCCAGCACATGGGCTTTACGCGGACCCAAGCGGGCGAGTTTTCCGCATCCCTGTGAGCAAGACCGGCCAATACTGAGCCAATGCAAACCGGCGAGGAGATCAAGGTCAACTTTGGGGGTGAGCTTGGTTTGGTTAGCTTCGGAAACCTCCCCGAGGAGCAGGTTCGGCAGATCATGCGCGAACGCGGCGCAGAGATCCGCGCCAACCTCATCGCCCGCCGCCAGCAGGAGATCGCCGCTGAGCCCGTGCCTGAGTTCGTCAGCGAGGCAGCAACAAGCCGCGGGCGCTTCACGTCCGCTGGGCAGTCTGCCATGCGTGGTGGTGGCGAGGCCTCTGGCAGGACCGTCTCCGGACTTGCCCGTGTACTGGAGGCCTTTGGCCCCTACCTCTCTGCCGGAAGCGACAACGAGCAGGTCGCTGACATCGGCCTCCAGGAGATCGAACGCCGCCGCGGAATCACCCCCACTCAACGCGAGGCAGAGATCCAGCAAGACCCACTCTACCAGGCTGGCCAAGAGATCACCTCCGGAGCCCGCGAGGCCTACCAGCCAAACCCAGCCTACGCAGGGGAGTTCTTCACTGACGTAATCCCCAACTCTGCTGGCGGAATGGTCCCAACCGTCGCATCCTCCATAGCTGGGGGGCCGATTGGATCATTACTCGCTGCACTTCAGTACGGCAGCTCTGCGGGCCAGTCGGCCGCAGAGGAAGCCATTGCTGCTGGTCGTCCCGATCTGGCTCAACAGGCCTTTGCGGTCAACGCCCCCATTGGCGCCGTGACCGAGGGCGTGCTGGGTGCTGCTGCCAACATCGGCCGGCTGCGGGATCTGGGTGGACGCTCTGCCGCCGCAACGATCGGCCGCACCGCACTTTCCGAGGCTGGCCAGGAAGGCTTGGAGCAGGTGGGCGGAAACCTGGCTGCCCGCGGGGTTGGGTACGATCCCAACCGCGGGGTGCTTGAGGGAGTGCCAGAGTCCATGCTGGCGGGCGCAGTGCTGGGTGGCGGGATGGGTGGGGCTGGTGTTGGGGTGGACCGGCTTGGCCAGAGAATCAGCCAACCAGACCTCCCCCTCACTGAACTCCCGCAGGACGCCAACCCTCTGGCTCCTCCGCCTGAGCGGTTCAACCGCCAGGCCCAGGTGCAGGAGGCCGCATCTGTAGCCATAGCTACATTGGACCAGCAGATCGCCCAAGCCAATCCAGTGAGCCCGCTGGAGGCCAACACGCTGGTCGCTGACAACGCGGCCAAGAAGATGGAGGTGCTGGCTAAGTACCTGGAGGCGCAGAGGGCTGCGGCAGTTCCTCCACCTCCACGCATGGCTCCTCCAGTGATGGCGCCAGATGCTGGCGTAGGGCAGTTCCTGCAACCTTCCGGACAGACCCCATTCGACCAACTGATCGGAGCCAACCGGAATCAGGAGGCTCGCAGGGCCAGGGTGGCTGCTGGGCTTGAGGCTCCTCAGGCTCCCGAGGTTTCGTTCACCCGCCCCATCACGCAGGACCAAGCTCAAGCTGGCCTGGTTGAGGCTGTGCAGCCTGAGGCCTTCACCCCGTTCGACGAGGCTCTCCGCCAACTGCCTCCGCTCCAGATCCCACTACCCCCAGAGATTGCTCAGGTCTACTCCACCGCGGACAAGGTGGCGCAAGACTACCTCTCTGGCGTGGATGTGGATCCCGCTGTCTTGGTGCAGCTCGACCAGATCAGCACCCAGATCATTCCGCAGATCGACAATCGGATCCGCGCAGCGTTTGAGGCGCGTGTGCCCGTTTCCCAGATTGAGCCATTGCTGAGGGTCTCCGAGAGGCTTGGAGCTTTCGCTAAGGAGTACGCCAACGAGAAGGCCGCCCGCTCATTGCAGGAAGAGGACCGCTACCAGAAGTGGCTGGCGTCCGCTGGTCAACCGGCCCGCGTTCAGCCGCAGGCAGCTCCCGTTGAGCGCCCGCTTTCTGGCCTCGTCCAAACAGAGTCCACCACCTCCACCACGTCTCCGGTAGACCAGTTCATCCTGGCCGCTCGCGCTCAACAGCAACCTCAACCCACAGCTCCAAATGCCATTCAAGAACAGGAAGCAGTACGTGGCGTGCCTGGCTCAGAAGCGATCCAACCCCAAGAGCAAGTGGGATTGCCGGAAGTGGGCCAAGGAAACGCCGAAGTCCCTGCTGCGGGGCAGCAAGAAGCCCGAGCGCCGGTAGCCAAGAAGCGCGGCCGGAAGCCTGCCGCCCAGAAGGAGCCAGCTCCCCCAAAGGAGTACGTTGAGCCGGAGGAGAAGGCTAACATTCCTCTCCGCCAAGCCCAGTGGGCATCCGATCCTGTCATTGCAGACCTCGGCAACCTCACCCCTCAAGAGGCTGTTCGGGTTGTTGCGGAAGCAGAAGGCAAGGCATCCGAGGCGCCGGCCACCACGCGCACAGAGCTGATTCGCTTCATGCGGGAGGTGCGCGGGTGGATCGAGGGTGGCTCTGGAGGTAAGGCTCAAGACCTGGTTGCTGCCGAGTTCCAAGCTGATCGAGAGCGGTTGTTCGACGCCATCATGCGCGACGCCGTACGGTTCCGCGAGAAGGACACAAAGGATGGGGTGTGGCAGTTCAATCACGCATGGAAGCGGGCTACTTCCGGCAGCCGATCCGTCGCATCCCGAGAGCTGACTGAGATCCGGAAGACCAAGGCATTCAAGGCCAAGAAGACGCAGGCTCCAGCCGAATCCACCACTGAGGACGGCGACATCATCAATGTTGCGGATAACGCTGCCGCCGCAGTCGCAAGCCAGCAGGAAACCCAAGCCAAGTCCGCCCAGCTCAACTCCGAGCTGAAGGCCTTCGTGCAGGAAAACGATCTGGATGAGGATGAGGCTACCGCCTTGCTGATCCGCGTCGCCCGCGAGCGCAACTCCGCCCAGCTCACGGAGGAGATGCTGGATTCCATCGACCCTGACCGCCGACTGGAGAGCATGTCCCGCACGGACATGATGGAGGGCTACTTCCAGAAACTCCTCCCCTCCATCCGGGACATCCTCTACTCCCTCAACGGCCCCGTCCTCATCCCCATCACCCAGGCGGATGCGCAGGCTGCCGTCACTGAAGCCTTTGGTGAGCTGCCAAACGTGCGGGTGATCAACGATCCCAACGCTGTTGCTCCCAATGGAGAGAGTGCTGTTGGGGCTGCTGCGTGGGTTGACCTGTCCACCGGCCAGATCACCGTCAACACCGCCTTCATCGAGTCCAAGGACCGGGCGGTCATGGGTGTGCTTGAGGAGGGGATCCACATTGTCTTCGAGGATCCTGAGCTGAAGTCGCAGTGGGATGCGGTGAAGGCTCAGGTCACCCAGGAGAAGATCGACGCCCAGATCGCCCGCGGCTACTCGCCTGAGGTGGCGCTGGAGGAGGCGGCTGTTGCCGAGGTGCTCGACTACGTTGAGCAGAACCGGAAGGGTGGGACGATCGGGGAGTTCCTTGCCAGCCTGTGGACAAAGCTCAAGGAGCTGCTTGGGATCGGCAACGAGTACGACGCCAAGCGCAACCAGATCATCCAGCGAGCGCTCCAAGCCTTGAAGACCACCCCCGCTGTCAGCGCCCAGCAGGACGCCGAGTACATGGCGGCGGTGGAGCGTGGGGATACCGCAACCGCGCAGAGGATGGTGGACGAGGCGGCGAAGAGGGCTGGATACACCATTGGGCCAGTCTACCACGGCACGCCAGTATCACCGTTCAACGAGTTTGATGTATCCAAGCAAGGGCGACTGGATGAAGGGTTCCTTGGAGCCGGCTTCTATTTTTCAGGCAGTCCTGACACTGCATGGCTTTATGCTGAAATTCCAAAGGATGCCCCGCAAGGCTCCAGGTCTGGAGCGTGGCGTAGGCGGAAATTCGCAAACCGCTCTGGCTACGTTGGGTCTTTCCTGCTGAAGGGAAACCTTCTTGAACTACAAGAGCAAATCATTGGTAGGCGCGAAAGGGACCGAACCGAGGTTATCCGAGAATCATTGGGGTTGCAGCCGCTGGCTTCAGCAAGGCAGGTAACAGAAGAGGCGCTACGTCGCGGATATTCTGGTGTGCGATACACATCCAGATACGGGGGTGAGGAGTACGCAATTTTCTCACCATCCCAGATCAAGTCCTCCGACCCAATCACCCGCGACGACGCCGGCAATGTTATCCCACTCTCCCAGCGCTTCAGCAGCGCCTCCAACGACATCCGCTTCTCCCGCGGCAACGGCCTCTTCCTCTCCCGCGCCGAGGCCTCGGGGGCTATTGAGAAAGCGCAGCAGGTAGGAGGTGACGTTGGGACCATTGCCCAGACCGCCCAGATCCAGGGTGAGCTGATCCCCCGCTCCATTGTGAGCGATGTGGAGGCCCTCGGGGCCAGCGCCAACCGGGTGGAGAAGCTGGCTGCCCGCATCCTCTCCCCGCTGAAGTCCATTGGCGACCTGGCTGACCAGACCTGGCTCGCCCCATTCACCCGTTTCAACCCCACTGCCCGCATGGCATCGGATGGGGGTAGTGCCGCGGAGATCGCTGCCGAGGCGGTGGTGAGGGCTGACCTCGCCATCAAGGCCCGCCATCGCACGGTGAAGGAGAAGCTGGTCCGCGCTGAGGCTGCCCTCATGGAAGCCATCGACAACCTGCCCAAGGCTGTCGTTGCGGACTCGGACGCGACCATGAACCGCATCGAGGGGGACGCGCTCATCGAGCAGATGGACATGGCCCTGGCCAATGAGCTGAAGATCGCCCGCTCTGCTGACGTTCCAGACGCCCTGGCAGAAGCCGCCATCATCCGCGCCTCCCGCGCCCTTGGGGAGGCGAAGAAGGACATTGGCTCCGGCATTGGATCCGCCCTCAACGCAATCGCCCGCGAGCTTCCCGCCCAGCTCACCACAGAGCCAGCCATCCTCAACTGGATCGGCCAGCGCCTGGCAGACAAGACGCAGCCCCGTCTCATGAGCGAGGCGGTTGAGCAATTCTTGACCACTCGTCTACCCGGTTCCCGCACCATCCCATTGCAACGGGTGGAGCTGGCCCCGTTGATGGCTCGGCTCCGGAAGCTGAACGACATCAAGGAGCAGGCGAAGACCGAGCTGGAGCAGTTCAAGAAAGACTTCCATGGAGGCGCCGCCGCCAAGGCTGGCAAGGGCAAGGCCGTCACCATGCGGGCCTTCGCCAAGCGGTTCGCCACCTTCCAGGAGAAGTACAAGGCAGCCCTCGCGCTGTCCCGCGAGCTGAACGCCAAGGCTGCCCGCGCCCAGGACTACTACGACGCCCTTGAGATCGCGGACGAGAAGTTCACTGAGGCCGTCGAGTCCATCTCCTACCGGGAGAAGCTGAAGGATGCGGTCGGGATCTCCAACGCAGGCTCCGGCTCCCTGAAGATCCTCCTCGGGGACAACGGCCAGCTCAATGGCACCATCTCCATCCCGAACCCGCTGACCAAGCAGATCGAGGTGGTGGACCTGTCGCCCATGCGCTTCAAGCGACTGGAGACGCAGGCCAAGCTCAACGAGCTGGCGAAGGCCCACGAGATCGCCCTCGGTGACATCGAGACGGATCCCTACGACCGGGTGCAGCTCGCCCGCAATCTCTCCCAGATCCGCAGGATGCAGGATGCTGGCATCAAGGCTGGCGCCTACATCGTGGACCTTGTTCCCGAGCAGGTCCCCATCTTCGGCGGGATGAGCTACATCCCCCTGTCCCGCATCCACCACGACGCCCCTTGGTTCGGGAAGCGGCTGTCCTCCCCCAACAACGTGGTGACGTGGGTGAGTGGGGCTGCCGGCAAGCAGGCGGCCGGAATCATGGCGGCTACGGACATCGCTGCCGCCCAGTTGGAACGCCTGCGCTCCGACTCCAACCGATCCAACCCCTCCCAGGAGAACATCAACCGCACCACGGTCGCTGCCATCGACGCCCATGGGATGGATCGGGAGAACCCTGAGAGCCAGCGGGAGATTGCAGACCACTTCTCCGAGATCATCTCCCAATCCCAGCGTCCTGAGCAACGCCCCTACCAGGTGGGGGAGTTCAACCCCATCAGCAGGCTCCCTGTCCTGAAGGAGGACATCGCTGCCGTGGAGGCGCAGAAGCAGTGGGCGACCGCGGTGTACAAGGTGGGGCAGCGAGCCAAGCCTGATTCCATCGGCCGCAACATCGCAGAGCGCCCCGCCCAGCAGAGCGAGGTCATCTCCGGCAAGTCCATCACCCGCATCGCTGCCGACTACGGGTTGAAGATGCCCCGCCAGGCCCCCATCTCCACACTCCCTGTGGTGCGTGACTGGTCCACGGCGATGAACCGGGCGCAGAAGCAGCAGATCCTGGAGGACAACTTCGAGCTGCTGGTGGTGGGGATGGTGATGGAGACGGATCCAGACTTCACCACCCGCTTCTCCAACGAGGACCGTGAGATCTTCGCCTCCGCCATCCGTGAGGGGCGCAATGGGGATCTGCCGTTCAACGACGTGACCTCCTTCATTCAATGGTGGGGGGAGCAGAGGGCGCTCATGAACGACACCAGTGTTGCCGAGGAGGTGCTGGTGGCGGAGGGCAAGCTGTACTCCATCGTGGATGGGTTCATGCGGGACTTCGCGGAGTACGCTGGCGTTGGGGAGAAGTCGCAGATGACCGTGGAGGATCGGGAGAAGCGCAACACACCTGACTCCCTGATGACCATTGCCTCGGCTGACAACCAGTTCACCCGCCCCCGCGGCAAGCTCGTTGCCCCTTCCACGCTCTACTCCTACGACGTGACAGGCATCGCGGCGCAGGAGAGCATGAAGACCAACCTCCTCAACGTCTTCCACTACGAGCACATCAAGGCCTGGACCAACGTGAAGAGCGCGTTGAAGTCCGCCATGGAGACCTGGGATCGCAGGAAGCGGGAGATGGTGGCTGCTGGGATGCGGGAGCGCGATGCCATCCGGAAGCTCCAAGCCGAATCCCGCAAGGGTTCCGCCTCCATCCGCAATGAGGCGGACTATGCCACCCTGCGCAATACCGTGGGACACATCGAGGCCATGGTTGCTGGGCTAACTCGGGCCGCAACTGAGCGACTCTCCATCCCGGAGGACGCCCCTGTTGTGCGCACTGGCAAGTCTCTGGTTGGGCTGTCCGGGGCATCCATGCTGATGTCCCCGGGGCCGTCCATCAACAACCTCACAGGCGGTGCATATGGCTCTGCGCTGATTGCCTCGTGGCTGAACCGTACGTCCACTCTCGCTGCTGGCATCCAAGCCTTGGCGAGGGTTGTTCGCAACTCCATCGGCCGCATCCTTAAGGCTGCTGCCGGTAAGATGGGGTGGTTTGATAGCTGGCTGAAGTCCAACAAGTGGGCGACCGGGGTGCTTGCTGAAATGGTGGCCACCTCCACCTACCAGCGGCAGCTCGCTGAGGATGCTCTCACCGTTGACTCTCCGGATACCCGCTCCCTCGTGGAGATGCGCCTGAAGCTGCCAGGCTCCGGTGGTGTAGTTGACCCGGGACGCTCTGACCACTTGGTCACCTGGCTGCTCAATCAGTTGCAGTCCGGCATGGGCATCCCGAAGCTGAAGTCGATCACCCCGAAGTGGATGCACCGGGCTATCGATGGAATCGCCACCGTTCCTGTTGCAGGCGCCGAGTACACCAAGCGATTGGTGCCTGCTGCCATTGACCGTGGAATCAACGTGGGAACCGGATCCCTCTATCGGGAGTGGCTGGATGACCCCGCCATCAAGAAAGCCCTCTTCGATCACTGGTCCCGCAAGGAGGCCTTGGGCGGGGCGTGGGACAATCCCGCCAACCCTGACTTCCAGTTTAGCAGGGACGACCTTGGGGACGCGCTTCCAGACCAGTCCCGCAAGCTGCTGGCTGACGTGCTGGCTCCCATTGGCTCCTTGGAGCGCCTTTCCCTTGCCTGGTACAACCGAGTGAAGGGGATGTCGCCTGCCGAGCGGCTCGCTGAGCCGCTGCTGCTGAAGGGGGAGGCGGACCAGTACGCCTTCGAGGTGATGAAGCTCACCAACCAGCGGGCTGAGTCCACCACGCCGTCTGTGATGAAGGGCAAGGGTGGATCTGGATTGGCTCGCGCCATCTTCTGGCAGTTCGCCCGGTACGGAGCCAACAACACCGATGTCCTCCGCCGCCGCTTCGCTGCCATCTCCGGTGATCAGGACCGGGAGAACCGTTGGCTGGCAGGCCTGTTCCTGGCTGGAACCATGGCGTTCCTTGGCGCCTTAGGCCTTGAGCTGAAGGGGTTCATCAAGGACTTCATTGAGCGCGAACCCCGCTCTACTCCAACGATCGCCCAAGCCGGCACAGACCCTGAAGCTGCCCTGCGCTACGCCGCCTCCTCCATTGTTCCTTTCCTCCACCCTACAGGCACGGAGCTGATTCAGGCAGTGGTAGGCGGGCAAACCAAGTCCAGCCCGCTGGATCTCACGCAGCACGTCCCGATGCTGGGTCAAGCCACCGCCTTTGCCCGCGCTGCCCAGACCATGGTTCAGACTGGTGATGTGGTGTACCCGGCCGTGGACTTCATCCGCACCGCCCTCCCCATCACCAAGGTCGCCTTCAACCTGGCCATGCCGGGGGATGCTGCCCGCAGGGAGGCTGCCCGCGCTGTTAGGGCCGCCGTCCCAGGCGACATCGAGCTGAAGGAGTTCGGGGGTGGGGTTGGGGGCAAGCAAACCCCCATGACCCCGCTGATCCGCTCCGCCATCAACTCCGCCATGGAGGGGGATGGCGAGGGATACCGGGAAGCCTTTGACAAGGCGGTGGCCTACCAGGTGAGCAAGGGGAAGACGGCGGATGAGGCGAAGAAGACGGTGGAGTCCGCCATCGCCGCCAAGGATCCGCTCCAGTCTGTGGTAGGGAGGAAGCTGGAGCCTGTGGATGAGGCGAGGATCGTCAGCCGCATGTCCGGCCGGCAGCGCTCCTCCTTCCTCCGCGCCCGCTCCCTCACCTCTTCCCTGCGGAGCAAGCGCCCCCGCCGCCGCTCACTTCTTCGCAAGGGCCGCAAGAAGGCGAAGCGTACCCGGCTGCTTTAGTCGGGCAGCCAGCGGCACCTTCCCCGCGGCCAGCCTAGTGATGTAGCGGAGTTGAGCTACCATGGTGGAGGGGGTGATGCCGCAGGCAGCCATGAAGGCGGCGGCTTCCCCGCATGGAATGGGGGACCACGAGGTCTGGCTCGTGATCCAGACGGCCCGCTGCGGCGTCAGGTTGGCCCGTAGAGCCACTTCCCTAAGTGGGAGCGGCCTTCTACCCTCCCGGGCGATCAGGGCGGCTGCTGGGGGAGGGATGCGGTCCATGAGGGTGAGGTAGGTCTTGGTCATGCTGAGCCCTCCTTGAGGAACCTTTGGTAGCTCGGCTTGTCCCAAGTCTTCTGAACCAACTCCACCATCGCCTGAGCCAGATCCAGGTTGAGCCCGGCATCCCGGTTCTCCGCCCCCTGAAATCTAGGCTGGTGGCAGTTTGGCGTCATCACCTTGAAGTAGGCCAGGCACATCCCGTTGTCATCGAATACAAGCATGCAGCCACTATCACCCCGCTTGATTGTCAGCTTTGGTTTGCTCACACCACCTTCCTCCTCAGCTTCGGATCCACCACACACGCCAGCGCCTCCAGGTGCTCGTCGAATGTGGCGCTGATCTTGTCGTAGTCGCTCACCACCGGAGCCCCAACCTTGTTCCTGGGGCACCTCCGCGCCACGATGTCGTGGAGGTTGGAGAGGTAGTCGCACTTGCGCTGCTGGGTAATGCACACCGCCCTCCGCAGATCCGGAATCAGGTTAGTGTCTCCCCACATGCTGGATGTCAGGTCGCCCTCTGGGAACAATGGGGTCACAGACTCAATCCACGTCTCCCTCAGCTTCAATGTAGTTGGCTCACTCATCGCTTCCCATTCCTCCTCTCCCACCTGCGGATAGCCCGCCACAGTGGGTGGCGCTCCCCAGGGTAAGCCTTCAGGCTCATCGGCTCCCCATTCTTCTTGAGCAACCCAAGCATCCCGTGGGTGTACTCCCACTGCCACAACCTCCCACGGATGCGGGTCTGTCCTCCTGGGTCTGGAATGGTGACGATGCAGGGGCTGCCGTTGAGCCGGGTTTTGATGGTCACTGGGTCGCCTTTCTCCATCCATCCAGCACCTCGTTCAGCATCGCGTGCTTGCCGTCGCAGTAGTCCACGGCGTGCTGGCCGGCGGCGGTCAGTGCGGCAACTCGCTCGCGCAACTGGGCAATCTCGTTGCTGTAGCATTCGCGAGAGCGGTTAGTTTCACCTCGGCGCGTGATGCTTCCGCATTTGTACTGGCTCGTCCAATCCTTGCGGGCTGGCGCTCCGCAGTGTGAGCAGGTGTTCATGGTTGGCCTTTCGCGTTTGACCATTCGGCCTTTGCTTCCCTGATGGCAGCCCATTCAACACAGTCATTGCATGGCGGACTGATGTGGCATGAGCAGTTCGCGCTTGGCGGATCGCCCAAAAGCTCCTCAAGCCTGTCTCCCCACGCCTCCAGCCGCCTCACCCGGTCCACCAACCCAGCGTTGGCCGTGCGGAGGGCTTCGAGTTCTGCTGCTGCATCATTTGGCCACACGTAGCAGAACTGGCATGTGGTTACTTCCGTAAATTGGCTACACGCGCTTTCCAGAAGCCGGTCTCCATCCCTGGTGTGCGGAACCCCACCTAGAACTCGAACGTGCATCATCACCTCGTCACCTGTGTCGCACTGGACTGCGGCGATGTAGTACCCATCCTTTGGAATGCTCACTTCTCCACCCCCACCTTGATGTCCTTGCGGGTGATGCCATGGCTGCCGCTGAAGAAGTGGGCCTCCGCCTTGGCCTTGCTGCTGAACGATCGCCAGGATGTGTACTGGCGCTCACCGTTCTCCACCAATATCCACGCCCATGGTCTCTTTGGGCACTCCTGAAACCCCTTGCGGGAGATCAGCAAAGCCATGCTGAGCGGTTTGTTCTTCGTCATGATGTCGTCCTCCTACTCATTCATTACTGTTGGTCTCGGCAGGTAGTTGACGCCTTCCACAAGGCTCCACTCCCGCAGATCAAAGTTTCCCCCTTCAATGCCCAGCTCCACCGCCAGCCGGTGGTACTCCCCCTGTGAAGAGGAGGCCTTGCGCAGGTAGCACTTGGTCTCCCCATACACCGGATTGCTGAGCTTCTCCACCCCCACTGCCCTCCCCTTGAAGTAGCGCTCCACCACCTCAATCCACGCCAGCTCCGGCACCGTGGCCGTCTTCTCCCCGGTCTTCTGCCTGTCCACGAACACGGACAGGAGAATCTCGGGAGCCACCTCCCTGGCCCTCCAGGCGAAGCAGTCCGTCAGGATTGGGAAGGTGGAGTAGACCTTGATGCCGGGTCTGGCGAGCTGCTTCACACTCATCTGGGAGGGGTGGACCACCGCCACGTTGGGATCCTTGAAAGGGGTCAGCAGGAGATCCGTGAAGCGGTGGTCCACCGGGATGAACCTCTGGCTCAGCTTGATTGCAATGTCTGCCCCACAGCCTCGGGCGAAAACGCATCCGTTGATGAAAGCCTGCCAGTCTCCTGAACAGTGGCTGCGGCGATTGCGGCTTCCTTCGTACGCGCATCCCTCCTCTGTAGCCAGAGCTTGAATGGACTCAGAGTAGGCGGAGTGGTCGTCGGAGATGAGGATGGGGACTCCTTCCCCGAAGACCCTTCGACACGCGGCGATGTTGAGGCGGATGAAATCGACGGCTTTGTAGGCGCCGATCGTGATGGCAACGGACGGGCTTGCAGCGTTGACGGCTGTTGATCGTGACATAGGCGACTGTGACTCACGGACTGTACAACAGCGCTACCAGCGGCGCTAGGGCTAACGCCAACGTAGTGATACAACATCTCCGGATTGGAGTGGCCGCTCACCTTCATCACCACATGAGGCGGGATGCCGGCGCTCACCATGGCAGTGATGCGGGTGAAGCGCAGGTCATGGAAGGTGAAGGGTTGGATCCCCATGCTCCGGCTGATCCTCGCGATCAACATGCGGCCGTCCCTCGCCCTGGTGGCGCTCTGGAGGTCCGGGAACACCAGGTCCACCCCGGCCTTCCTGGTCTTGTAGCGCCCCATGATCACCTCGTAGGCCAACCCTGCCGGGTCGATCTGGGTGGTGTAGGTCTTGTCGTGGCGGGTCTCCATCTTCTTGCGGACCCGGGTGATGGTGAGGGTGGTCATGTCCAGCATGCTCCACCGCAGGCTCTGGCAGTCCGCCCAGTCCATGGCTGTCTCGTAGCACACCACCATGGCGGCGTAGGTGGGCTTGCTCACCTGCCGGACTGCTGTTGCCACCTTGAGGAAGTCGTCGTGGCTGACGGCCCTGTGGGGGCGGGGGTTGGCGGTCTTGGGCATCTTCCACCAGTTGAATGGATTGCCCTTGGCGTATCCCTTGCGGATGGCCCAGGTGTACACCCGCTTGGCCTGGATGAGGGTCTTGGTGTCGTTGCGCCCGATGGCCTTGCAGTAGGAGACGAACTCATCCAGCAGCTCTGGGGTGATCTGGCGGGAGCCAATCCATCGGGTGAAGGGTTCCAGCCTGCTCCATAGGAGGCGGGTGGATGGGCGCCAGATGCTGGTCTTGGCCTCCTCGTAGCGGCGGGCCATCTCAGGGAAGTCCACGCCAGGCACGACGATGTACCGCTCTTCGGCGTTGAGGGTCTCGTACTTGGGAGTGCTCACTCTACGCCTCCCCCTTCATTCGCCCACATCTTGTCGCTGAAGTCCGGAAGGGCAACGCGCCACGAAACCCGCACCCGCTTCAGCACCTCAGTGGTCCTGATGTCGAGCGCCCATTGAAGATACCAGTTCATTCCTTTACCCATCCTTTCAGTGTTTCAGTGATCGTGGTCAGTTGCGCCATGGTTCCGTACATTCCAGCCGAGAGTCTGGCGACACCCGCGGGGAACGCCCCATCTCCACATGGGGTGGTGAGCTTCCGAATGCGCTGGAGTGAATCGACCATCTCCAGTGAGCGAGAGTGGAGGGCGCACTCAATGGTCCGCTCCACCTCAACCTTCTCCTCCGCCGTGGGGAGGATTGCGATGACTACCTGGCATCCGCAGGGGAGGCAGGTATGGTGGCGTTTGATCTTCATGAGAAGAGGATCATGATGACTGCCAACCCAACCACGAGCATGGCAGCAGCGAACCCAGCAATGGAGCCGCTGTTGCGATCGTCAACCCACACCAACCCCGTCGCCTTGCAGCGGGGGCAGCCAGCGTAGTAGCCAGTGGTCTGGGTGATGCGGCCGGAGCCGCGGCAGATGGGGCAGCGGGAGGTCATGGCTTACCTCCAGTCGCGTTTCGATCTGTGACAGACTCCTCAACTGGAGCGGCTGCTACCCGTGACCTCTCCTCAATCAATGCGTGGGCGGCCCGGTAATCAC
>ERZ650311.373-NODE-373-length-29329-cov-9.596229_pt1 | contig 29329 bp, 43 predicted proteins | sample MGYA00376247_ERZ650311 | MGnify/ENA primary metagenome ERZ650311 (study PRJEB26733, sample SAMN07839324) | wastewater metagenome | biome: small river; feature: stream; material: water | place: USA: North Carolina | collected 2016-07-28 ...
CGCGAGGCAGGTAGGGGCGCGCAGGGACCGCGCCGCCGCCGTAGAGGTGCCGTGCAGCGTAGGGGCGAGGAATCACGATCAGGAACCCCTCGCGCGTCACCTGGACGTTGGAAGCGAGGTCGCGCAGCTCACCCGAGTCGACGAGAGGGCCGCCCCGGTTCGGACGCCCACGGCCGCGCGGCTGTGCGAGGCGGCGCCAGCGGCGGTTCTGCGGGGAGCGCGACGCGTCGAAGCCGCGCCGGATGTCAGCCGCGAGAATGGGCGCCGTTCGTTCGAGGATCGCGCGCGGAAGCTGCCCACGGGCGTGCGCTCCGAGCGCATCGACCAGGCGTCCGAGCCGCGCGAAGTCGCCTTCGAGGGTGATGGTCATCGGACCCACCTGCGGCGCCGCGCGCTTGATGCGTAGACGGTGGACTCGTCGCTCGTGTCGTCTGGCGTCGCGTCGACCATCGAGGGCGAGTCGATGCGCCCGTCTGCGAAGTCCCTGAGCCAGCGCATCGCGTCCTCGTGGCGCAGGCGCAACTGGTCGTCGCGCCCGGCCGCAGGGTCGTAGCCGCGCGTGACCATGAGGTCGTACGCGGCGAGCCTCGCCACGACAGTGCGCAGGTCGTCGCCCCACGCCGAGAGCGGGAGCTTCTTGCGCGAGGCGATGTAGCCGTCCGCGAGCGAGGACGCGGCGTCGAGCGCGGCCTCCTGCGTCGTGCTCGACACGCTGGTGAGCGCTGTCGAGGGCAGACCGAGCCGCACGAGGTCCGTGGTGGTGGCGTAGCGCGGCATGGTCTGGGCTCGGGTTGTCGAGGGGAGCGGGGCGCGGCCACACAGCGCGCGCCCCGTGGATCAGGCGCCGGGGTTGTAGAGAAAGCCGATCAGGTGCGCGTAGCCCGCACCTGCGGTGTAGACCGAGGTGATGCGGTCGAAGCGGATGGTCTCGCCCGCGCGCAGCACCATGCCCGCGGCGACGTCGGCGCCGATGGTCGCCTCCTTGATGCCCGCGGTGCCGAGGAGGGCCGTGACGTCGCCGCCTGAGCCGCCGAGCACGTCGCCCTTGGTGGTGTGGCCGCTCTGCGACGACGAGAGGCCGATGGCGCTCGAGGAGCCGCCGGTGAAGCCGGTCGACACCTCCCAGAGGCCGCCCTGCACCATGAAGCGCGCGCCCGTGGGGATGGTCGCGAGCACCGCGGCGTCGGCCTTCGTGTAGTCGACCGCGAGCGCGAGGTCGATCGGGCCCGACTTGCGGAGCCAGCGGCCCGCCGTGGGGGAGTCGTCGGGGCGCAGCACGAAGAGCGAGTCGCTCGTGAGCGTCGAGGTCTCGCTCCAGACCCACTCGCTCTGGTCGGCGCCGACGAGCACGACGTTGCCTTGCGTGCGGGCGGCGGCGTAGGCGGCGATGGCCGACAGCGCCGCGAGCGTGGCGACGGAAGCGGCGATGCGGCTGCCGCCCGAGTAGAGCGGCGCGTTCGTTTCGGACAGGTGCGGGATCGGCATGGATCGGTTCTCCGGTGAGGCGTTTTGCGGTTTTGCGGTTGTGCGGGTTGGGGAGACAGTTGGGTGTCAGACCGCTTCGCCCGAGAGCGAGGAGGTCACGGAGGGCGTCGACCCGGCGATGGTGACGACCGCGCGCACGAACCGATCGAGGCCCTTGAAGACCTTGCGGTAGGTGCCCGTCGCCGTGGCGACCGGGAACGCATCGGCGACGCGCCACGTGTCGCTCGAGTCCTTGCGAGTCTCGATCTGCACGTGCGCGAGCGCGCCCGTTCCGCTGAGCGCGGTGATCGTGTGCGTGAGGCGCAGCGACTCACGGTCGCCCACCTCGTAGGCGTCGCTGTTGAAGCTGATCGTGCGGGCGCTGCTCTCGAAGAGCGTGGCCTCGTCCTGGTCGTAGGGCGCGCCCGCGTTGGGGCCGTTCTGGAAGTAGATGGTCGTCACGGTGATCCTCTCGATGCGGTGGAAGATGTCGCGGGCCTGGCGAGCGCTGAGCCCGAGTGATTCGAGCGAGCGCTCACTCGCGCCATCGAGGTCCTCGATGGCGAGCACACCGACGGCGACGCACCGGGCTCGCCAGGGGAAGGCAGTCGGGAGCGCAGTGCCGTGCTGCGCGAGGCGCTTCTCGCGCCACACGCACGAGAGCCCGTCGTCGCCCCGCGCGACGGTAGCGCGCTCCTTGAAGAAGTAGACGCGGCGAGCGGGCAGACCGCGCCGCTCTCGTCGTGAGCGAGGCACGACTGCGACCTCAGCGGCGGCGCGACTGTCGCGCGTCGTCGCGGGTCTCGACTGTGCGCCCCGCGGCCTTCGGATCGGCCGCGACGGGCTTCTCGGCGATGGGTGCCTTTGGCTCGCGGGAGGGCACCTCGGCGAGAGCCTCGCGCCTGCGGTGCGAGAGGATCACTTGTGCTGCACCTTCGCGACGCCGCAGCGGGTGCCGTTGTACGTGCGCGTGTAGAGGTGGACGCAGTAGTAGAGGTGGAAGGCCATCACCGTGTCGTCGGCGAGGATGTCGCGGTCCTCCTGGATGCCCATGTTGGGGTTGATCCAGGCGGCGAGCGCGCCCCTCTTGGCGAGCAGGGTCTCGTACTTGGGCGGCGAGTCGCTCGAAGCCGTGAGCTTGTCCGACTGCGTGATGGGGATGCCCATGAAGCGGGAGAGGGAGCCCTGCTGGTCGCTGAGAAGCGAGCGGCCGGTCGAGTCCTTCGTCTTGCGGAGGTTGGTCTTCGTGCGCGAGTGCATGCCCCAGAGCACGAAGTCGCCCTCCTCGTTCTCGTCGCCGAAGAGGTCCATCGCGTCGGCGCCCATGTCGTAGTTCAGGGTGCCGTTGAGGCTCGCGTCGGCGTTGTCGTAGCGGTTGAGGATGAGCGACGTCGCGCGGGCTTTGGCGATGAGCTTCGCGTCGAGCTTGCGCTGCACGGCGATCATGATCTGGCGCCGCGCCTCGGCGTAGGGGTCGTCGGCCGCCGCGATCTGCGCCCACTCGCCGACGCCGATGGCGATGGCGCTGTGCTCGACCGTCGCGAGCTCGGATCCCTGCGAGAGCGACTGGATCTCCGCCGCGCCGCCCTCGGAGATGTCCTGCATCTCGCCGATGGTGTTGAAGCGGGGGATCTTCACCTGGTCACCCACTTGCGCCTTGGTCGCGCGCAGGGTGGGGTTGACGATGACAGCGCCGGACCCCGCGAGGAGGTTCATGCCGGCGAAGACGCCCGGCATGCCCTCGGCGAGGACCTCCGGGATGATGAGATCGGACTTGCGCGTGACGCTCATTGCAGTCGGGCTCCGTGGTGGTGATGTGCGGTCGGTTGTAGATCAGCGGGCGCGGGTCACGCGCTGGTCGAGGCGTTCTTCGCGGCGGCCTTGAGGCGCTGCGCGAGGGGCTTGTTGGCGACGATGAGGCTGTGCTTCTCCCTATCGGAGAGCGCGCCCCAGCCTTCGGTCTGCGCCTTCGCGGCGATCGCCGCGACGTCGGCCGGGAGCTGGGCGTCGGGGCTCGGCCCGTCGGTCGGAGGGTCGTGCTGGCCGCCCGGCACGACCCGGGGAGCGCTCGCGCGCCACGCGCGGAGCTGGTCGTTGCTGAGCGTCGAGAGGAAGCCGTCGAGCGCGGGGCTCCACTTGCCCTCGGTCTTGGCGGCCTCGACCTCGTGGGCGCGGTCGGCGGCCTCGAGCTTCTTCTCGGCGGCGGCCGCGCGATCGTTGGCGGTCGAGAGGTCCGCGGAGAGCTTCGTGATGGTGCCCTCGGCGGCGGCGCTGCGTTCCTTCATGCCGGTGACGGCCGCCACGATCTTGTCGGGGTCGGTCTCGCCGGTCGCGGCAGCGAGGGCCGCGAGTTGGTGCTCGTTCATGATGTTCCTCGTGGTGGCGGCGCCACGGGCGCCGGTGTTCGTGCGTGGGGATCGGGAGGCGAGGGCGCGAGCGCGCGCGACAGCGTCCGCCATCGGGCCGACGTGATCGGCGAGCCCAGCGCGCACGGCCTCGGAGCCGAGGAAGGTGCGCGCCTCGAGCGCGAGGACCTCCGCGGGGTCGAGCGGCCGTGACGCCGCGACCTCGGCCGCGAAGAGCCTCGCGATGTGGTCGACGTCGGCCTGAAGGCGCGCCCGCGCGTCGTCGGCGAGCGGCACCGCGGAGTGCCCGTCGGCCTTCGCGGCGCCCGACGTCAGGAGCGTCACGGAGACGCCGCGCTGAGCGAGCTCGCCCGCGCGGGAGGCGAGCGTGAGGATCACGCCCACGCTGCCCACCATGCCGGTGTCGGGGAGCACGACCTCGTCGCACGCGCATGCCAGCGCGTAGGCGGCCGAACACGCCATCTCGTCGGCGTAAGCCACGAGCGGCTTGCCCGCCGCCTTCGCCATCGTGCGGATCGTCCGCACCGCTTCGAAGCATCCAGCGACCTCGCCGCCGGGGCTGTCGATCCGCATCACGACGGACCGCGTTGCGCGGTCGTCGATCGCGGCCTTCATGCGCGAGGTGACGGCGTCGTACCCGTCGCCATCGAACATCCAGCACGACCACGCGCGCTGCGAGAGCGGCCCCTCGATGGAGACCACGGCCACGTCGCCCTCACGGGTGAAGGGCGCAGGAGACGAGGGGCTCGAACCGTTCGACGCGTCAGCGCGAGGGCGGAACCCTGCGGCCCCTCGCAGCGGGTCGAGCGCGCGCGGGTCGAGCAGAATGGGACGCGAGAGCGCAGCGTCGAGGGCCGCGCGGAAGCTCGCTGGCATGGTGGCGTCGGTCATGGTGTCTCACTCCGAGATGCTTTAAACATCGGCCACCCCACTACCTTCGGATGCCACCGCCATCGGATTGACGGGAGGCAGCGGCGCGTCCTCGAGCGGAATGCCCGCGTCTTCGAAGAGCTTCGCCCGGTCGACGCGCTTTCCTTCGGGTGCCACCGCGTCGAGTGCGGCGATGCCGTCGCCGAGCTTCTTCATGGCGTCGCCGCGCGCGCCGATGTCGAGCGGCGGCTCCGTGCGCCAGCGCGGCCACGGGGCGAGTTCGTTCGTGCCGAAGTTGATCTCGGCGTAGTCGACGAGCGCCTGGTCGTGGAGGCACGTCGAGGCCGTCTCCGCGTCTGCGTCGATCAGGTCTTGCCGCACGGTGCCGTGCAGCGTCGCGCCCGTGTCCTGCCCCTGCACGACCTCGGTGCTGGACGACTGCCCGGTGATCGCGATGACGATCTCGCGCGCGGCGAGGTCGCTCTGCGCGGGAAACATCTTCCACGTGTTCGCCGCCGCTTCGACGAGCCGGATCTTCCACCCCGCGGGCGGGATCACCGTGGAGTCAGAGGCGACGTCGCTGAGCGCGTCGCCGAGCTCGTCGCGAGCGCTCTTCGTCGTACCGCCGACGGAAGCCTTCGTGACGCCACCGCCGCTCGCGAGCGACGCGTCGTAGTCGGCCGTGCGGATCGGCGACCCGTGCACTTCGCTGTGGTGACCGAAGTCGGTGAGCGAGAGGAGCTTGAGGAGCCAGGGCTTGCCGCACCGGCGCCACGCGCCGTACATCCACGGTCTCTCATCGCCGTCGGGGTCGCCAGAGCAGCTCGGCGCGTAGAGCACCCAGCGCCGGTCGCCCTTCTTGATCTCGACGTCGCCCTGCTCGGTGCGGACGATCCACACCCGTCGCTGCGTGTCCCATCTAAGGTTGCGCGCGTCGAAGGGCTTGAGCACCCCGATCCATCGACCCGACGACGACAGACGCCACACGCGCTGCGCGACGCCGACGCCAAGGAGGAGGCCCCACGCGAGGAGCGAGAAGAGCGCCGCCTCGGAGTGCGCCTCGTACCAGTCGCCCGCCTCGAGCGCGCGGGCCACGCGGCCCGAGCTGCGCCGGTCTCCCGACTCGTCCCACGAGAGGGGCAGGCCGAGCAGGCCCTTCACGCGCGTCTCGAGGGCAGCGTAGACGCGGCCGTCACCGAGGAGCGACCAGCATAGGTCCGCCGCGCGCCAGAGCGACCCGCCCGCGGTGAGCGCTTCGGCGACCTCGAGGTCGTCGGTCGTCCACGTCGTGAACGTGCGACCGGACGCAGGCGCTCGAACAACCGCGCGCTCTTCGGTGGTAGGTGCCTTGGGCATTGGGGGTCAGCGGCGGCGTCCGCCGCGGTAGAGGCTGTCGTCGCCGCCATCGGTCAGGGGCGCTCCGCAGAGCACGGCGTGAGCTCCGCTCGTGGCGTCGACGTCGTCGTCGTGGTCGCCCTCGGGGAACGCCTCGAGCACGTCGAAGTAGGCGTCGTTCCAGGCGCCGCGCACGACGAGGACGTTGTGCACCTGCGCCTGCGCGCTGAAGGGCCCGAAGGCGGTGATCTTGTTCGTGCGCTTCGGTCGCCCGTAGACCGCGAAGCCCTTCTCGCCGAGGAACACCGCGTAGCTGAAGATCTGGTCTTTGCCCGCCTGTCCTGGATCCTGTTCGACGACGATCGGGACGTCGGCGCCGTCGAAGTTCGCCGTGTGCTCGACGGCGGCTCGCACCTCGCCGGGAGTGCCGACGAGCCTGACGACGTGCTCGACGACGAACACGCCGTCCTCGGTGACGGACATCCGAACGCCCACGGCCCAATCGCCGCCGGCTGCGAGATCCCAATACCGAACGCGCCACCGGACGTTGACCGGGACGGCATCGACGAGGCGAACCCAGAGGCGCTTGAAGTAGAGCCCCGCGGCGGGCTTGACCGACCAGTCGCCGTGGAGGAGCTGAGCGCGGCGCACCGGGTCGAGCGCCATGAGCTCGGCGCGGTACCGCGCTCCGTCGATGTGCGGGTTGTCGTCGAGCGTCGCCGGAATGAACGTGTACGTGAGCGCGTCGGGCGTGTGCGGAGCGACCCAATCCTTGCCGAGCCGCCAGCGAATCTCGCCCTCCGCAGCGGGAGTGCCGGTGAAGTCGCGGTCGAGCCACGGCGACCAGCGCTTCTTCACCCACTCGTGCCCGATGCCGCCCGGGTTCGTCGCTGCGCGCGCGACACACGGGATCGCGGGGTCTGTGCTGCGGAGGCGAGCGCAGATCCCGTCGAACTGCTTCTCGGTGAAGTGCGTGAGCTCGTCGAAGAGGACGAGGCCGAACTCGAACGAGTCGTAGTTGGAGACGTCCGACTCGTGCTCGCAGTGGTTGAACCAGATCGTGGCGCCCGAGGGGAAGCGCCACTCCACGCGCGGGCCAAGCACGAGCCTCGCGCCGAGGTGCGGGTAGAGCCGTTTGCTCTTGTCGATCGCGTCGCCGAGGTAGGTGGCCTCGCGTCGCAGGTAGAGCGCGCGGAAGTGAGGGAGGTGCGTCCAGCGCAGCGGCAGCGCCATGAGCGCCTGGCTCTTCCCTCCACCGGCCGCGCCGCCGTAGAGCGCCCTGCGCGCTCTACTCGCGAGGAAGCGTGTCTGTCGGCCCGGATTCGGGCGCCACAGCACCTGCGTCTTCGGGCTCGAGCTCCGGGAGTTCGACGACACGAACCACCGCCTCCGTCACGATCGGTCCGCCTGCGGGGCCGCTCAGCTCCACCTTGCGAGGGCCGATGACGCCGGTGATCTCGGCGTAGATCTTCGTCGCGGCGACCATGCCCTTCACGTCGGGGCCGAATTTCTTCGAGCCGCTCTTCGCGCACTCGTACGACTCCAACGCCATCGCCCTGACGATCTCGCGGTCTGCCTCGGGGGTGCGAGTCGCAGCCCGAGCGACGAGACGCTCACGAACGATGCGGACGTAGTTCCAGACCTTGCGCTTGTGTCTCCCGAACTTCTTCGCGAGCTCAGGAACGAACTCTCCCGGCGCCTCGGCCGCGAGCATGCGCCGCTCGATCTCGTCGAGCCACGCAGAGGGGATGCGGCTCTTCGGGCGCGCGATGCCGTTTGGTGCCGTTTCGTCGGCCACAGAAAGCCTCTGAGCACGTGCTCCCCGGGCGTGCGCTCCGACCGATCCACCAGATGCGCGTGGCTGCGTGAGTCGCACGCGGCGCAGCCGTCGTAGGTGGGATGGATCGTCGGCGCCCGGGGAGCTTCTGGCCTCGTGCGGGGCCTCATCGCATGGGGGGCGCTAGGAAAGGTCAGCGGCGCGGAGGATGGCGCGTCGCCAACCGGTCGCGGTGGTGGGGGTCGAACCCACGGCCTCCGGGTTATGAGCCCAGCGAGCTACCACTGCTCTACACCGCTGCGGAACATCCACCGACCGCCGAGGGTGGTCACGCACTGAGGGCGTGCTCGACGGGCGGCGCTGCGGGGGATGAGCCTGCAGCCTCGGGAACTTGTGGGCGAGGCCAGAGCACGTGCTTCGCGAGTCGTACGGCCCCCGATCCGATCGGCACCGGGAGCTCGATCACGCGGAGCTGTTCGGGGTCGTGCTCGGCGCGTGCAGCGAACGTCTCCAGTCGCCGCCGAGCCGTGCGCGGCGAGCACCGGAGACGCGCTGCGAGAGCGCGATGCCCGAGCGGCTCGTAGCCGTCGGGGATCTGTGCGGCGTCCTGCGCGCGCACGTCTGCCACCCGAAGCGGAGCGTGTTTGACCACATGGTCGCTCGTCAACACCCGGTCGCACGAAATCGTCACGTCGCCCTCCACTCGCTCCAGCACTGCACGAACCGCTGCGTGCCCCACACGCGCAGCGTCTCCTCCGCCGCCTGTCGGATCGCGCGTGCGTTCTCCTCCCGCACGCGCGAGTCATCGAGGTCGGCGGCCCTCTGCGCGTCGAGGCGGGTGCGGGCCGCGAGGAGCCGCAGCGTGCGGAAGCGGTCGCTCGCGTGCTTCTCGACATCGCCCCACTTCACCGCGTTCTCGCGCGGCATGAGCGGCCCCTCCGAGCGGCCGTAGACGATCGCCCACTCCGCGACCTCGACGAGAGCCCCCTCACGCACGGCGCCCCACCGCTGCGAGAGCCAGTGGGCCGTCGCCTGCGCGTCGGGCGTGAGCCGCACGTAACGCTCCCACACAGAGCGGACTTCGCCGAGGGCGCCGCGATCGTGCGCGGCGTCGAGGGCCGCGGCGGCGTCGCGCTGCTCACCGCTAGTGCCGGGGTGCTCGCGCGGGTCACGGCTGCGCCCTCGCAGGCCACCGATCGAGTCGCACTCCGCGAGGGGCCCGAGCGCGATCACGAGGGCGCGCAGCGTCTGGTCGTCGAGGCGCAGGGCCGTCGAGGGGGTGCCGTCAGCCATGAGGGGCCTCCAGAGCGAAGCAGACGCAGCACCTCGGGCAGCAGCCGCACGCGAGGTGACCTCCCACCACGATCAGCCCGCACCCCTCGCAGCGAATGCGACCCGCGCGGATCGCTTCGAGCTGGAGCGCAGGTTGCGCGGCGACGAGCGCGGCCTCGGCCTTCTCGGCGCGTTCCTCAGCCGTGCGACACGCGCTCAGGAGGCGCGCGCAGCCGATGCAGCTCGTCTCGAGCGTGATGCACGACTCGTAGTCGCGACGGGCTGCTCGCTCGGCGTCGCGCTCTGCGGCGAGGGCGGTGTTCTCTGCGCGCAGACGTGAGATCTCGGCGACGATGCCGCCGACCTCTGCGATGATCGCCTCGTGGCTCGGCGGTGCCTCGGTCGTGTCCGGGTGCAGCGCGCGCCAGAGCCGCGCCGCGAACGCTTCTGAACCGCCCGTGAGCTCCTCGTATCGACGCTCCAGCTTCGCGATGACCTTCGCGCTCACCGCACTCAGCGCTTTGATCTCCGTGAGCGCTTCATCGCGCTCTTTTTCAGCGCGCATCCGAGCTTCGTGCGGCGTGAGCTTCCCTTCGCGTTGGAGCGTGACGGAGTAGAGGTTGCGCTTGAACGCCGCTCGACTTTCGCCCAAGCGGAACGACATCGTGAGGTAGTTCTCGGCGCCGCTGTTCACCAGCGCCTCGCCGCAGTGTTCGATGATGAACCGGAGCACCCACCCGGAGTCACGGAGCACGGTCTCGCCCTGCTCAATGCGAACCATCGCATGGTGGGTCGCCTTGTCTTTGCCGGTGAGCGCGCGGGCCATCTTCACGGCCTCTTCGGTCTCGCCGTTCGTGATGAGCCGCGCGAGGTGACGCAGGCGCGCGTAGCTCCACCGCGCGTGGTCGAGCGCGCTGTGATCGTCCATCGTCGTGAACTTCCTCGTGGGCGCTCGCTTCGGTTTGTCGCTTCCCATCACGCCACCTCACCAGCGATCGAGCACGCCCGACAGCGTGCCTCGTACGACTCCGCGGCGCCGACCTGCACCCGCTCGCTCCCTCCCGCGAGACGGTGCGACCTCGTCGCGGCGCCACCGCAGCGCGAGCACACCGCGCTCAGCTTCGTGACGCTCTCCGCGATCGCGAGGAGCTGCGGCATCGGTTCGAAAGGCTGGCCGCGGTAGTCCATGTCGAGACCCGCAACCACCACACGCACGCCATGGTCGGCGAGGCGTTGCACGAGCGGGGGGCCGAAGAACTGCGCCTCGTCGATGCCGACCACCTGGGTCGCGCCGTCGATGGAGCAGTCGAGGGAGACGACGCCAGGCACGGCCACCGCGGCGAATGACTGCGCGCTGTGGGTCACGATGTTCGCGTCGTGGTAGCGCCGGTCGATCGACGGCTTGAACGCCTGCACGCGCTGCTTGCCGATCACCGCACGCCGCATCCGTCGGATGAGCTCTTCGGTCTTGCCCGAGAACATCGGGCCGCAGATGACCTCGATCACTCTCCACCTCCGACCATCTCCGCGAGCATCTTTCGAGATGCGGACTCCGACTCGACCAGCGCCACAGGCGGCGGACTCATGCACGCGCCCGGCGGGAGCGAGGCGAGCCACGACGCTCGCAACTCTGCCTCGTTCGCGAGAAAGCGCAGCGCCGCTCGCTGCTCGCCGTGGGCGCCGCGCAGCCGTTCGATCTCTCCCTTGAGCGTCGAGACCTCCGCGAGCCGCCGATCCTCTCGCGCGTCGACCTCTTCGCTCCACGATCGGAATGCGATGTGGCGTACGGCAGCGAGACACGCATACGCAGAGTCGCAGCGCGAGCACCTACCTCGTCCGATCGTCTCGTGAATGCAGTCCGCCTGATACGTGAGCGGGTCACGAGCGAGCGCGATCTGCTCACACTCAGCCGCGGCAGCGTCTCGCATGGCACCGGCGCCTTCGTGGAATGCGAGCGCCGCCTCAGTGCGTGCTCTTGCGAGCTCATCCTTCAGCCGCTCGATCTCGACTCGCGCGCGAGAGAGCAGACCCGCGACGGTGAAACCGTCGATGGCGTCCATCTTGTCTGTCTCTTCGGCGTTGCACACCTCGTCGGCCGCGATGCGCAGCTTCTCTTCGAGCGGCAACTCAGGCGGCACCGCCTCATCGTCTTTCATCACGTCTCCCTCGCAGTCATCAGCACCAGGCGCACACCACCGACGCGGAGGCGTGTCTCGCGCGTCGTCATCAGCTTCTCGGCGAGCTCGCGACGCAGCGCAGGCGTGAGCACCACCTCCACGCACGTCGTCTCCCCGTCCGGTCGAACGCGCGCCCCCACCGAGGTCTCGGACCACGGGCGCACCACGATGCGCACCGCGTACTCGCGCGGCTTGCACGTCGCCTGAGCGACGTGCCACGTCACTCGCGCGTCGCCGTCGTCGACGCCGAGCCACGCCGCGACCTCGTCGCGCACGGCCTTGGCGGCACGCGCGAGGTTGTCGTCGTCGAGCGACTTGTGCGCGATGCGCGTGATGGTCACGTCGCAGGGCACAGGCACCTTGCGGCGCGTGCGCAGGTGCAGCCCGACCACCTTGCGCTGCTTCGCCGCACGCGCGGCGCCCGCGTGCCACGCGCCGCGCTGGTTCGCTTCGGACACGAGACGCAGACCGGGAATGGTGAGGTCGAGCGCGATCACATCCCCTCCGGAGCGTCGAGCGCGCTGTCAGGCACCGCGCCTTCGCGCGCATCGCATCCGAGCTCCACGAAGCGCGTGAAGCGGCGTTCGAAGCGCAGATGCACCTCGGTGGTCGGGCACGCACGCGCCTTGAGGATGAGGAGGTCGGTGTCGACCACGTCGGGCGCGGGGCCGTCGCGGCGCCCTTCTGCGGGGTGGAGCACGAGCACGATGTCGGCGTGCGACTCGATGCCGCCCGAGCCCTTCATGTCTTGCAGCCTGGGCTTGCGCCCGGCGAGCTGGCCCGCTCGGTTGAACTGCGAGAGCACCACCACGGGGCAGCCGATCTCTCGCGCGAGTTGCTTGAGCGCGCGCGCGTTGGCGTCGATGACCTCTGCGGGCCTCGACTCGTCGAGGCCCTCGGGCGGGTCGAGGATCTGGAGATAGTCGACGACGATGAGCTCGACGGGCGCATCGGCCTGCGCTTCGAGCGCGCCGATGCGGATGTCACTCACGTCGGCCCCCGAGTCGCACACCTTGATCGGCAGCGTCGCGAGCGCGTGGGAGGCGCTCTGGAGCGCTTGAAACTCGGCTTCGTTCAGTCGACCCGTACGCACGCGGGTCGACGACACACCAGCCTGCGCACACGCGAGGCGCCAGTGCAGCTCGACCCCGTCCATCTCCTGCGAGACGAGGAGGCACCGCCGACCGACCGACGCAGCGTGACGGAGGAGCTGGAGCGCGAACGCAGTCTTGCCGCCGCCCTGGTCTGCGGCGACCACCACGAGCTCACCCGCGAGGAGGCCGCCGCCGAAGATGCCCTCGTCGTCCTCGCGGGTGGGGTCGCCGTCGAGCGCGACGTAACCCGTGGGCACCGGACGCGTGCGGCCCTCTTGCGTCGCGAGGAGGCGCTCCCACGCGGCGTCTGCGAGGTCGAGCATCGAGCGCCACCGAGCGCCTGCGCGAGCGACGCGCACGGACGCCATGCGCCCCATCGCCCGGACGAGCGCGCGCTCGGCGTCTCCGTCGCTGTCGAGGATGAGCCGCGCCTCATCGAGCGCCTCGGCATAGCGACGAGCCCGCGCGGCCGATCCCACGATGAGCGCGTGCGCCTCGCAGTGGGCGACGGTGGGCAGCGAGTCGGTGAGCTCGCCGAGGTACTGCGCGCCGCCGACGGTGTTGAGACGGTCGCGCGCGCGGAGCTCCGCGACCAGCGTGGTGATGTCGACGCCTTCGCGCCGCGCGTGGATCGCGCACTCCGCCTCCCAGATGAGCGCGTGAGCGGGCGAGGAGAAGTCGCCCGCGCCGTCGAGGTGCTTGGCGATGCGCGGGAGCGTGCGGTCGTCGAGGAGCACCGCCGCGAGGAGCGCCCGCTCGGCCTCGAGGTCGGCGTGCGGCTGCGGAGCGTCATGGCGTCGCACGAGGCGGACGGGAGCGGGCTTCACGGTGATCCTCCGACGGGGGCGGCGATCGGTGCAGGCGGTGACGAGTCGCGGCGGGCTCCGCGCGAGGCCTCGATGGCGCGGCGGGTCTCTTCGGCGGTCATCACGCGCGAGGTCGTGGTGGGGCGCGCAGGGGCGGTCACGGGCTTCGGCGTGGTGCGCTTCGAAGCGCGGACGTGGGCGACGAGGGCAGCGAGCGCTCGCCACTCGTAGCCGTCATCGCCCCGGAACCCTGCGAGGTCGTTGAGCGTGACGTGGCGAGGCGCGGAGTTCTTCCCCCGAGGCCACCACGCGCTCGGGTCTTCGAAGGCGGCGCCGGCGCGCTTGATCTCGTCGGGGGTGAGCGCGTGGCGTTCGAGGAGCCGCGAGAGCTCGACCTCGATCGCGAGAGCTCCTGTCAGGGTGGCGCGGCCTCCGACGGCGTCCCGCAGGGCGACGAGGGGCGGTACCTGTGGGGCGGTACCGGTACCGCCGTTCTGCGCGGTACCTCCTGAAGCGGTACCACCCCCCTCTTCTTCTTTCTTCTCGGGGAAAGAGAGGGGAGTGTGAGGGGGGAGAGAGGGGGGCGGTACCGGGGCGGTACCGGGGCGGTACGTACCGCCCTCAGTGGCGGTACCAGTGGGCGGTACCGAGGGGGTGGTACCGGTGTGAGGTACCGCCCATTCGCCGTACCCGTGGAACTGCTCGGCGCGCTTCGCGAGGAACGCCTCGCCTTCGTCGGTGGCGAGCCACGCCTCCCACGAGAGGTCGGCGGGCACGCGGGAGAACGGCGACACGCGAGCCTTGAACTTCTTTCGGTCGTTGCGGGCCCTCTCAGCGGCGGGGCTGTCAGATGGCTTGCCCTGCCACTCCTCGGCCGCTGCGCGCGGCGCCGAGGCGACGGGGGCCGGGCGCGCGACGAGCACGAGGCGCAGCCCCTCGTGGCACGTCGAGAGGAGTCCGAGCTCGACGAGGCGGCCCACGATGGCGGCTCCGTCGGCGCCGAGGGCGCGCGACCACGAGGCGACCTCAGCTTCGCCCGCGCGTCGGTCGAGGTGCACCGTGGCGCCGTCGGGCGAGACGCCCGCGACGAGCGAGAGGTGATGGAGCACGCCGCGCTCGGCCCACGAGAGCGAGCGCATGCGCAGGTCGTGGAGCAGCGCGAGAGAGACGGGGCCGAAGGGCGTCACGGCGTTGCGCCTCCCGACGCAGCGGAGGCGGTGAGCGCAGCGAGGTCACGTGTGAAGCGGACCGCAAGCACCCCATGCAGGTTGTAGAGGCCGTAGCAGACCGAGAGCGGCGGGAGCCTGCGGTCGAGCGCGCCCTTGGTGTCGAAGAGCCTCACGACGCGCGTGAGGAGCGCGTCCGCCTCTGCGACGCGCTGCTGCGCGCTCGGCGTCGCAGAGGTGATGCCCCAGAACGAGCACGCGTCCGCGAAGGTCAGCGGCGAGCCGCGCTGGAACCGGCGCAGCGCCTCGCCCTCGGCCATGAGGCGCACGGCGGTGATGTCGCCGGTCGCCTTCACGCGCGCGGCGATGCGCTCGGCGGCCGCAGAGATCGGGCCGCTCGGCGGGCGCGCCTCGGTCGTGCGCTTCGAAGCGTCGACCGGCACGAACGCGCCGAGCGTGTGCGGCGTGACGAGCGGGCGCAGCTCGGTGGCGAGCCTCTGCCCCTTGCGCGTGAGGCGGTATGTGCCTGGGTCGACGAGCTCGATCCAGCCGAGTCCGCGGAGCCCCTCGGCGCCTGCGAGCTTCGCAATCACGCGATTCGAATCAGGGTGCGCGAGGTCGGTGCCGCCGAGGGAGAAGCTCTCAGGGAAGAGCTCCCACGCGCGGAGCACCAACGCGTCGACGCGGAAGCGCCCGCTCTCGGCTGCGACGTCGTCGGCGGCGACGAGGATCTTCTGGCGGACGGTGAGCGGGGTCTTCATCCCGCCCTCCGGATCTGCGCGGCGAGCGTCTCGCCCCACACGTCAGCGGGCGGCGCGTCATCGTCGGACTCGCGCGCTCCGAAGTCACCCACGCGCGCCGTCGCCGCAGCCTTGCGAGCGTGAGCGTACCCGAGCGCGTCGAGTCGCTCGAGCTCCGCGCGACGCTGCTCGCGCGTTGATGCATCCCACTGCGCGATCCACGAGCGAATCTCTTCGGCGTGCGCGCGCGTCATGGACACCCGAGGTACACGGGCACGATGAGCGGATAGGTGCGCTCGCGCATCGCGTTGATGGCCGCGCTGCGAATGCAGGTCGGACAGGTGCCGCAGGAGCTCATCGACCACCCTCGCAGACCAGCGACCACGCACCGGGCCCCGCGGGCTCGATGCGCAGCGTCGACGAACACACCACGTGCGGCGGCCTGCGCGCGGCGGTGCCGAGCACCACGCCGACGACGATGCCGATGAAGAAGCCGAGGAGCACGAGCGCCGCGGCATCAACACGTCTCGTGGGCGCGGCGTGTCCCATCACAGACCCCCATCACTAAAGAGCGATCCCTGTTTCCGGTCGCCGTCACTCGAGAGCCGCGCAGCCTCTTTGAGGTTCTTCGTCGCCTGTCGGAAGTACGAGGCCTTGAGCTCGACACCGACACCGCGTCGGCCCTTCGTGACGGCGCCGAACACCTCGGAGCCGACGCCCATGAAAGGCGTGAGCACGGTCTCGCCGGGGTTCGAGTAGAGGTCGACGAGGCGCTCGATCACGTCGAGTTGCAGGGGGTGCACGTGCTTCTCGTCGTCCTCGTCGCGCGCCTCACGGAAGGGCAGCACGCGGTCGATACGGATGTCGTCCCAGAAGCAGCTCGCGTACTGGCGCCAGATCCAGTGCGAGAAGCGGTTCTCGGTCTGCTTCCCATGCCATCCCTTGAAGCGCGCGAGCTCGCGCGGGATCTCGCGCTCGCCCGCGTACTCGGTGAATCCGTGCTCGTGCGTGACGGGCACCTCGTTCTCGCCCTCGCGGCGGAACACGAGCACGTAGTCGGCGCCCGCGTTGCCCGAGAAGGTGGCGTCCTCGACGACCGTGCGATGGGCGAGGTTCTTCGCCATCGTGCGCGTGCGCACGCTGAGGGGCTCCTTCCAGACGCAAAAGCGCGCGGCGTAGATCCACCCCTCGCGCTCATGCAGCCGGATGACCTCGCCTGAGAGGTCGAAGAGGCCGTCGCGCCCGGTGTTGCCGGTGGGCACATCAGCGACGTGCACGGCTGACATCCGACCGGGCTTGGTGAGCCGGTGGAGTTCGCGCACGATGAAAGCGTAGTGGTCTGCGAACTCGCCGAACGAGCGCGCGTTCGAGAGGTCGCGCTCCGACGAGCTGTAGTGGTAGAGCGCGCCGCCCTCGCGCTTGGCGAATGGCGGCGAGTAGATGCTCAGGTCGACGCAGCCCGTGGGGAGCGTCGGGAGCACCTCGCAGGAGTCGCCGTGGTACGCCGCGAAGAGCTCGGCGATGAGCTGATCGATCACAGCCATGACGGCACCTCGACGGCCCTGGTGCCGTAGCTCGATCGCGCGACCGCCATGCCCTCGCGCATGTGGGCCACGAGGGAGGTAAACATCGCGTCGGCCTGCTCGGCCTTGCGGCGCAGCGCGGCGAGCACCTCGGTCTCTCCGTCGCTCGCCACGCGGTCGACGATGACGGAGCGCGTCTGCCCGAAGCGCCACGAGCGGCGAACGGCCTGGTAGTACTGCTCGAACGAGTACCCGGCGAAGGTGGTCATGTGCGCGCAGTGCTGCCAGTTGAGGCCCCATGCTCCGATCTCGGGCTTGATGACGAGCACGCGCGTCTCGCCTCGCGCGAATGCCTCGAACTTCTCGACCTTCGCCTCGTCGGAGTCGCGACCGCTCACCTGCGCGGAGCCGGGGATCATCCGCTCGAGCAGGTCTCCCTCGTCGTTGAGGTGGCACCACGCGACGGCTGCGTCGCGGTGCGCGTTGATGAGCGTCGCGGCGCGTTCGCAGCGCTCGCGGATCGTGCGGCGGCGCTCCTCGCGCTGCTCGTCGACGCCGTGCGCGGGCATCGCGAAGAGCATCCCCTCGCGGCGTGTGATCGACGGAACGATCACCTCGTTCTCGACGAGCGGAGGCAGCTCGAAGCCGTCGTCGCTGAACCCGAGGTCAGACGGACGACGGAGCGCGCGCGCCCATGACGCGACCCAGCGCCAGAACGGCACCTCCGCGTGACCCTTGAAGCGCCACGTCGGGCGCCCGCCGCCGCCCACACCGAACTTTCGGCCCGTGTCGGCGGTGTTCGCGTCGTTCTTAAAGAAGCGCCCGAGCATGTCCATATGCCCGAGGTAGCCGAGGGCCTCCGACGACGTGCCGAGCTCGATGAGGTCGTTGGGCGACGGCGTGGCCGTCCAGAGCGTGCGATACGCGAGCGTCCGCATGAACTCCGTGACGCGAATCGCGGTCACGCCGTCGAAGCTCTTGAGGATGGAGCTCTCGTCGCAGACGACGCCCACGAAGTCCGAAGGGTTGAGTTTGTGGAGCTGCTCGTAGTTGGTGACGCGGATGCCCGCGCCACCGAGGCGACCGTCGCGCAGAAGCCTCGCCTCGACGCCGAACTTCTGCGCCTCGGCGACCGTCTGCGCAGCCACCGCGAGTGGCGTGAGCACCAGGACGCGACCGTTGGTATGACGGACGACGTTCTCGGCCCACACGAGCTGCTGAATGGTCTTTCCGAGGCCGCAGTCCTCGAGGAGCGCCGCGCGCCCCATCTCGACGGCCCACTCGACGAGGGCACCCTGAAAGTCCTTGAGGAACGACGGGAGCCAGAGCGGCCTGAAGCCTGCGCGCGTGTCGTTCTGCGCCTTGCCCAGGAGGAAGCTCGCGTAGGCGTCGGCGTTGCCATGTGCGGGCCGTGCGTGTACCGTTGTCGTCATCGATCGAAGGTCCTTTCGGTCGGTCGCGGCTCCGGGCGTTGCAGCGCCGCGGGGCCGCTCGTTTCAGAGGGGCAGAGGTCAGGAGTGACGCCCATGGCGCGGCACGCGCGGGCGTCGAACTTCGGGTACGGAAGCGATGCCGGAACCACACGCTTCGCGGCGCGCGAGAGCGCGAACACATAGCGGTGGTTGCCGTGGTGGCGGCGCGTGCGGGTGATGCGCGGGAGCCACGACGCGAGCCACGCGCGGAGGTCACCGCTCGGCGACGCAGCGCCGTGCGCGACGAGCTGCTCGACGGCGACGAGCGTCTCAGCGTGCTCCGCAGCCTGCTTCTCGGCCTCGTGCTGCGCGCGTCGATCGAGCCGAGCCGCAGCCTCGCGCGAGGTCACAGGGGCGACGACGCCCGCGTGCAGCAAGAGAGGCACGTCGCGCTCGAGGCGTTCATTGATCCGCCGCGCGTGCTTCGAAGCGCGCTCGGCAGCGCGGGCGTCGGAACGCCTGAAGACCATGTCTGCGAGGTGTCGCGGCGTGGGGAACGCTACGCCGAAGTCATCGGCGTTCAGGGCGACGCTGATGATCATGAGCCGTTGATCGGTGCTGAGGTCAGCGCGGGCCCCCGTCCAGAGCGCGTTGCGCAGCATCTCCCGCGTGGAGGTCTTTCGCTCCTCGAGTGTGCGCTCGGCGCGCCCGCTCATACCGACGCCCTCGAAGCGATGCTCTCGACGCGAGAGAGCACCAGTTCGGGTGTGGTGTGGCGCGCACCGTCCGCGGGGGAGCGGCCCGCGGCGACGATGGCAGAGCGCGCGAGGTCTGGACGCTCACGAAGCACCACAGCGGCCGACGCAAGGAACCCGTTGACCTCGCAGAGCGCGCGAGGGCGCGGCGGCGGTTCGTGAGAGCCTTCGTTCGTTCGCTTCGGGAACTGGTAGATGCGAGCCACGTTCACACCTATTTCGACGCGGCATCGAGAGCCGTGCGGAGCTTCTGGTACGTCTCGGCGCTCATGCCTCCGACCTCACCAGCGCGCCGAGCTTTCATCCATGCGTAGACGTTGTTCTTCGGTGCTCCCGAAGCCTTGAGCATCGCCGCGAGCGTACCCGCTTCGCGGGCGGCCTCGAGGTCTCGCGCGAGCGCTTCGAACTCCTGCGATGAGACGTTGCCCACGAGGCGCACGCGCTTGAGCTGCTCGCCGCAGGGCGGGGCTCCGAGCTCCGCGCGACCCGTGCTGACTGCGAGACGACCGAGGCGGTCGATGTCCGCCGCGATGAGGTCGAGGTTGCCAGCGATGAGCGATGGCATGGCTCAGCCTTCCCCTGCGTGCTGGTCGTCGTTCTCTGTGCGCTGATCGAAGTCCGGGGAGCGGTCGAGCTCGAGCACGCGCGGCGTGAGCGGGGGCTCTTCCTCGCGAGCGGCGTCGCGACGGGCGCACTCCCACGCGGAGACGAGCGAAAGCGTCCGCTTGCGATCGGGGGAGCACCAGCGCTCGGGCGAGGTCTGAGGGAGCTCACGCCACTGCACGAGACGAAGGTCACCACGCATGCGCTCGGCGGTGGCTTCGAAGTCCACAACCGTCGCGCTCGGAGCGAGCGAGTAGGCGATGCAGGCCATGCGTCACCGCCCTCCCACGGCCATCACGCGACGGATGGCGGTGACGATGGTCGACGGTCCGCCGTTCTCTTCGACGACGTCGGCGAGCTCTTCTGCGCGTGCGAGGCCGCCGAGGCGACCGATGAGCGAGGCGTGCTTCTCGATGAGTCCGAGCGCGTCGTCGAGCGAGAGCGTCGTCGCAGCCGAGGCTGCGGCGTCGAGCTTCGGGGTGGGCTTCTCAGTCGACTGCGGCGCGGGCTTCGAAGTGGCCCTCGGTGCAGCGGGCTGCGGTTTCGGGGTGGGCTTCGCGGGCTTCGCGTCTCGCTGCGTGATGACGTCCTTCGCGGCGGGTGCGCTCGCCTTCTGCGACTGCTTCCGACGCGTCTCGTCGGCGCGCTTGCGGCAGATGCGGCCCCAGGTCTCCTCACCCAGGTTTGTACGCCTCGTGACGCCCGCGCGAGGCTCCTCACCGCACTTCGAACACTGGAGCGCGTTCGCATCGGCGGCGTTGTCGACGCGCGCGGCGGCGCGGCTGACCGTGTGCGGTCGCTCGATCGCGAGCTCCTCGTGGTCGGGCGAGCCGATGACGGTCGCTCCGCTCGTCGGGTCGATCGCGTGCGTCACCTCGGGCGGGCGTGCAGGGGCGGGCGCGGGTTGCTCGTCGTCGACCTCGACGGAGATCGACGCGCGCTTGACCGACACCACGAGGCGCGAGGGCTCGACGACGGGCGCGACGGACTCGCGCTCGGGCATCGGCTCGGCGGGGGTTTGCGGCGGGAGCGGCTTCGAAGTCTTCGAGAGCTTCGAAGAGTTCGAACCGTCCGGAGATGCCGGACCGTTCGTCGCGAACTTCGTGAACGCGCGCTCGTGCGACTTGCCGCGCGCGTTGAGCTCGAGCACCTTGGCGCCGTGCACGAGCGCCGCGGGCTGAACGGCGGCGCGGAGCATCTTCTTCGCGACGTCGCGATCGGGGCTCTCGCTGAGCTGCTCGACCTTGGCGCCGGTCCACGCGAGCACGCGATAAAGGTCTGCGGCCATGACTCAGCCCCCCACGCTCGCGCGCTGGTCGTAGCCCTCGCGCACGACGACGGGGCCGGTGGGCTCGTCGTTTTCGCGAGGTGTCTCGTTCGCCGCAGCGGCCGGAAGCGAGGCGTCGCCCCAGATCTCTTCGACCGTCACGCCGAGCGCGGCCACCACCTTGAGCGCGATGTCGGCACGCGGAACCGACCCGGCCTCGTAGTCGCTCCACGACGAGCGCGGCACGCCCGCGCGGTCTGCCGCTGCGCCGGCCCGAAGATTGAGCGCCTCTCGCGCGGCGCGCAGCCGCTCGCCGCAGGTAGCCCCTTTGCCCTTGGGTTCTCTCGAAACGTCTTCCATGCCCCAAGACGTACGGAAACCCGTTCAATATGTCAAGACTCTTGAACGGGTTTCCGTATTCGGTTCGTCGTACGGTCTATGCCGTGACGGACAAGAAGCACCCTGCCTCTGCTTCCGGGGCTCGCAACGAGGCGCTGCGCGCGCTCGTGCGGGCGATCTCGGAAACAGATCACGAGGGAGTGCAGCGCCAGACGGCGCTCGCCCTTGGCTTGCCGCCCTCGACCCTCAACTGGTTCATGAACGGAGCGAACGGCGCCTCCATCGCGATCGTCGACGCGCTCAAGGCCTACCTTCGACGATCCGAGGATGACCTGGTCGCTGCCAACGGCGACCTGACCGCGCTTCGAAGCCCGAGGCCCGCGCCGAGCAGCTCCACTGAGGTGCGCTTCGACAAATTGCCGATGTGGTCTCAGCTCCTCGAGGGGGCGCGCTCCCTCGACCCGTCAATCCCTGCCTGGGTATGGCGTGACGTCGCTGAGACGACGGTATGGGTCCGAGTTCCGGTCACGAGCTCGATGGTGCTTGATATCGCGCGCTTTCTGCTCAAGCACTTGCCTCCGCACACCTGACGCACAAAACGCCGCCACTGAACGGACGTTGACCTCTGCGCGGACGCGTCGGTAAGGTGCGCGTCCATGGGCACCGACCTTTCGCTTCCTGGGGAGCCGTGCGAGGTCCTGACGTTCGTCGAGACGCTGTTGCCGCCAGGAGTCGACACGCTGCGTGTGGGCGGAATCGCGTACGTCACAGAGGTCCGCTCAGTTGCGGACCTCCCGAACGGCGTCAACGCGCTCTGCTTTCGTAGCACTGCATTCGTTAGATGCGCTGAAAAATAGCCGTTTCAAGAAAACGTACGGAAACCCGTTTTAATACCTTGAATCCGGATACGGAAACCCGTACGTTCCACCCGTCCCCGCCGGACCACCCAACACCCGGCGCCGCGGACGGAGTGACTCGTGTTCACCGCGTTCCTCGCCTCGCTCGCGTGCCTGACCCTTCGCTCTGACTCGCTCGCTGCCCTCGCCGCCGCCACCGCGACGCCGACCCCGTGCGACGCGTGCGACGGCCACGGTGAGCACGGCCACGGCCCTGACGCCGTCGAGTGTCGCGCCTGTGGCTGCACCGGAGAGCGCCTCGTCTCTGCATGGGACGAGGACCGCGACTCCGCTCGCCGCCGGGTGCTCGCCGCCACGCTGGTGCCCTGCGACCGCGCCGCGCTGCCCGCCGCTCGCTCTCACGCCGCTGCGCTGAGAGCGTCGCTTCAGATGACCGCGCGCCGCACGCTCACGCACCGCGTCTGTCCGTGCTGCGCCGAGCTCCGCGACGCGCGCTCATTCGAGGGCGACGGAGTATGTGAGCTCTGCCACATCGACCTCGACGGCATCGCCGCTGCGCAGCACGAGGCCGCGCTCGCCTCGATCGAAGCAGAGCTCGATACGTGGCCCGTCGTGCCGCCTGCGATGCCCTGGCAGGGCGACGCTGACGGCGCCTCGATGCTCTGCGCGGAGGTGGCGTGATGGGCACCGCACACGAGTCCGGCATCGTGGCCGCGATCGGCTCGCACGTCGACGCCGAGAACACCCTCGCCCGCTTCGAAATGCGCCCCGCACCGATGGGCAGCGAGCCTCCGACCGCGTTTCTCGCCGCTGCGCACGTCGACCACCGCGACGCGGAGACGTGGCGACCGAACGGCCTCGAACAGATCCTTCCGCCCGCCGACGATCGCCTCGCGCTCGTGCGCCAGGACATCGTCGAAGCGACGCGCGGTCGCGGCTCGGTGCGTGGCCGCTGCGCGTACGCCACGGAGATCCTCGCGCAGCGCGCGCCGCTCGGTGACGTCGTCGCGTGGGAGGCCGTGCGACGCGACCTGCGCTCGAGCGGCAACGGGCTCGACGACGCGGCCGACGCGCTCGGCGCGGGCAAGCTCGATGCGGCCGTGAGCGAGTGCGCCTCGGTGTGCGGGATGTCGAACGCCGAGTGGCTCGCGGAGTCACGGGCGGAGCTCGCGAAGAAGGGTGGCGTGTGATGGCGATCCTCAACGATCTGCCGCCCGAGTCGGCGCTGTGCCTCCTTTGCGACGAGCCCGCGACGGGCACCCTCGCGGGCCCCGCGGTCGTCGACCCGGCGAAGCGCGAACACATGACGCCCGCGGTGATGCGCCACGTCCGCCGTGTGCTCAGCGAGGGGATCGCGCTCTGTGAGTCGTGCGGCACCGCGTGTTCGTACGACATCGGGCGCACCGACTCTGAGATCGGCGGTGAGTCGTGAGCCGCGCGCGCACCGTCGCCCGCGCGGGGCTGCACGTCATCGAGGCCGACGACTTCGAGCTCCGCAAGCTCACGATGGGCTGGTACGCGGTGCCCTCGCGCGATGCACGGCCCATCGAGGCGTCGATCATCGGGCCGTGCGCGACCGAGGAGGAGGCCGCGCTCGGGCTCGTTCTTCACCTCGCTGAGATTCAGTGGTCGCGCCACTCGAAGTCCGAGGGAGACGCATCATGAGCGGACAGCCCGCAGCTCACGAGCCTGCGCGCCGCTCGCCCGACGACCTTCCGCCCGGACAGCGCCGCGCGCTCGAGGCGATCACGGAGAGCATCCGCGAGCGCGGGTACGCGCCGACGCTGCGCGAGCTCTGCAAGTCGCTCGGGATCACCTCGACGCAGGGCGCTGCGGACCACGTCAAGGCGCTCGTTCGGAAGGGGTACGTCCGACGCGATCGAATGCTCTCTCGCGGCCTCGCGCTGGTCGATCCACCGAGCGCTACCGAGGGGTGCACGATCCGCTGCCCGAACGACGACGGCGGCGATCGGCACCTGCGCGCTGCCCTCTACATGCCGGGGCTCTCGCTCGATGAACACGCAGCGCGGTGGGCCGCGATCGGTGAGGCCTTCGGCGTCTGCCCCTGCGGCGCGAAGACGGTGATCAACGGGCGGTTGGGCCCGTGAAGACCTGCGCCCTCTGCCACGGCGCACACGGTCGCGCCTACCCGCTCGCGGTCAACGGCCGCTTCGCGCGCGGCCCGCACCGCCACGCCCGCGTCGCTGCGGGCACGCCGCTCTGTCTGCACTGCACCTGCCTCGTCGACGACGACAACCGCGCGGCCACCACCGCGCTCACGGGGAACTGATCATGACGACTGACAACGCTTCGAAGAACACCGACACCGGCCGCGCGGACTTCGCGGTCAACGCCTCGACGAGCTCGCGCGTGATCGAGTCGATCGTGCTGCGCGGCGACCTCTCGGGCCTCGGGCCGACTGAGCGCGCGCGCTTCTACACCCAGATGTGCGAGGGCCTCGGGCTCAACCCTCACTCTCAGCCCTTCGCGTTCCTGCGCCTCAACGGCAAGGAGATCCTCTACGCCACGCGCGGCGCGACCGACCAGCTCGCAGCGATCCACAAGCTCAACCGCGAGATCGTCGACGGGCCGAAGGTCATCGACCTCGCGGGCACCAAGCTCGTGTACGCCGTGTGCCGCGTGACGCTGCCCAACGGTCGCGTCGAGACGGCCACCGCGACGGTGCCTCTCATCGACCCCGTCAACGTGCTGATGAAGTGCGAGACGAAGGCGAAGCGCCGCGCAACGCTCTCGATTCTCGGGCTCGGAATGCTCGACGAGATGGAGCTCGAAACCATCCCTGCCAACGTGCAGGAGCCGGGGGCGGGCGTCGATCTCTCGCGCGCTGAAGATCTCGGCGAGCCGCGCTTCGAGGAGCCTGTGCAGCCGCGCGGTGAGGTGCCTGTCGATGTGCCTCCTGCGGAGATCCCCGCTGCGCTCGAAGGCTTCTACGCGCGCATCGCGGAGATCGAGCTGCCTGGTGAAGCGGTGGCTGTGTGGATGAAGCACCGCACGGACCTCGCCTCGCTGCCCGCGCCCGACCGGGAGTCGGCGTGGAAGGCGCTCTGCAAGCGCACCGAAGAGGTGGGCAAGATGCGCAACGCCAAGGTGTGGCTGAAGAAGGCCATCGCCGAGGAGGACGCGCGCCGCTCCGCGGACATGCCGCGCTCGACGGAGGCGCAGCCGTCATGAGCTCGTCGACATTCGAAGCAGAGGTCCGCGCAGAGCTCGACGAGATCACGGCCATGCTCGTCGCGAAGAGCGAAGCGTACGGAGACAGCGCGCTCAACCCACTCCGGATTTTCTCGCGCGCCAGCACGGTCGAGCAGCTTCGCGTGCGTATCGACGACAAGCTCTCGCGCATCGCGAGGGGCAACGACGCGGGCGAAGACGTCGAGAAGGATCTGATCGGCTACCTCGTGCTGTCGCGCATCGCACGTCGGAGGTCGCTGTGAGGGGCTTCTGTAAGCGCTGCCAGCGACGGCCCATCGCGAAGGTGTTCAACGGGCCTCACCGGGCGACGCCACTCGCACACCGGGAGTGGTGCGCTGCGTGTCGGCAGACGCCCGATGCGCGCTTGCACGCGAGGAGCGAGCAGCGCGTGCAGGGGCGTCGTGATCGTCCGCGCAGTCGATGGAGCGACGTCGCGTAGCACGGAGCCAGCGCGACGCTGGTGAGGGCTGAGGGGTCGCGGCGTGTTGGGCGCAATCGCGATCCCTCAGCCCCCACGAGCGTCGGGCGATTCACCGCCGGTTCGGATCGAGGGTCACCATGAAGACGACGAAGACGACGAAGACGACGAAGAGCGACTCGAAGAAGACTGCACCGAAGAAGGGCGCGTCGAAGAGCGCGCCCGCGAAGGTCGAGTCGAAGCCGAAGAAGACGTCGAAGAAGAGCACCGCGAAGGACCTCCCGAAGACCGAGGTCATCACCGAGGCGAAGCCCGTGGTGGCCGAGGCTCCGGCGAAGGTCGAGGCCGCGCCGCCGAAGCCCGCCCCGCGCATCACCGAGGTGCCCATCGACGTGCTGGTGCCCGGCGAGGCCATCAACGGCATTCACCTCGCGCGGTGCATCCGCTACGCGGCGAAGGTCACCCCGCGCGAGGAGGGCGAGCTCTACTTCACGCACGACGAGTCGGGCCGTCCGCTCATCTCGGGGCACGACACGCGCCGCTCGCACACGGGGTTCATCGTCGACGGCGCGGCGTTCCACTGCGATATCGCGGTGCCGCGTGAGGACGCGTGTGAGCTCGCCTCGATGCTCGAGGGCCTCTCCGGGCCGATGGTGCGCATCGACCGCAGCGGGCGCGTCACCATCCACCACGGCGCGGCGCAGCCCCCCGCGATCTTCCTCCTCGGCGAGCGCGCGATCGTGCTCGCGTGGCAGCCCCCGTCGCAGGAGTGGCGCACCGCTGCGCGTGGCCCGCTGCGTCTCTCGGCGAGCGCGCAGGCCGCGGCGGTGAAGTGGCCCGCTGCGGTCGTGCACGAGTTTCAGTCGAGCGAGGGCATCGCCTGGTTCAACGTGTCGGACTCCGAGACGGGGGTACTGCTCGCTCGCGCGGTCATCGCGCAGGACGGCAAGGACCTCTACCCCGAGGACCAGCGGCAGACGGAGATCTTCGGGGCGCGCACCGCGCCGGGCGCGAGCGACGGCGGCGTGAAGAAGGCCGTCGACGATCTCAAGAAGGCGATCCCCGCGGGCACGTCGCTCTCGATCGTGGTGCCGGGCAAGGAGCCCGTCACGCTCGAGGGCACCGGCGCTGTGCGCGACGAGGAGCTGCCCGCGAGCGGCGCGGTCACGATCGAGGCGAACGGCGAGACGGTCACCATCGAGGGCGCGGTGCCGCTGCGTGGCGCGGCGCTCGACGGTGCGCTCGGTGACCTCGAGCGATGGGCCGCGCACGTGGGCTCCTCCGACGCTCCGTCGAGCGAGGCTGCGCCGGTCACGGTGCCCGCGTTTCCCGAGCCCGGCGACAAGCCCGTCGTCATCGAGATCTCCGATGAGCTCTTCGACGAGCTCTCGCCCGAGGCCATCGAGAGTCTGCGCCTCCCGCCCGGCGTCTCGGCGCCGCTGTTCTGGTTCAACATCCCCGATCGCCGCACGACCTCGGCCCTCGAGGCCGATACCGCGCGCTCGGTCGGAGCCGCGTGCGAGGCCCTCGGGCTCATGTGCGAAGACCACAGCGCGGGACGTCGTCACGGCATCGAGTGCTCCGTGTGGATCATCGGGCGCGCGGCGCCGAAGGGCGGTGCGTGATGGGGCACAACGATCACCGCTGGCGCATCTTCGACGAGATCGACGAGGAGCGTATCCGCCAAGATACGAAGTGGGGTGAGCTCAACCACCCCGACGTCGACACGATGCTCACGGACCGTGACGGCGGCTGCACCACGCAGCGCATGGCCGAGGAATACGGCATCCCGACCGCGACGTGCGCGCGCGCCAACTGCGACGGCGAGGCGAAGCTCGGGCGCTGCACCTGGGCGCACATCGCCGTCGAGGAGCTCGCCGAGGCGGTCGAGGCCGCAACGGATGCCCAACAGGGGCGCGCCCCCGTCGCGTCGCTTCGCAAGGAACTCGTACAGCTCACTGCGGTGCTCGTTGCGTGGGTCGAGGCGATCGACCGGCGGCCCAAGGACGGATCGAGGATGCGGAACATGGTCTCGGCCGTCGAGGTCGCTGGCTCCTCATCGTCGTGGCTCGTCACGCTGGAGTGCGGTCACAGGATCGCGACGCGCGAACGCCGCGTGATGTACCCGTGCCGCAACTGTGCGGTGCCGCAGGGAGGCGTGTGATGCGTCGTCTCTCTCTCGACGTCGAGCTCGACGACGCCCAGGTGGAACGCCTCGTCGCGGCCATCAAGGGCAACTCGGGCCGCATGTACATCAGCATCGAAGAGCGCGATGCCCTGCACGCGATCATCGGACCCATCACGGTGACGCTTCACGACGAGGAGTTCGACGTCGAGCACGCCGTTCGGATCATCGACGGGGTAGCGTCATGAACGCCCCCTCGCAGCCCTCCGTCGTCGAGCGCTGGTTCACGGCGTTCTTTCTCTTCTGCGGCATCGGCGCGGGAGCGCTCGGATTCCTCGAGGCGCAGATCATCCTCAACGGCATCCTCGGGCGCTTCCGCTCGCTCGGCGGCGTCGACATCGACCCCGTCGCGTGCCGCACCTTCGAGCGCCTCACCAAGAGCCCCGCGTTCGCCGAAGACCTGCGCACGATGAAGCCCGCGCGGCTGCGCGAGCTCTTCGGCGAGGTCGCGCCGAAGGTGCTGTTTCTCTCCGCGCCGTGTCAGGGCTTCTGCGGTCTGCTCAGCGCTGAGAAGGGCAAGAGCCCCAAGTACCAGGCGCTCAACGAACTCGCGGTGATCAGCATCGAGCTGGTCTTCGCAGCGTGGGGCGAGAACGGCCCCGACCTCATCATCTTCGAGAACGTCCCGCGCATCATGACGCGCGGGAAGAAGCTCCTGGAACACCTGGTCGCCCTCCTCCACGCCGAGGGCTACGCGGTCGACCAGCGCACGCACGACTGCGGCGAGCTGGGCGGCCTGGCCCAGTCGCGCAAGCGCTTCCTGCTGGTAGCCCGCCACATGGCCAAGGTGCCGCCGTTCCTCTACGAGCCCGACAAGAAGCCGCTGCGCGCGACCAGCACCTGCAACTCGGTGAACGGCGAGACCAGGCTCGAGTAGACCGAGACGAGCGTGCGGATCACCGCGCCTCTGGCCCACGACGCAACCGGGAACCCCAGGGCCGTCAGCTGGGCGAGCATCGTCGCCTTGAGCTGGTCCGGGGTGAGAGCCGTCAGTAGATCGCTCAGTGCCATTACGCGGCCTCCTGGTAGGTCAGCAGCAGGCTCGAGACGCGGTCGATGGCCACGGTGAAGGATCCCGCCGAGTCGAGCCCGTAGACACGGCATTCGAGGCGCAGGGTTGCGGCCGATGAAAACTGCACAGTTACCTCCGCGTCGCGCACGCGGTCATCGTCGAGAAACTGCGCTCGGATGCGGCCAGGCACCGCCGCAAGCTCGTCCTCCGTCATCCCGCGCGACAGCATCGCGTGGACGTCCTCGCCGTACGTGCCGCGTTCGTCGTCGATGAGCGAGCCGCTGGGCGTGTCCAGCCGGCGCACGAGCGCCTGCGCGAGCGCCAGGAACCCGTCCGCCTCGGTCATGAGCGGGTCGATGTCCTGATCGCAGGACAGGTCGAGGCCGTAGGCGATCTCGGTCATGCGAACACCTTTGCGCGCCCGCCGGGGGGCGGCCCCACCGCGACAACGCTGGAAGCAAGAGCGATCACGCCCTCGGCGTTCACGATGCCGGAGGAACCGCTGCCGGGGACAACGCCGCCCGTCAACGTGACCTGGACGCGGTCGCCGTGCCGTAGGACCTCGGCGTGGGCGCCGCCGAGCTCCACACGCTGGGCGTCTGTGCCGACCACGACCCTGGACGTCGCGTCCAGCAGATCGGAAGAGCGTCGTGTAGGGAAAGAGTGTCTTCGCCTGTG
>ERZ650311.374-NODE-374-length-29273-cov-14.463926_pt1 | contig 29273 bp, 24 predicted proteins | sample MGYA00376247_ERZ650311 | MGnify/ENA primary metagenome ERZ650311 (study PRJEB26733, sample SAMN07839324) | wastewater metagenome | biome: small river; feature: stream; material: water | place: USA: North Carolina | collected 2016-07-28 ...
GGTTGTCGGTGAGATCGAGGGAGACGAGGTTTTGAGTCATGGTGGGGCTCCTGAAAGGGATTGATGTCGTGTGAAAGTGCAGCGGTGCGTCGGTTACGCGAAACAAATAATACATTAAGGTAGGCGATATGGATTTTCAGGATGGGGCGATTCGTGCGAGTGCCTCCGCTGGAAGCCTGAAAAATACCTACCCCATCAATAGTGGGTGGCGAACAGATTTAAGGGGCCGGTGGACGGGGGCGGCGCCTTTTTAAAAGGGGGGAAGGCATGGCGATCCCTTTCGCGTATTGAAGTCGAATACCGATACGGATATGTTGCGGATGGCGTTCCGATAACACAAAAGAAAGGGTATGCAGATGACGGCCGGTAGTAATCCACTGTCTGCGGGGGACGGCGTTGGGGGCGTGGTGGACACGCCTTTACAAGTGGCGCTATGCAACTATCTGGAGGCCGAAGAGCATGAGCTGTTTGCTGAAGACAGCCCTTTTGTGAAGTCAATGGGGATTCTGGGCGTTGCCTCACCCATGACCAGGGAGGATGTCTCTGCCTTCGTGCGGATGGCAGACAAGGACGCATGTGCAGTCACTCTGGCGCGGATCGCGAGGTCGTTCAAAAGAAATGCGCTGAGTGCGCGGGATGTCCCGCCTGATGAAACCAAAGCCCATCAGGCCCTGCTGAGAGTCCTGCTGGTTGTCAGCGAAACCTACGTGCGCCTTATCGAGACCAGTGCGCAGCAAGAAGTAACTCAGGCCCACCATCCCGTATGGACACGGCAGCGCCTGTTGTCCTGCATTCTTGCGGCGGCCCGTGTCGGTTGCAGTCTCAGTTTCAAGCAGGGGGTGGCGGAACCCTGGAATGTCGTCGACGCTGATCCGCCGTCTGCAGAGCTGGCTGTGGCGGGTGAGGAGAGTCACGGGCGCATTTATGGGGAGCTGCTAAGGGCGCTCGATCAGCTCGATATCTCACCGCTGGAACGTTCTTCGAGCGTGAGCGAATTCAACCCGGTGGGCAGAGCCTACTTTGAAGGAGAGTGGTCCTTAATCGTTGAGGATGCCCGTGCGGTGCTGGGTGCAGAGCCCGTGATACGAGTCGTTGCGGACGGTGCATACGCCAATCCAAAAGCGAGGTTGGCGCTGCAAGACTATCTGCGGCCTTCATCGATACCGGTTTTCTACTGTCCGAAGGATGATCCCGAGTCTGCCCCCGAATGGGTCGTCAATCTCTTGGGCGAATTGAATCGCGCCTTTTCATCGGTGTTTCCGCCCCCGCCGGATGAGGAAGTCTGGCAAGGCGTGGATAAGGCTTTGGGCGAGCTTCAGCAAGTGATCGAAGCCAAAGCTGACAGCGAGCAAAAGACTGCCCTGCTGAAAAACCTGCATTCCATTCGCGACGATCTTCAGACCGCCAGCTCACCCGGAGGCAAGTTGAAAAAGGTCAGGGGCGCATTGAGTGCAATCAGGCATAGCGGAGAAGCACTGGAGCGTCTCGACAAGACGCTGGAAACCGGCGAAAAGGTAGCAGGTCGTGTCACTTCAATCATTTCGACCATCGGCACATTCGTCGGTGGCCTTTACTTGGGAGTCTGACGATGGGGAGTCAAGCGCGGGGGCCGATTTCAATCCATACCACCATTAATCGGCTGGCCGAGTTGCAAGCGGGCAAGGTACAAGAGCTTGAGCAAACCCAGGATTACCCAAGATCCTGGCATCAATGGTCGCAGCCGGAGATCGAGGCGATCATCCTTGCCTATGCGGCCGGTCGGCCCTTGCTTGTGCGAGGAGAGCCTGGCACCGGCAAGACCCAAATGGCCCGTGCCGCCGCCGCATGGCTGCAATGGGCGCTGCACGCCGAAACCATCCATCCCCGCTTCGAGCCCCATGAACTACGCTATCGCTTCGACGCGGTCCGGCGGCTGGCAGATGCACAGAGCCGAGTGCGCGACCTTGACGACACGCGTTACTGGCGCCCCGGTGTGCTCTGGAAGGCCTATGGCTGGGATTCCGCGGTGCCGTTCATGCCAGGTGCCAGCGAAAAGGAGAAGCCCGCCGGCCATGTGGTGCTCATCGATGAAATCGACAAGGCCGATAGTGAGTTACCCAATAGCCTGCTCGATGTTCTGGCGCAGCGAAGTTTCCGGGTGGAGCCGGTTGAGGGGCCGGTCGGAGGCTCAGACGCCTCGCTGCCGCTGATCGTCATCACCACCAACGAAGAGCGAGATCTGCCGGCCGCCTTCCTGCGCCGCTGTGTTGTTCTCACGCTGGCGGCAACGGGGGACTATACAGACTGGCTCATCGAGCGCGGGCGTGCGCATTTTGGAGCGATTCCGGACTTCCCTGATCGCATGTCTGCCCGACTCGATGATCGGTTGCTTGTGGCGGCGGCACAACAATTGACCAGGGATCGCCAGGAGGTGGCGCGTCTGAATCTTGCGCCCCCGGGGTTGGCTGAATATCTCGACATGCTTTACGCCCTTCATGTGCTTGGAGAGCAGGAGCCAGATCCCTCAAAACGGGTGTGGTTGCAAGAAGCCTGTTTGGCGCGTCTTTCGGCATACGGCTACCTGAAACACTCGGTCGAAGACCGTGCCAGCCCGATCCACCAGCAGCGCCGCCCGCTTGCCGTGTCCGCTGATACCGAAACTGCAGGAAAGACTTGAATGGCGCGCGAGCCCACCGTCGGCAAGGCGGATTTGCTTCGGGCCTTGGCGGTCGTCGGTGTCGGAGCCCCTGATGCGGTTTCGGCCGAATTGCTCGACAGGTTGGCCTCCCGCTTCCGTCTTTCGGCCAGACATTCACAGCAGGAGCCGACGTCGGCAAAGGTGCTGGACGGGAAGCAAGCAAAGGACGACACAACCGATGTGCGCCGGGGCGATGGGGCGACCATTGCCCGTCGTCCGCCCTTGCAGGCTCGTTTTTTCACTGTGTTGCACCGGGAAGATCGCGCTCCGGATGGGCAAGTGAATCGAGACGATCCGTCTGCCCAGCTACAGCCGTTGACGCTTGCCGATTGTCTGCCCGACTCTGCGGAGCAAGTGCAGTTGCCGCTCGTCAGATCGACTCGGCTATGGCCAGCGCTACGGCGGGCGCTGGGGCGGTTGAGCCCCGGTTGTATCGACACCTCCGCACTTACCCGCAGACTTGCCCGAGCCGAGAACATCCGGCGCCTGCCCCGTCGGGTACGCCTTCACGCCGGTGGTGAGGTGTGGATCGTCGCGGATCGGTCAAAACGCCTGCGTCCCTACGCTTTCGACTATCGGAATGTTGTGCACGAAGTCGTCCGTCTTTACGGTGTCGGCAACGTACGAGTGTGGAACGTGCTGGAAAAGCCGGATGCGGTGCTGTCGATGCGTCGCGGGCGGCAGTCGCCGAAGGCAGCATCAGATGAAATCCCCATGCCACCGCCGGGCACCCCCGTGCTCATTCTGAGCGATCTTGGGCAGCTCGCGCCCGCTCGCTGGCCTACAAATGACTGGATTGCCTTCTGCAAGCGGATGACGCGAGCCGGAGCCCGGCTGACCGCGTGGGTGCCGATGTCCGATCGGCTTGTGAGCCGGGAAATCGCACGCAACGTTCAGGTGCATTGCTTCGGTGCCGGTGATTTGCGCCCGCTGCAGCCGGGGCGTTGTGCGCCTGAACCTGTGCCTCCGGTGAGCGAACTCCGGTGCATGTTGCGCCGCATGGCGTGCTGCGTACGGGTGGAGCCTGCCCTGCTCCGCGCGTTGCGCCTTGTCAGCTCGGAAACGGCTGCGGAGCCAGGTCTGGAAGGGCTGCTTTGGTCCGTGCTCCCGGAGGTGCGGGCGGGCTATGGTTATTGTGAGATCAGTGCCGAGGCGCAAACCCGCTGGCGGCAGGAGTTTTCGTTGCTGGGCAACTCGGATGCCGGTCGGGCCGAACAGGACGAAATCCTGATGCGTATCGTCACAGCCCATCGGGCGCGAGGCCGATCAACCGAGAGCGTCGAGATCCTGCTTTGGGAGACTCACACGGCGCGTGAAGCGCCGCTCGGCCTGCTTGCCGAGCGTGCCGCCAAGGCGCGTCAGTGGCTGGCACGCCTTGGCCGTTTTCCCCACCTCGCGCCCGGTGATGTGGTGGGATATGCGCAGGACCTGTTCGCGCGGCAGGGCGGCGATAAGTGTTTCATGGAAGCGCAGTCGATCAATCTCGGTCCGCTGTTCCGTCTGACTGGAGCGCAAAGCATCCCTCGCGGATTGCGGTCTGCCGATATCTTTGATGATGGCACGCGCGAGCGAGTCAGATACGAAATCGTCCAGCAAGGCGCGTCCCTCTTTCTGAGTCCGGCCGGGCCGCAGGGCGAGTTCTCCAGTCCGTCGTGGGTTAGTTCCCCCTATTTCGATCCGTCGCAAAACCGGTGGGTCGGATTGGCGCGGAATGTGGTGACCCATTCCCAGCTCGAAGTGGGGTCTTTGGTGGAGTGGGCTACCTATGATGGCAGCTATCGTGTGCGGCTCGATGTACCGGAGGGCCTGACTCCTTTGCCTCTACCAATGCCGACTGACGGAGCCGATAAAGTATTTCGGCTCACAACGGCAACACAAACCATCGTGCTTGCCCCAATGAAGCGTCCGACGTGGGCGGAGGAATGGGGCTTTTACGGTGGAGTCCTGCAGGCGTGTGCCCCCTCCCCACTTGGCGATCCGGTGTTGCTGGATACGGTGCCCTGGGCTCCAGAGCCCTGGCAGGGCCAGTGGCCGCTCTCGCCGCGAGCGTTTCAAGCCGCAGTGAAACCGTTAGGGAGTGATACGGGGATGACTCTCGGCGCCGACCTCCAGTACGGCCTCTACCTCGATGTCCCCTTCGGCTCTGCCACCCAGCGTTTCCGCTGGATCGAGCCGGGTGAGTTCTGGATGGGCTCTCCGGAGGGTGAGGTGGGGCGCGACGACGACGAAGGCCCGCGGCATGTGGTTCGTCTGACCGAAGGTTTTTGGTTGGCGGAGACGGCATGCAGCCAATCGGTATGGGTGTCGGTGATGGGGGGTAACCCTAGCGCGTTCAAGGATGACACGCAGAACCCGGTGGAGCAGGTGAGCTGGGACGATGTGCAGGGTTTTCTGCGGGAAGTGGAAAGGTGTCTGCCCGGAGTGAAGGCGGACTTACCGACGGAGGCGGAGTGGGAGTATGCGTGTCGGGCGGGGTGCAAGACGGCGTTCAGCTGGGGCGATGGGATCACGCCATCTCAAGCCAACTACAACGTCACGGAGAGCTACGCCAACGGCCCGACGGGTGAGTACCTGAAAAAGACGGTTCCGGTCAAAAGCTACGCCCCGAACGCCTGGGGCCTGTATCAGATGCACGGCAACGTATGGGAATGGTGCGCGGACGGCCAGCGGAAGTACGACGGCGCGCCGCAGGTGGACCCGCACGGCCCGGAGGGGGACGCGGCGGAGGACCCGCGCGCGGTGCGCGGCGGGTCGTGGGGCGACCCCCCGCGCTGGCTGCGTGCTGCCTTCCGCAGCGACTGTCCCCGCGCCGGGCGCAACGTCTCCCTGGGCTTCCGCTTCTCCCTGAGGTCCACAAGCCAGCAAAGGGGCGCGGAGCGCCCGCCGGAGGCGGCGGTGGCCCCGGAGGGGCCACAAGGGAAGAGCCCGGCCCCGGGAGGGGGCCGGGGCGAGGGCGTGTCGAAGGGTTCGCCGGCCCGGCGGGACGCCGGGCCGGCGACGAAATCCGCGCCGACCCAAGCAAGCCGAAAGAAAAAGCGCTGAGCCATGCAACTCCGTTTCTTCTCCATTCCCGCCCTCGACCCCGCCGCGGCCGAAGCCGAACTCAACGCCCTGCTCGCCGCCGGCCGGGTGGCCGGGGTGGAGCGGCAGTTCGTGGCGGCGGGGGCGGCGTCATATTGGTCGGTGATCGTGACCCTGGTGGATGGGCCGGAGCCCTTGCCGGCCGGTTTGAAGGTGGCGTAGGTCGGGTTAGCGCAGCGTAACCCGACGCTTCCCATGCAATTCCGCCACGCCAACGCGTCTGCCGGTGCTTCGTCCCCTGCCCTTGGGGCGGGGCGTCGCAGGGGGCAAGTTGCTTCGATCCGGGGCCGGGCGCGCGGAGCCTTGGTTGTCGGGTTACGCTGCGCTAACCCGACCTAACTTCGATGTGGTGGTACTGAAGATGACCTCATCCCCTCAAGCGACGCCCGACCTCACCTGGCCCCCCGAGCCCCAGCGCTGGCCGCCGGTCTTTCCGCCGGTGTGCGCCAGCGCGTGGGGGGATGACCGCTACGGCTTGTGGATTGACGTGCTGATCGGCGGGCTGCTGCTGCGTTTCCGATGGATCGAGCCGGGTGATTTCTGGATGGGCTCGCCGGAGGGCGAGGCGGAGCGCTTCGGCGTCGAAGGCCCGCGCCACCTGGTTCGTTTGACGGAAGGCTTCTGGCTGGCGGAGACGGCATGCAGCCAGGCTGTATGGGCGTCGGTGATGGGGAGCAAGCCCAGCAGGTTTACGGAAGACCTTCAGAACCCGGTGGAGATGGTGAGCTGGGACGAGGTGCAGGGTTTTCTGCGGGAAGTGGAAAGGCGTCTGCCCGGAGTGAAGGCGGACTTACCGACGGAAGCGGAGTGGGAGTATGCGTGTCGGGCGGGGAGCGAGACGGCGTTTAGCTGGGGCGACGGGATCGGTCCATCCCAGGCCAACTATGACGCCACGGAAAGCTACGCCAATGGCCCGACGGGTGAGTCCCTGGAAAGGACAGTTCCGGTACGAAGCTATGCCCCGAACGCCTGGGGTCTGTATCAAATGCACGGCAACGTGGATGAGTGGTGCGCGGACGGGCGGCGGGACTACGACGGCGCGCCGCAAGTGGACCCACGGGGCCCGGAGGGCGGCGAAGCCGACGCCCCGCGCGCCGTGCGCGGCGGGTCGTGGGTTGACCCCCCGCTCTGGCTGCGTGCTGCCTACCGCCTCGGCGGGCGCCGCGACGGGCACTTCGTTTCCCTGGGCTTCCGCTTCTCCCTGAGGTCCACAAGCGGCCCGGAGGGCGGCGCGGAGCGCCCGCCGGAGGCGGCGGTCACGCGGGACGCGTGACCGGCGACGCGGCGGACCTGTTGCGCCATCTCTATTTCCCCGCGGCGCGTTGCCGGATGGCGATGGCGGTCGGGGTGGGCTTTGGGTGTCGGGTTGCGCTGCGTCAACCCGATCTCGTCGACGCGGGGAAGCCCTTTAGGGGCGACTTCGGTCGCCCATCCCCGCGTCGATCCGTATTGGGTGCGTGGTGGAACCTCCGCGGGCGACTGAAGTCGCCCCCACGAGAACCGACCTCGTCCAAGCGACCCCTTGCCGGTGGCGCGTCCATTCCCGGTAAACTCCGCCCCTTCAACCCACGGAGCCTTCTTCCATGTCCAAGACGATCGTCGCTACGTCCAACGCCCCCGCCGCCATCGGCACCTACTCCCAGGCCGTCAAGGCCGGTGACACGGTTTATCTTTCCGGCCAGATCGGGCTCGATCCGGCTTCCATGCAGATGGTCGAGGGCTTCGAGGCCCAGACCGTGCGCGTGTTCGAGAACCTCAAGGCGGTGGCCGACGCCGCCGGCGGTTCGCTCGCCGATGCGGTCAAGCTCAACATCTATCTCACCGATCTGGCCAACTTCGCCAAGGTGAATGAAGTGATGGCCCGCTATTTTGCCGAGCCCTTTCCGGCCCGCGCGGCGGTGGGCGTGAAGGAACTGCCCCGCGGTGCGCTGGTCGAGGCCGACGCCATTCTCGTGCTCGGCTGATTTTGCCGGACACCGCCACGCCCGCCGCCCCCGCCGCGCCGCCCAGGAAGGCGGCGGTGCGCGGCTGGCCGGGCGTGGGGCCGCAGCTGGCCGAGCGGTTGGCGAAGATCGATGTCTTTTCGCCGGCCGACCTGATCCTCCACCTGCCGCTGCGCTACGAGGACGAAACCCACCTCACCCTGCTGGCCGATGTGCGGCCCGGCGTGGCGGCGCAGTGCGAAGTGGAGGTGCTGTCCTGCGAAGTCACCCCGCCGCCGCGTCGCCAGCTGATCGCCCGGGTGGCGGATGCCAGCGGCGAAGCGGTGCTGCGGTTCATGAATTTCTACCCCAGCCAGCAGAAGCAGCTGGCGGCGGGCGCCCGCCTGCGTATTTTCGGTGAGCTGCGCGACGGCTTCTTCGGCGCCGAGATGATCCATCCGCGCTTCAGGCCGGTGGCTGCCGGGGAGCCGCTGCCCGAGAGCCTCACGCCGATCTACCCGACCACCGCCGGGCTGGCTCAGTCGGCGTTGCGCAAGATCGTTGCCGGCGCGCTGCGCCACAACGGTGTGCGCGACGAGTTGCCCGAGGCGCTGCGGCAGCGCCTCGCTCTGCCGGCGCTGCCGGATGCCCTGCGATTGCTGCATGCGCCGCCGCCGTCGATGTCGATCATGGACATCGAGGATCGCGGCCATCCGGCGTGGCAGCGCATCAAGCTGGACGAACTCCTCGCCCAGCAGATTTCCCTGCGTCGGGCCTACGCCGCCCGCCGCGCCAAGAACGCCGCCAGCCTGCCGCGCCGCGATAGCCTGACCCGCGCGCTGCTGGCGCAACTGCCCTTCGCGCTGACCGGCGCCCAGCGTCGCGCCTTCGACGAGATCGCCGCCGACCTCGCCTCCGACCATCCGATGCAGCGTTTGCTGCAGGGCGACGTGGGCAGCGGCAAAACCTGCGTGGCGGCGTTGGCGATGCTGCGGGCCGCCGAAAACGGCCGTCAGGCGGTGCTGATGGCGCCCACCGAAATCCTCGCCGAACAGCATTACCGCAAGCTCACCGACTGGCTGACGCCGATTGGGCTGGAAGTGGCCTGGCTGTCCGGCAGCCGCAAGAAGAAGGCCCGCGAGGCGACGCTGGCGCGTCTGGCGGCCGGCGAAATCCTGCTCGCCGTCGGCACCCACGCGCTGATCGAAGATCCGGTGACCTTGCCCGGTCTGGCGCTGGCGGTGGTGGACGAGCAGCACCGCTTCGGCGTGCGCCAGCGTCTGGCCCTGCGCGAAAAAGGCCGCGCCGGCGAAGCGCCGCACATGCTGATGATGTCCGCCACGCCGATTCCGCGCACGCTGGCGATGAGCTATTACGCCGACCTGGACGTGTCGGTGCTCGACGAACTGCCGCCCGGCCGCACGCCGGTGGTCACCAAGCTGGTGGCCGAGGCGCGTCGCGAGGAGGTGATCCGACGCGTCCACGACGCCTGCGCGACCGGCCGCCAAGCCTACTGGGTATGTCCGCTGATCGAGGAATCCGAGGCGCTGCAGCTGAAGACGGCCGAAGAGAGCTACGCCATGTTGTCCGCCGCGCTGCCCGATCTGACTGTCGGGCTGGTGCATGGCCGGCTCAAGAACGACGAGAAATCCGCGACGATGGCGGCCTTCGTGGCCGGCGACATCAAGGTGCTGGTGGCGACCACCGTGATCGAGGTGGGCGTGGATGTGCCCAACGCCAGCCTGATGGTGATCGAGCACGCCGAGCGCTTCGGCCTCGCCCAGCTCCATCAGTTGCGCGGCCGGGTGGGGCGCGGCGTGCATGAATCGGTGTGCATCCTGATCTACGCCCAGCCCTTGTCGCAAACCGGCCGCGAGCGCCTGAAGGCGATTTACGAACATACCGACGGCTTCGTCATCGCCCGCGAGGATCTGCGCATCCGCGGCCCCGGCGAATTCATCGGCGCCCGCCAGAGCGGCGTGCCTTTGCTGCGCTACGCCGACCTGGAGGAAGACGCCGCCCTCGTCGAGATCGCCCGCGGGCTGGCCGAAGAAATCCTCCGCGACGCGCCGCAGGTGGCCGACGCCATCACCGCCCGCTGGTTCGGCGGCCGGGCGGCGCTGCTCAAGGCGTGAGGGTTGTTGCGTTTGGCGCCGTCACGCCGGTATCAGAATTTTTCCACCCAAGGGCGCAAGTCCAGTTCCTGGGTCCACGTGCTGCGATGTTGGCGGTGGAGCGCCAGATAATTTTCGGCGATTTCATCCGGGAAGAGCCCCGACATGTGTTGCCACTGCAACGGCGACGCGCCTTGTCTAAGAATGCCGCCATCGATGACCACGTGGGCCACGTGGATGCCTTTGGGCCCCAGTTCCCGCGCCATGCATTGGGCGAGCGCGCGAAGCCCCCATTTACCCACAGCCATGTTGGCGTAGCCGTCGCGACCCCGCAATGCGGCGGTGGCCCCGGTAAAGATCAGCGTACCGCTACCGCGGGTGAGCATCGCACGGGCAACTTCTCGGCCGACTAGAAAAGCGCCTAGGCAATTGATGCGCCAACATTCCAAAAAAGCCGCAGTTTCGATGTCCACCACATGCCCAGGGCCAAAGTGTTCGATGTTGTAGACGGCCAGGCTTGGAACGTCGAGTTCGCAGCTTACCGAACGCACCATGTCGCCGACCGCATGATCGTCGGTGACGTCGCAGGCATAGGCGCGGGCCACGCCCCCCTGGCCGCGTAGTTCCTCGACGAGTCCGTCCAGACGATGGCCGTCTCGCGCGACCACTGCGATGTCCATGCCTGCGCGGGCGAATCGGTGAGCGAGAGCGCTGCCGAGTCCTGGTCCTGCACCCACAATGAGTGCGACACCGGCGGTCTGTCCGTCGTTTTTAAAGTCCGGTGCTTGCATTGCGGCTTCCTTGTGAATAGCGCCGGGTGTCGGCCCGCGGCGCGGTTGGCGTACGGGCGCGGTCTTTTCGAGATGCCAGCGTAGCGCCACGCTGCCCAGTCGCCAGATGTGCCCGGATTTGCTGCGCCGCCACAGGTTACGTAAGACGTTGCGAGGCCATAGCGCGACCGCCGTCCAGCCGTAGAGGCCGGGGCTGATAGCGCGGTCGCGACAGGCCGCAACGCACACCATGCAGTCCGCGCAACTGTCGTAGTCGATTTTTGGCAGACCTTCGTCGTTTACGCTGATGGCCTTGATCGGACAAATCGTGCTGCAGTCCGAGCAGCGCGAACATTGCAGCGGGTTGATGATCGGGCGCTGGCGCAATGTGGTTTTGTTGAAAATGCGGACGAGTCGTTCTGGCGTCGACTCTGGATGGATCGGCCAGGGTACGTACTGGGGTTCGCGCAGGACGGGGAGGTCTTCCCAATTCAAGCCGCGCAGCTCGATTCGTTCTCGTGCCCATTGCCCCAGCCCGATGCGCTCTCCTTGGATAAAGGTGCCGATGGTGGCGGGATTCCAACCGAGAGCCTGAACGGATGCACTGTCGAGGGCTAGCGGGTCGGTGGAGGCACCGATCAGTCCCATGCGCCACAGGCTCGCCTTGGAGTCGGGGCAGACGGTAGTCATGTCGGAGAGCGATACCGTCGGGTGGGCGACGCGGCAAACATCGACGAGCGCGGCATCAAGGGCTTCGCGCTCATGGAGTAGCTCGAACAGCTGGTTGTTGCCGGCGCCGATAAGCGCATTGAACATGTTCTTGACGGCGCCACTCCACACGAATCGGGGATGAAGCTGGGCGTTGGCGAGGTTGATCACGACGTCCGCATCGAGGATTGCGCGGGTGACCAAATATTTGCGGGGGCGTTCGATGAGGCTGGGTAGCATGCGTCCGCCGGCTTTGGCAAAGCTCACCAGTTCCGCGCCGCTGCGTTCAGCGAGGAGATGAAGCCACATTTCGTCTGGTGACGGCGCGAGAGTAAGCACGCGTTGCGATCCCTCGTCCCCCAACGCCGGACGGCCGCCGCTGTCTCGAACCAGGCGAACCGTAGCTTCGATCAATGCGGGATGTGACACCATGCGCGTTTCCGGTGCGCGAATGTTGCCGTGACGAAGATAGGGCTTGATGAGCACCCTGTCGCCAGGGCGGATCAGCGAACTGAGCGGTAGGTCTATGAGTTCCAGGGATCGTTCGATGGCGTACTGAAGAGCATCAAGCTGATAGCTGCTATTTCGGACGAGAGAAACGACAGACCGTGATTTCGCATTGGTCATCTTGGTGTCGGATTTCAATTACTGGCAATGATTAATTTCATTGGTATTTATAGATGCATCCGTGCTGTCGATTTGTATTTTTGTATGTCTTTGCAAAAAATCAGTCGATACCGATCCGGACTCATCCTGTCTGCTTGAAATTGTCGAGCCGGTTGGGGCGTTGTCGGCTCCGTTACCTCCGCATTGTCTAAACCTTCTACAATTGCGCCGGCCCACTCCGATTTACTCCCCGTTTCATTGTCGATGACCCTTGCCCACTTTCCGGGCCGCGATCCTTTTCGTATGGCTGCCTGGCGTGCGCCGCGCGGAATGCGCGGCTGGCTGACCGACGACAGCTCGCTCACCGCGCGCATCCGTGCCCGTTGCGGGCGTTTTTCCCTGCGCGTTGTTTCCCAGGGCAAGGGCGCGGTGCTGCCCGACGAGCTGGCGGCGCTTGGCGTGCATCGCCACGGCAGCGTCTGGCAGCGGGAAGTGCTGCTGATCGCCGATGGTGAGCCGGTGGTGTTTGCCCGTTCGCTGGTGGCGGAGACCACGATTCCGGCCGCCTGGCATTTGTTGCACGGCCTCGGGGGGCGGCCGCTGGCGGCGGTGCTGTTCGACGATCCGCGGGTGCGTCGCGCGCCGCTGGAGGCGGCCCGCCTCGACGCGCGCGATCCTCGCTGGCATCACGCCGCCCGAGCCACCGGCGCGGCCGATCTGCCGGCCCTGTGGGCGCGGCGTTCGGCCTTTCACCGGGCGGGCGTGCCGCTGCTCATCACCGAAATCTTTCTGCCCGCAATCCTGAATCTGGCGCCATGACGACCCTGACTCCGCCCTTGCCTCTGCGCGAACGCCTTGCCGAATACAAAAAGCTGATGCGCCTCGACAAGCCCATCGGCATCCTGCTGCTGCTGTGGCCGACCCTGTGGGCGCTGTGGGTGGCCGGCGACGGGCGGCCGGCGCCGTGGATTGTGGCGATCTTCGCGATCGGCACGGTGCTGATGCGTTCGGCCGGCTGCGTGATCAACGACTATGCCGACAAGGATTTCGACGGCCACGTGGAGCGCACCCGCAATCGGCCGCTGGCGGCCAAGCGGGTCAGCCCGAAGGAAGCCTTGTGGCTGGCGGCCGGCTTGGCGGCGGCATCCTTCCTGCTGATTCTGCCGCTCAACGGCCTGACCCTGGCGATGAGCGTGCCGGCGGTTTTCCTGGCCGGGAGCTACCCCTACACCAAGCGCTTCCTCGCGATTCCCCAGGCTTATCTGGGCATTGCCTTCGGTTTCGGGATTCCGATGGCCTTTGCCGCCTGCCGGGGCGAAATTCCGTTCGCGGCCTGGATGATGCTGCTTGCCAACGTGTTCTGGGCGGTGGCCTACGACACCGAATATGCGATGGTGGATCGCCCGGACGACCTCAAGATCGGCATCAAGACCTCGGCCATCACCTTCGGTCGCTTCGACGTGCTGGCGGTGATGATCTGCTACGCCCTCACCTTGTCGATCCTCGGCTGGGTCGGCCTGTCGACCGGCGCCGGTGCGATCTTTCTGGCCGGGCTGGCGGTGTCGGTCGGGATCGTGGTCTATCACTACACCCTGATCCGCGAACGGGACCGGCCTAAGTGCTTCAAGGCTTTTCTGCACAACAACTGGGTGGGCGCGGCGATTTTTGCCGGCTGGGTGCTGGATTACTGGCTGCGCTAGGGCCGCTATTCCGGATCGCGCTGGCTGGGCCGGCGCGGTTGGGCGGTCCTGAGGAGCGGGGTGAGCAGGTCGAGGGTGCGCCCGGTGGCGCCCCGGTGGGATTGGGCGAAGCGGCTGCCGGCCTCGCTCATGGCCTTGCGGCGGGCCGGGTTGTCGAGGAGTTCGAGGGCCATCCCCAGGCCTTCTTCGATGTTCGCGGCACGCAGTGCGGCGCCGACTTCGATGGCCTGGGTGCACACCACCGAGAAGTTGAAGGTGTGGGGGCCGACGATCACCGGGCAGCCTACTGCGCTGGCCTCGATGGGGTTCTGCCCGCCGAGTTTTTCCCACGATCCGCCGATCACCGCCACTTCGGCGGCGGCATAGTAGGCGTACATCTCGCCCATCGAATCGCCCAGCCAGACCCGGGTGTCGACCATCACCGGGTCGTTCGTCGAGCGTTTCTGCACCGAGAGGCCGGCACGTCGGATCAGCTTGGCCACTTCGTCGAAGCGCTGCGGATGGCGTGGCACCAGCACCAGCAGCACTTCCGGCGGGCACAGCCGGGCGAAGGCTTCCAGCAGCGGGCCTTCTTCGCCCTCGCGGGTGCTGGCGGCCAGGAGCACCCGGCGCGGGCCGAAGCGGTTGCGGAAGCTGGCGCCGAGGGCCAGCATCGGCGCCGGCGGGGCGATGTCGAACTTGATGTTGCCGGTGACCGTCACGTAGCGGGCGCCCAGGTCCGACATGCGCTGGCCGTCGGCTTCGGTTTGGGCGCCGATTGCCGACAGGCGGGCGAAGGCCTTGCGGGCGAGGGCGCCGGTGCGGGCGTAGCCGCGCGCCGAACGTGCCGACAGCCGGGCATTGACCATCGCCAGCGGGGTGCCGGTCTGGCGGCAGCCTTCCACCAGATTGGGCCAGAGCTCGGTTTCCATCAGGATGCCGATGCGCGGGTGAAAGTGGTCCAGAAAACGGGCCACCGCCCACGGAAAGTCGTAGGGCAGATAGACGCTCTGAACGCGCGGGGCGAGTTCGCCGAAGAGTTCCGCGGCGGTTGCCCGCCCGGTGGGCGTCATGTGGGTGAGCAGCAGGGTGTGGTCCGGGTGGGCGTCCAGCAGCGCCTGGAGCAGCGGCGCACAGGCACGGGTTTCACCCACCGATACCGCGTGGAGCCAGATGACCGGCTCGCGCATGGAGATCCGGTAGACGCCGACGCGTTCTCCGAGGTGCTGCAGGTATTCGGGTTGGCGACGCGCGCGCCAGAGCAGACGCAGGCCGATGAGCGGGGCGGCGGCGTACCAGACGGCGGTGTAAAGGCTGCGGAGAATCAAGGGGAGGGCGGGTTCGGCGGCGATCTGGAAGTATAGCGGGCGTTGCAGACGCCACGAACAAGTTGTGTCGTTGATTTACCGTGTCATGAGCACGTGCGAAAATGCAACGCTTATGCGCGCTGATTCCGATTTGTTCCAGCCGGTAGGCCGCGCCCCGATTCCAACAAACCGCACGTATCCGCGACCATGAAAATTCTCGTTACCGGCGCCGCCGGTTTTATCGGCATGCACGCCAGCCAGGTTCTGCTGGCGCGAGGCGACGAAGTCGTCGGTCTCGACAACCTCAACGATTATTACGAAGTCCAGCTCAAGCTCGATCGTCTGGCCCGCCTTACGCCCCACGAGAATTTCCGTTTCGTGAAACTCGACGTGGCCGACCGGGAAGGCATGGAAAAGCTCTTCGCCGCCGAGAAGTTCGACCGCGTGATTCACCTTGCCGCCCAGGCCGGCGTGCGCTACTCGCTGGTCAACCCCCACGCCTACGTGGAGAGCAACCTTGCCGGCTTCATGAACATTCTCGAAGGCTGCCGTCACAACAAGGTGCAGCACCTCGTGTATGCCAGCAGTTCCAGCGTGTATGGCGGCAACACCAACATGCCGTTCTCCGAGAGCGACAGCGTCGACCATCCGGTGAGCATCTACGCGGCCACCAAGAAGGCCAACGAGTTGATGGCCCATACCTACAGCCATCTCTACGGTCTGCCGACCACCGGCCTGCGCTTCTTCACCGTGTACGGCCCGTGGGGACGTCCGGACATGGCGCTGTTCCTGTTCACCAAGGCCATCCTCGAAGGGCGGCCCATCGACGTGTTCAACCACGGCAAGATGAAGCGCGATTTCACTTTTGTGGACGACATCGTGGAAGGCGTCATCCGCACCCTCGACCGCGTGGCCGAGGCCGATGCCGCCTACAACGCCGACAGCCCGGACCCGGGCACCAGCAACGTGCCCTACCGGGTCTTCAACATCGGCAACAACAATCCGGTCGAACTGATGGCCTTCGTCGAAGCCATCGAGGATGCGGTGGGCAAGAAGGCCGAAAAGAACTTCATGCCGCTGCAGGACGGCGACGTGCCGGCCACCTACGCCAATACCGATGCGCTCAACGCCTGGACCGGCTTCAAGCCGGAAACCCCGGTGCCGGTCGGCATCGGTCGCTTTGTCGAGTGGTACCGGAACTACTACAAGGTTTGAGGTCCGTAGCGCCGGGCGGGAATGTCCCGCCCGAATTCCGTTATTTCGGCAGGCGTTCATGGCGCGCCTGACCGTCAGCCTCGTGCTGTACCGGCCCGATTCCGACCTGCTTCGGGCGACGCTTGCCTCGTTGGTCGTGGCGAGCCGTGCGGCGGATCTCGTGCCGGACCTCTTCCTCATCGACAACGGCGGCAGCCAGGAGGCGCTGGCCTTTCTGGCCTTGCCCGAAGCGTGGAAGGTGCATGTCTTCGAAGGTCACGGCAACGTCGGCTTCGGCTGCGGACACAACCTCAGCCTCGAGGGGGCCGGCGACTATCACCTGATCCTCAACCCCGATCTCGAGCTGGCGCCCGATGCGCTGATCCAGGCGCGGGACTTCATGCGCGCCCATCCCGAATGCGGCCTGATCGCGCCCGCGGCCCATTGGGACGACGGTCGGGTGCAATATCTTTGCAAGCGCGTTCCGTCGGTGTTCGACCTGTTTCTGCGCGGCTTCGCGCCCGGCTGGCTGCGCCGTCGTTTTGCCGACCGCATGGCGCGCTACGAAATGCAGGACGTGATCGGTTCGCAGGTGGTGTGGGATCCGCCGCTGGTCAGTGGCGCCTGCATGTTGTTCCGCACCGAGGTGCTGCGTCGCGTCGGCGGCTTCGATCCGCGCTTCTTCCTGTATTTCGAGGACTACGATCTCAGTCTGCGGGTTGCCCGGATCACGCGGATTGCATATGTTCCGGCGATGAAAGTCGTGCATCATGGCGGGCACGCGGCACGCAAGGGCTTGCGCCATATCGGCATGTTCGTGCGCGGTGCCGCCACCTTCTTTCGACTGCATGGCTGGAAATGGTTTTGACGAGTCCCTCGCTGCCCAGCCGTCGCGCGTGGTTGCGCGACGCGCTGCTTGTTTTGGCGCTGGCTGTGCCGGCGTCCGGTTTTGCTGCGCCCGGTCCTGACGCTCCGCCGTTGCTCCTCGCCGAGGTGCTGCGCGGCGATGTGGATGTCAGTCGCTACTGGGTCAGCGAAAAGCTCGATGGCGCCCGCGCCTTGTGGGACGGGCACTCGCTGCGCTTTCGCAGCGGACGCCCGGTGAATGCGCCGGCGTGGTTCGTCGCCGGTCTGCCGGCCGAAGCTCTGGACGGCGAGTTGTGGATCGCCCGCGGTCGGTTCGAGGCGCTTTCGGGCATCGTGCGCCGCAGGCAGCCGCGGGACGAGGACTGGCGACAGGTGAAGTTCATGGTCTTCGAGCTGCCGGACGGCGCGGGCAGCTTCAGCGAGCGCATCGACCGTCTGCGGGCCATTGTCGAGCGGGCCGACGTGCCCTGGCTGCAGCTGGTCGAGCAGTTCCGCGTCGCCGACCGGGCGGCCTTGCAGGCGAAGCTCGACGAGGTGGTGGCTGGCGGCGGCGAAGGCCTGATGTTGCATCGCGCTGACGCGCCTTATCTCACCGGCCGCAGCGATGCCCTGCTCAAGCTCAAGCCGCTGCTCGACGCCGAGGCGACCGTCATTGCTCATCTGCCCGGTCGCGGCCGGCTCGAAGGCATGATGGGGGCGCTGCTGGTCGAGACCGCGCAGGGCGTGCGCTTTCAGCTCGGCACCGGTTTCAGCGATGCGCAGCGGCGCGATCCGCCGCCGGTCGGCAGTCAGGTGACTTTCTCGTATCGCGACCTGACCCGCGACGGCGTACCGCGCTTTGCCAGCTATCTGCGCCGGCGGGAGAACTTTTGAGCGGAACCCTCTGCCTCGTCACCGGCGGGCGCGGCTTCATCGGTCGCCGGTTGGTCGCCGCCCTGCAGGCCGACGGCGGGCGGGTCCGGGTGTTGACCCGCGGCGCGCCGGCCGGCCCGGACGAGGTGCGGGGCGATCTCGCCGATCCGGCCAGCCTCGCCGCGGCCTGTGCCGGAGTCGATACGATTTTCCATTGTGCCGGGCATGCCCACGCCTTCGGCGCGTTGAGCGAGGCCGACGCCGCCCGCCACCGTCTGGTGAATTTCGACGGCACCCGCGTCCTCGCCGACGCGGCCGGGCGGGCCGGGGTGCGGCGCTTCGTCTTCCTGTCGAGCGTCAAGGCCATGGGCGAGCCGGGCGATGCCTGCATCGCCGAGGATTGGCCGGCGCTGCCCACATCGGCCTATGGCCAGGCCAAGCGGGCCGCCGAGGAGGTGCTGCGGGAGGCGGGGGTGCGCCACGGGATGCATGTGGTGAGTCTGCGTCTGGCGATGGTTTACGGCGCCGGCGGGCGCGGCAATCTCGAGCGCATGGCGGCGCTGGTTCGGCGCGGCGTCTTTCCGCCCCTGCCGGAAACCGGCAACCGGCGTTCGATGGTTCATGTGGCCGACGTGGTGGCGGCGATGCGTCTGGTTGCCGCCGACGTCCGTGCGGCGGGCCGCAGCTATATTGTCGCCCATCCGCAAACCCATTCCGGGCGGGGGCTGTACGATGCGCTGCGGGCGGCCTGCGGGCTGGCGCCGGTGCGGTGGGCCGTGCCGCGCGGGGCGCTGACTGCGGTGGCCCGTCTCGGTGACGGCATCGAAGCGCTGACCGGGCGGCGCGTGCCGCTCGACAGCGAAGCGCTCGACCGTCTGCTCGGCTCGGCCTGTTATTTGCCGGGGCGGATCGAGCGGGAACTGGGCTGGCGCGCCCGGGTCGGTCTTGCCGAAGGATTGCGGGAGATTCTCGGTGGTTGAAGCTTTTGGATTGCTGGTGCCGCTGCTGGCTTTTGGCGTTGCGTGGGCGGTGACCTGGCGGTGCTGTCGGCCGGGCTCATGGCTGCATTTTCTCGATCAGCCCAATGAGCGTTCGCTCCACGCGACGGCGGTGCCGCGCACCGGTGGCGTCGGGGTGATGGCGGGGGTGGCGGTCGCCGGTCTGCTGGTCGGTGCGAGCGGCGGTCTGGCGGGTCCGCTGCTGGCGGCCCTCGGCGGCGCGCTGGCCTTGGCCGGGCTGGGCCTGATGGACGACCGGCGCAGTCTGCCGGCGCGGGTCCGCTTTCTGGCTCAGATGCTGGCAGCCGGGGTGTTTCTGGCGTTCGCTGCGCCGGCTGGCGGAGGAATGGCCGTTGCGCTGCTGTTGGTCGGCGTGGTCTGGATGGCCAATCTCTACAATTTCATGGATGGCTCCGACGGCCTTGCGGGCGGCATGGCGTTGTTCGGCTTTGCAACGCTGGGGGTGGCGGCGGCAATCGCCGGTCAGGCGCCGCTGGCCCTGCTCTGTGCCGGTATTGCGGCGGCGGCGGCGGGCTTTCTGTGCTTCAACTTCCATCCTGCGCGGATATTCATGGGCGACGTGGGTTCGGTGCCCCTCGGGTTTCTCGCCGGGGCACTGGGGATTGTCGGTTACGAGGCGGGAATCTGGCCGCTATGGTTTCCGTTGCTGGTTTTTTCGCCGTTCATCGTCGATGCGAGCGTCACCCTGTTGCGCCGCGCCCTGCGCGGGGAAAAGGTCTGGCAGGCCCACCGCAATCATTACTATCAGCGTATGGTAAGAATGGGCATGGGTCATCGTGGCACGGCCCTCAGGGCTTATCTGCTGATGGCTGGAACGGGGGGAACGGCGCTCGTGGCGTTGCCAATGGGGTTTTCGCTGCAGTGCGGCATCATTACAATGTGGTCATTTACTTATTTGATCCTGGGCTGGCTGATCGACCGCGCGTGGCGCCGTCACGAGTCGGTCGAGGGACATAGACCTTGATTCATAAAAGTTATTCGCCCTCTCTGGTGTATCTGTCGGATGTTTTCGGGGTCGCCTTGACATGGTGGGCGGCGTACCTCGTCCGATTCAATTTCGCCATTCCGCCGGAGTTTCTGCCGGGCTTGCAGCTTGGCCTGGTCGTCGTCGTGCTGCTTCAGGGGGTTCTGCTGCGGGTCTTCGGTTTGTACCGGAGCATCTGGGTTTTTGCCAGCCTGCCCGATCTGGTGTGTATTGCCCGGACGGTGGCGGTGGCGACACTCCTGACGCCCTTGGTGATTGTGGTGGCGGTTCGCTACGCTCCGGAGGTGCCGCGCCTGGTCTTTCTGATCCAGCCCTTGCTGCTGACCCTGTACATGGGCGGCTCGCGAGCGCTTTATCGGATCTGGAAAGAGTCGCGTCTGTATGGCGGGCTGCGCGCGCTTGGGCAACCGGTGATCGTGCTTGGGGCCGGCGATGCGGCGGTCGGTCTGGTGCGGGAGCTCTCCCGCTCGGCGGAGTGGCGGGTGGTCGGACTGCTCGACGATAGTCCCGGTCGCCAGGGGCGCGAAGTCTATGGTTGCAAGGTGCTGGGGCGGATCGCCGACCTGGAGCGCTTTGCGGAGGACTTGAAGGTCGGCCACGCGATCATCGCCATGCCCAACGAGCGCCATGAGGTCCGTCGCAAGGTGGCCGGCGTTTGCGTGCGTGCCGGAGTCAAGGCCCTGATCGTGCCGGCCATTGAGGACGTGATGACCGGGCGGGTGAGTGTCAGCGAAGTTCGCCGGGTGGATGTGGAGGATTTGCTCGGGCGCGACCCGGTGCGCATCCACACCGCCGAGGTGCGCGAATACCTGCGCGGCAAGTCGGTGATGGTGACCGGCGCGGGCGGTTCGATCGGTTCCGAACTGTGCCGCCAGATTGCCCGCTTCGAGCCTTCGGTGCTGGTGTGTTTCGACATCAGCGAGTTTGCGCTGTACCGACTCAGCGAGGAATTCGCGACCCATTTCCCGACTGTCCAGTTGCTGGCCCTGGCGGGTGACGTGAAGGACGCGGTTCGCGTGGACGAGGTGATCACCCGCTACCATCCCCACGTGATCTTCCATGCCGCGGCCTATAAGCACGTGCCGCTGATGGAAGAAGAGAACGCATGGCAGGCGGTGCGCAACAACGTGCTGGGCACGTGGCAGGTGGCGCGCAGCGCGGTGGCCTGTGGCGTCGCGCGTTTTGTTTTGGTGTCCACCGACAAGGCGGTCAATCCGACCAACGTGATGGGCGCGACCAAGCGTCTTGCCGAGCAGGTCTGTCAGGCGCTGTCGAGCGAGGGGCGGACCCAGTTCGAGATCGTCCGGTTCGGCAACGTGCTGGGCAGCGCCGGCAGCGTGATTCCCAAGTTTCAGGAGCAGATCGCCAGCGGCGGTCCGGTGACGGTCACTCACCCGGACATCACCCGCTACTTCATGTCGATTCCCGAGGCGGCCCAGCTCGTGCTGCAGGCGGGCTCGATGGGGCAGGGAGGGGAAATCTTCGTGCTCGACATGGGCGACCCAGTAAAAATCGCCGATCTGGCGCGGGACATGATCCGGCTGTCCGGCCACACCGAAGAGCAGATCCGGGTTGTGTTCACCGGCCTTCGTCCTGGCGAAAAGCTGTTCGAAGAGGTGCTGGCCGACGCCGAGGAAACCCGCGCCACCCATCATCCCAAGTTGCGCATCGCCCGTGCCCAGTCTGTCGAAGAGGGGCGGCTTGTCGAGTTGTTGAACTGGCTACGCCAGCGCCGGGCGATGGGCGGTGCCGAAGTCCGGCGCGAGCTGCGGCGCTGGGCTCCCGAATACGCGCCGGCCGCGCCCCGGCCGCCGCTGCAGGTCCTCAGCCCTGCCGGACAGCGGGCTTCCTGAACTATGGCAACCTATGCAATCGGCGATATCCAGGGCTGCTTCTGCTCCCTGACGGCCTTACTCAAGCGGGTCGCCTTCGATCCGTCGCGGGATCGTTTGTGGCTGGTCGGCGATTTGGTCAACCGCGGCCCGGATTCGCTCGAGACCCTGCGTTTCGTGCGCGATCTGGGGCCGGCGGCCGTCACCGTGCTGGGCAATCACGATCTCTATCTGCTGATGGTGGCCTACGGCGCGGTTCGCAACCGCGGCAAGGACGACACCATTCAGCCCATCCTCGATGCGCCGGACCGGGAGGCGCTGCTCGGTTGGTTGCGCACCCGCCCGCTGATGCACGTGGAGAACGGGTTCGCATTGGTCCATGCCGGCCTTCTGCCGGGCTGGACGGTGACTCAGGCGCGGGCGCTTGCGCGGGAGGTCGAAGGTGCGCTGGCCGGGCCTTACCACGCCGATCTGCTGCGCAACATGTGGGGCAGCGAGCCTGCCGCGTGGTGCGACGACCTGCGCGACTACGAACGGATGCGGGTCATCATCAATGCCATGACGCGGATGCGCTTCTGCACCGCAGAAGGGCTGATGGACTTCAAGGTCAAAGGCGAAGTGACCAAGGCGCCGAAGGGCTATCTGCCGTGGTTCGAGGTGCCGGGCCGCAAGAGCGCGGATACCACGGTGGTCTTCGGCCATTGGTCTGCACTCGGCCTGCGCGTCGAGCCCAAGCTGCTGGCGCTGGATTCCGGCTGTCTGTGGGGGCGGGAGCTGACAGCCGTGCGCCTTGAGGATCGGGCAGTGTTTCAGGTCGAGTGCCCGGGGCTGACCCACGGGAAGCTCAAGCCGTCCTGAAGTTGCCCGCGCTGCAACGATGGAGCCGGACGGGCCGGACTCCGATCGTCGCCTACAGCGCGTCGATCCTTTCCACAATGGCGTCCCGCGCCGCATGGGCGAGGGTCTTGCGGTTCGGAGTGTCATCCGTCTGCAAGGCCGTGGCGACGCGAACGCGGGCGACGATTTGCTGTTCGGCAATGATTGCCGCGATGGATTCGCCCAGGCTCAGATCCCCGTCGTAAGCCGCGGCACGAGTGTAGCGGCCATCCGGCAGGCGGTAGGCGAGGGCTAGCGGCTGGATCGGTGCGCCCGCGTCGATGGCCGGCTGCAGCAGTGCCGCGTGGAAATTCTGCACGTGGCTGCCGTCGGTGGTGGTGCCTTCCGGAAACAGCGCTACATGACGCCCGAGTTCGAGCAGGGCGGCGATTTCTCCGTTGACGATTTTCGCGTGTCCCCGGCTGCCGCGGCGCAGAAATACGGTGTCGTTCTTCGCCGCCAGCCAGCCGAACAACGGCCACTGGCGGATCTCGGCTTTCGAGACGAAGGCGGCCGGGTAGGCGGCATTGATGACGAAGATGTCCAGCCAGGACACGTGGTTGGCCACCAGCAGGCTGCCCGGCGCGACGTAGGGTTCGTCGGTGTCCAGGCGGATGCCGAGAATGTCCAGCAACCGGACCGACCAGCGCTGCTTGAGGCGGAGATGCCGGGCCGGCGCGACGAAGGGCAGAACCGCCAAGGTGGTGAGCAAGCCGCTCAAAACATGGGTGGCGAGGCGGGTATAGCGGCCGATGCGCACCAGGCGCGGGGTGGGGTTGGCGGGTTTCAGTCCTTGCGTCCCATGAAGTGCTTGGCGTAGCGTGGGTCGAACCGGTTGACCGGCAGCAGGACGGGCAGATCGGCGGTGTTGAAGTCCGGGTCCCAGGCCGGTTCCCCGCAAATCCAGGCGCCGGCCCGCAGGTAGCCCTTGATGAGGGGCGGGGTGTCGGCGTCGAGATCCTGGCGCAGAGCCTGGAGGGGCAGAGGGGTACGGGGGAACACGCGATATTCGAGGGGGCAGAGATGCTCGTCTTTCAGCCGATTATACAGACTGGCTGCGGCGTGCCCGCCGTCGGCCATGCTGACCGAGGCGCAGCCGATCAGGTATTCGTAATTGTTTTCGAGCATGTAGCGGGCGAGGCCGGACCACAACAGGGCGATGACGGCGCCGGAGCGGTAGTCGGCGTCGATGCATGAGCGGCCGATCTCGACCATGCGGCTGCGCAGGTTGCGCAGGCGGGTGAGATCGAATTCGCTTTCGGAATAGTAGTTGCCAACCTCCCGGGCGGCGCTCGGCGACAGGATGCGGTAGGTGCCGACGATGCGGCCGGCGTCTTCGTCGCGGACGATCAGGTGGTCGCAGAAGGCGTCGTAGAGGTCGCGGTCGACGCCCGGCGTGCGGCTGGGGAGGCGAGCGCCCATTTCGTCGGCAAAAACCCGATAGCGCAGTTTTTGCGCTTCGAGCACTTCGGTGGGGCTGCCGGCGAGCCCGACGTGCAGGTTGCGTCCGGGGCGGTGGGCTGTCTGTTGTTGTTTCTGCAGCATGACGGAATCCTCGTAGGGTTTCCGTGCATTGTCGGAATGCCGCGTTGCAACGCCGTGAAAGAGTGGTTACGGCTTGGTGACGACGGTTGGCGCGAAACGCGGAAAGGGGCCGCGAGACCCCTTTCCGCGCCGGAGGCTTCGCCGTTCAGCGGGTGACGCGGGTGGTGCGACCGTCCTGGAGCAGGCGGACGCGCTCGCCCGGCATGAACTTCTCGCCGCCGTCTTCCTGGACAACCGCAAGCATTTCGCCGTTGTCCATCTTGACGGTGACTTCGATGCCTTGCTTGCGGGTGATGCCTTCTTCGGCAGCCGAACCGGCCAGACCGCCCGCCACCGCGCCGAGCACGGCACCGATCGCCGCGCCTTTGCCCTGACCGATGGTGCTGCCGGCGATGCCGCCGACCGCCGCGCCGCCGAGTGTGCCGACCGGCGACTTGGTGCCTTCGAGCTTGACCGGGCGCACGCTTTCGACGATGCCCATGCGCACGCTGATCACGCGGCGCGCTTCGGCGCGTTCGTAGTCGCCGCCGCCCAGGCCGGGGGTGCAGCCGACGACGGTGACCGCGGCCAGCATGGCGATGCATAGATTGAGGATTCGCATGTTTCTTCCTTTCACCACGGAGTTGAGCCGAAGGCCTTGAGATAAGTTTCGGCGATTTCATCGCGGCTGGGCGTATGGTTTTGCCCGCCACGGCTGGCAATCTTGATGGCGCCCATCGCTGAGGCGAGGCGCCCGCATTGTTCCCAATCCATGCCTTGCCCGATGCCGTAGAGCAGACCGGCCCGGTAGGCATCGCCGCAGCCGGTCGGATCTTCAACGCTGACGGGCGTCACGCAGGGGATTTCGATTTTGCGGCCGGCGGTGTGGATCGTCGAGCCCTCGCCGCCGCGGGTGACGATCAGCGCTTCCACTTCGTCGGCCAGCGATTCGATCGAACGCCCGGTACGTTCGCAGAGCAACTGCGCCTCGTAGTCGTTGACCGTGCAGTAGGCGGCCAGTTTCAGGCAGGCGAGAAGTTCGTCGCCGTTGAACATCGGCAGACCTTGGCCGGGATCGAAGACGAAGGGAATTTTTGCGTCGGCGAACTGGCGGCAGTGTTCGAGCATGCCGTCGCGTCCGTCCGGCGAGACGATGCCGAGGCGCGCGTCGGCGGCCTGGCTCACGGTGTTGAGGTGCGAGTGCACCATCGCGCCGGGGTGGAAGGCGGTGATCTGGTTGTCGTCGAGATCGGTGGTGATGAAGGCCTGGGCGGTGAAAGTGCCGGGGATCTGCGTGACGTGGCGGCGGGGCAGGCCGAGGGCGTCGAGACGGTCGAGGTAGGGCGCGGCGTCGTCGCCGACGGTGGCCATGATCAGCGGCTCACCGCCGAGCAGTTTGAGGTTGTAGGCGATATTGCCGGCGCAGCCGCCGAATTCGCGCCGCATTTCGGGCACGAAGAAGGAGACGTTCAGGATGTGCAGTTGCTCGGGCAGGATGTGATTGCGGAAGCGATCCTGGAAAACCATGATCGAATCGAAGGCGATGGAGCCGCAAATGAGCGTGGTCATGAAGTCGTCGGAAAGTCAGCGTTTGGATTATAGGGACGCCGCCCAGGCCCGGCGGCGCGGATGTGTTGCCGGATGTTGTGTGCGGCGGCCCGAACGGCTAAGGGTAGAAAACGTATACGCGATAGCCGGCTGCGGCGACGCCGGGCGCTTCGAAGCTGATCCGCGTCGCAACTTCGCGCTTGGCCGGAAAGGCGTCCTTCGGGGCGTTGCCCGGCAACCATTGGGTGGGCTCGAGAACCTTGCGGACGAGGGCTTTGTCGCGGGCATCGGTGAGCGTGATCTCCAGATGCGGGTAGGCCTGCGGGAAGTCGGCCCGGTTGCGCAGGGTGGCGTGCAGGGTGAAGAAGGCTTCGCGGCTGGCATCGGGTTGGATGTCGGAGCTTTCGATGGCGATTTCGGAGGCGTCCTGTGGCAGCGGTAGTTCGCAGCCTAGCCCCGCGCACAGGTTTTCCATGAAGGGCCGGAACTGGGGCGACGATTGGACGATCTCGCTGCGGAAAACAAGGACGCACTGGGCGAGCAAGGCGAGGCTCAACAGGGTGACGCCGGCGGCCCAGGCGGCTTGGCGCAGGGCCGGAGTTGCACGGTCGGCGTCGCCGCCGTCCTCGTCCTCGGTTTCGGCGATTGCGTCGCCGATTCCCCTTGGGGCGATTGGGGCGGGCTCGTGGTCCGTGGCATCACGGGTGGTGAAGGCCGGCTGCGGGATGGGCGCGGCGAGAGGCCGGGCCTGGAGTTCGATGCCGGCGGGCGGCGCGTGCTCGTCGGACTTGGGCGCTGGCGAGGCGTCCGTCGTGTCTTGCTTGCGGAGCAGGGCGTCGAAATCGACGGGTTCGTCGGCGCCGGCCTTTAGATCGAGGTCGGCGGCAGTGGGCCAGCCGGGCTGAAAAAGGGGGGCTGCCGCAACGGGGGGCGTTTCGTCGGCGGTTTCGGTTGCGAACGGGGGTGAGGCGTCGTCGTGGGTGTCGATTTCGACGGGGGGCCATTCCTGGGGCGCCTCGGCGTCGAAGTCGAAAACGGGCTCGACCCGGCCTGCGTCGTCAGGGAAGGCGGCGGTTTCGAAAACCGGTTCGACTGCGGAGTCGGGGGCCGGGGAAGAAAAAACGGGTTCTTCTTGCGCGATGAAATCCGGAGGGGCGAGATCGCCGACCGCGTCGGTGGGCAGCGCGGTTTCGGCGACGGCGTGGGGCGCTGCGTCGGGGGGGGCGGCGTCGGGCGCTTTCTCTTCGAGAACGAACAGCGGGGCCGGCGGGGGTGTTTCGGGCGATGCAGCGGGAGCTGCCTGTCCGGGGATTTCAGCGTCGGCGGCATCGTCGCCGACGCGCGCTTCGAGTGCGTTGAAGGCGTAATTGCACTGGCCGCAGCGTACCCGGCCTTCGCGGGCATGGAGCTGCTCCGGGCGCACCCGGAAGGTGGTGCCGCACGCGGGGCAGCGCGCCAGGATCATGGCACCGCCTGCTCCGGCCGTTGGCCTTCGATGCGGACCCAGCCGTCGAGGGTGGCGCCAACCTGGAGTGCGATGAAGGGCGCGTAGGCGGCGATGACTTCCTCGGCCTGGGCTTCGAGCACGCCGGAGAGCGCCAGCTTGCCGCCGGGAGCGACGCGGGCTGCGAGCAGCGGGGCGAGCATTTTGAGCGGGTTGGTCAGGATATTGGCGACAACCCGCTGAAAGGTGCCGTCGAGGGGCTTGGCGGAAACCTGCAGGTGCAGGCTGACGCCGTTGGCTGCGGCGTTGTCGGCGGCGGTGGCAACGGCTTTGTCGTCGATATCGACACCGGTGACTTCACCGGCGCCGAGTTTGACGGCGGCAATGCCGAGGATGCCGGAGCCGCAGCCGTAGTCGAGCACGCTGACGCCCGGTGCAACCTGTTCGGTGAGCCATTCGAGGCACAGCCGGGTCGTCGGGTGGGAGCCGGTGCCAAAGGCCATGCCGGGGTCGAGGATAAGGTTGATCGCATCCGCGTCCGGGGCGGTGTGCCAGGTGGGCACGATCCACAGCCGGTCGGTGATGCGGATCGGATCGAACTGGCTCTGGGTGAGCTGCACCCAGTTCTGCTCTTCGACTTCCTCGATGGTAAACGGCGGTACGACGTCGAGCCCCGCGGCGGCCGAGGCGGTGGCCAGAGCGTCGGCGAGATCGACGTCGGTGTCGAAGAGGGCAATGACGCGGCTGTGATCCCACAGGCTCGCCGGGTGCATGCCCGGTTCGCCAAACTGGGGCCGCTCGGCATCCGTGCCGGCGTCGGCGTCGTCGATGCTGACCGACAGCGCGCCGTGTTCCATCAGCGCCTCGGAGAGGGCTTCGGCGCGGCTTGCGTCAGCCTGCAGGATGACCGAGATCCACATCAGGCTTTGCTCACTTCGTTGCGCCCGGCCAGCTTGTGCTCGAGGTAGTGGATGCTGGTGCCGCCTTCGACGAAGCGGGCGTCGAGCATCAGTTCCTGGTGCAGCGGGATGTTGGTCTTGATGCCTTCGACCAGCATTTCGGACAGGGCGATGCGCATGCGGCGGATGGCCTGGTCGCGGGTGTCGCCATAGGCGATCAGCTTGCCGATCATCGAATCGTAGTGCTGCGGGACGGTATAACCGTTGTAAACGTGCGAATCGACGCGGATGCCGGGGCCGCCGGGGACGTGCCAGTTGGTGATCTTGCCGGGGCAGGGGGTGAACTTGAACGGGTCTTCGGCGTTGATGCGGCATTCGATCGCATGGCCGCGGAACTCGATGTCCTTCTGCTTGTAGCGCAGTCTCTGGCCCGCGGCGACGCGGATCTGTTCCTGGACGATATCGACGCCGGTGATGAGTTCGGTTACCGGGTGTTCGACCTGGACCCGGGTGTTCATTTCGATGAAGTAGAACTCGCCGTTTTCGTAGAGAAATTCGAAGGTGCCGGCGCCGCGATAGCCGATCTTGCGGCAGGCTTCGGCGCAGCGCTCGCCGATGCGCAGGATGTGGCGGCGTTCGATGCCCGGCGCGGGCGCTTCCTCGATGACCTTCTGGTGACGACGCTGCATGGAACAGTCGCGTTCGCCCAGATGGATCGCGTTGCCGTGCTGGTCGGCGAGGATCTGGATTTCCACGTGACGTGGGTTTTCCAGGAATTTCTCCATGTACACTGTCGGATTGCCGAAGAAGGCACCGGCTTCGGAGCGGGTCGTGCTCACCGCGTTGATCAGGGCCGCTTCGGTGTGCACCACGCGCATCCCGCGACCGCCACCGCCACCGGCAGCCTTGATGATCACCGGGTAGCCGATGGCACGGGCGATCTTGACGATATCTTTCGGATCTTCCGGCAGGGCGCCGTCGGAACCCGGCACGCAGGGCACGCCGGCGGCCTTCATGGCGTCCTTGGCCGAAACCTTGTCGCCCATCAGGCGGATGGTTTCGGCGCGCGGGCCGATGAAGACGAAGCCGGATTGCTCGACCCGCTCGGCGAAATCGGCGTTTTCGGAAAGAAAACCATAGCCGGGGTGGATGGCTTCGGCGTCGGTAACCTCGGCGGCGGAGATCAGGGCCGGAATGTTGAGGTAGCTCAGCGTGGAGGACGCCGGGCCGATGCAGACCGATTCGTCGGCCAGCTTGACGTATTTGGCTTCGGCGTCGGGCTGGGAATGGACCGCGACGGTCTTGATGCCCAGTTCGCGGCAGGCTCGCAGCACCCGGAGGGCGATTTCACCCCGGTTGGCGATGAGGA
>ERZ650311.376-NODE-376-length-29199-cov-6.916346_pt1 | contig 29199 bp, 52 predicted proteins | sample MGYA00376247_ERZ650311 | MGnify/ENA primary metagenome ERZ650311 (study PRJEB26733, sample SAMN07839324) | wastewater metagenome | biome: small river; feature: stream; material: water | place: USA: North Carolina | collected 2016-07-28 ...
ACGCTCTTCCGATCTCTGCCAAGCTTTGTCGCTCAGCTGATCGAAAAGCGCTTGGCGATTCCTCCGTATAACGGGGATTGGGGAAAAGTCGCAAACCCGTACGAAAAGAAGGAAAGAAAATGACTTTCTCGCTCGGTTTCGTAATCGGCGTAGCCGTCGGTATCGGTATCGCGGCTGTTGGAGTTCTCTGGTGGGTCGATGTAAACTACACACCGAGCGAGGAGGACTAGACTATGGGTTCTGAGAGCAAGCCATGGACGCAGGCGCAGGCGATCGCACTCTGCAGCAAGCTCGAAGAAATTTGCCCGGAGTTCGGATGCCATGTCGCACTGACTGGCGGTCTGCTGTACAAACAAGGGAACAGGAAAGACTGCGACATCGTCCTCTACCGTATCCGCCAAGTTGAAACAATAGACGTCAAAAGTCTATGGCGTGCGCTCAACGAAATAGGCGTAAACATGGTGGGCGACTTCGGGTGGGTCGTCAAAGCAGATTATCAGGGAAAACCGAGCGATTTCTTCTTTCCGGAAGAAATTGAAGGCTCCCACCGTTACGGAGGGTGACATGACAAAAGCCGTGCGCCGCAAAATGAACAAGAAAACACTGCTGGCTCTCGAAGCGTCGATCGAGCATTGGCGCGAAAACGAAGTGGCAGAAACTGTAGATAAGGTTGAAGTCTACGGGCGCTCTTGCGCCTTGTGCAGAATGTTCTCCCTTAAGAATGACAACTGCACCGGCTGTCCGGTGGCAGACAGGACAGGGTATCAATTCTGTTTCAGAAGTCCATGGGACTCGGCGCGAAACGCTTTCAGCGTCTGGTGCCGCAATCCCGAATCTATTGCAGCTCGCGACGCCTTCCGCGCTGCGGCTCGCGTCGAACGCGAATTTCTTGAGTCCCTGCTGCCCGAAGGCGAGCAAAACGAGAAGGAGTGAACGCAAATGAGAGCCGTTCTGTACGCGTACGACCTCGAGCCGATCACAGTTATTGATGTCCCAACCTGGGCACATGAGCTTATGGAACGCCAGCGCTACTTCTCTTTGCCGGTTCTAGAGAAGCTGCCCGTTCCGTACACTATCCCGCATCCTGAACTTGCGGAAACGCGGACTTTGCGGATTGTTCACATTACGTGCGAGAAATTGCAACGCAACGGCTGGACGCGCTGGATGTTATTCACCAACGACGAGGAAAGCGGCCTTCTGCTCCAGGCAGCTTTTCTCCCTGGGCAAGTCGGCGAAGTTCGACGCAAACAGGAGCAAGCGTTCGCCGTTGGTTTCTGGTCTGCACTGCAAGGAGGTTTCTGACTAAAACACCGCGGAACCAACACCACTATCCACAAGGAAACAGCAATGAATATCTCCAAGGAACAACGCGTCGAAATGCTCAAACTGTCTCTGCCTTTGATGGAATGGTTGCGAGCAAACGCGCACCCGCACGTCTACGCTATTGTTGAAGGCAACCACATCGAACTCGTCGAAGGCGTCGCAACCGGATCGATTCCGGAAATAACTGTCTTGGACGAGGCAGATCCGGAGCGCTGGCCGGATACCGTCTGGATGCGGAACACCGGCACTCCGCCAGAAATCCCGTTCGGGTATGTCCTGGCATCCGTAATTCTGGTTGACGGAACAGAGTTACGGCAATCGGAACATGGCGAGAATGTTTTTCCGCAGCACAAGCTCGACTGGTCGCTGACCGTGTCCAGCGGAGACCCATTCGACCCGATCGTGGCTTACAGCATCAAGCGTAAGGCAGAGTTCCACGTGAGCCAAAAGTCTCGCGTCGTGGGCACTTCTGCCTCTGCGCATTTCTCAGGTATTACAGCTAATCAGCTGTGGTTTCCGAATCCGCTGCACGCGCCCGAAATTCCCAAAGGTTGGGAGCTGCACGCAGCCCGTCTCGGGAACGGCAATGTTATCGCCGCGGAGAAAATCAACAGCTGGACCATCACCGACGCCGAGTGCAGAATCACGGAGTATTGCATTCGCCGCAAGCCAAGTGTCGACGCCAAGCCCTCTCCTGAGTTGGTTTGGCTGGCAAGCCCTGGCAAGTGCCCGACAATTCCGGAAGGGTACGAGTTTGCCGGTGTGGAGCTGGTGTCCGGTCGCCAATTCGTCGACAAAGCGTCGAACAAGATAGACGCGTGGACATGGGGTTTCTTGGGTGGCGGCACAATCAGTCGGTACGCGATTCGCCAGTGCATTCCGACGCCAGCGCAAGAAGTCGCGCGGATGAACGCAGAGCACGCGATCCAGGACGCTGTCGTTAAGCACTTGACGAAGAACTACGACAGGTGGGTGCACTTCGACGAATTGCTTTCCGTGACCGGCAGCAGCCATGACGTCCTCAGCAAGATGGTTGAGCGCGAGATACTCGAGTGCGACTACACCCATTATCGGCCCTGCTCGCCCGACATGGACGGCGCCCTGGTTGAAGTGTGGATACAGAATCCGGGCTTTACGCCGAAGATTCCGGACGGCTGGGAGCTCTTCGGAGTTCGTCGCGAGAACGGTGAAGAGCATATCCGCCCGAGCACAGGGCAGTATTCCGTGAAGAACTTCGAGTGGGGTCCGCACCTGGACAGGAAGTACGACATCACCCACTACGCGATTCGAAAATACCCAAAAGTCCATTGGGTTGAGCGGACCAGCCCTCAGCCTGTGGTTCTACCCGCAACGCAAGAGCTTTGTTCGGTGCGCCATCGTGATGGAAGATCGCACGGTGTTAGCCGTGGCTTTAATCGCTGGGACCACATCACCCACTACGCGTACAGGGATGTTCCGCCTACCGCTCTCCGCTGGATTCTGAACACCGGCAAGGCTCCGAGTATTCCGGCTGGATGGGTGCTGAAGGCCGTTCGCTTCCGAACAGGTGCTGTCTACGTGTTGAAGACTCCTGCGGGCCTCAACTGGAGCCTTGAGCTGAACGCTACTGCAATCACCTGCTACTTGATCAGGAAGGTGTAACCATGAACCAGAAACACGCAGACGACCTCTTGCGCTCCATCAAACGCGCGTTGGATGAAGCCGTTGCTACGACCAACGAACGGGACGTGCTCCGCACGCGCGTTTATGAACTGCTCGCAACCGAACCGGCAAACCAGCCTGACTGCGAGTTACAGTGGTTTCCAAATTGCGGTCACGAACCGCTCATCCCGGACGGCTGGGAGCTGGTGAAGGCGCGGTTAGCGGACGGGTTAATGATTCCGGCGTATTACGCGAGGAATTGGTCCCTCACCAGCGAGATTCTCAACAACACGGGCAGAACTATCAAGGAGTACGCCATTCGCAGGAAACCCGACGTCCGGCCGCAGTCGACACCATTTCCGACACAGGAACAGCTGCACGAAGGGAAGCCACAATTGTCGCTCGACGAGACGTTGCAACAGCTGCAAATCGAAGCCGAGCGGTTGAAGCAACCCGGTCTGCTGCTTGTCGAGGTAACGCCCGGTGCGCGCCCGGAGATCCGAGCTGGTGTTGAAATTGCGAAGGGTGAAAATCGACTCCCTGCGCTACGCTCGACCGATGTTGTTAAGCCCGACATACTGCCGCGCGAGAGCATACAGTTCGGATGGGGCTTTTCGTTGGTGACGCACGAGGTCGGCGAGCGCTGGACAAGTACGCGATACCACGGCGACGCGGAGCGCGGTTCCCCGATAAACACCAAGAGCGGGTCTGTCGAACTTTACAGTTCGCGACAATTAGCTCTCCGAGCTTTGCGGAATTGGCTCGAAGGTTTGTTCGCCGGGCAGCTGGAAGCGGTCGATAAGCAACTCGAATAATAACGCCAACATCGTCGAGTTTTACGAACGCCGGCTCATAAAAGTCGGCGTTTTTTATGAGCGCGTTTCCAGCAGGGCCGGCACCTTTCCCTAAAAAGGAAACGCGACCTTTCCCTACGTAAGTTATTGTTTTGCAAGGGTTTTCAGGTGGTTTGGGAAAGGGGAAAGGGGGAAAGGTACAAAAATAAAAAATACTTCGATTAGATTAAAAGTATGAATCGATTAGATATACGGTTACTTACGCGTGATTTTATTAAAAGCTTTATACCTTTCCCTTTTCCTTTTTTCCCTTTTATATTTTATTTATAAGCAAAACAACAGGTTAGCAAATATCGAATCAGGAAAGGTTTTGGGAAAGTGCCACGCCCGCGCTTCCGCATAATGCGCGACCGCGCTACGGCCACGCGTACACGCGTAGGGCGTCGACGATTGTGTTGCGTTGCAGCTTCTGGCAGTTGAGAATTTTGGATTCTGGATTTTGGATTTCTAGATTCCAGATTTTGAATTTTTGGATTCTAGATTCTTGGTTTTGTTTGCGGTGTAGGAAACGCAATGGGCGCGCTTGTGGGCGTTTTTGCGGGTAGGGGTATAGGGTGGTACAGGGTAGGGTGCAAAAGCGGCGGGAAGGGCGTGTAGCGTGCGGGAGGCGGGGGGTTTGGGTGCGGCTGGTTTGGGTTAATTGCAGGGTAAAGGAGGATGTTATGGTGCACGTAGTTGATAAGGGTAAGCGAGCAGAACGACAGGTTCGCTCGTTGCTGCAGTCGGTCGTAACCAGAGTTTATACCGATTATGGCATCGACGTACCGATATTGGAGAGGAATTTGCAGCAGTCGATTAAGGGAGGTGCGGATATCCGAGGGCTGGATTGGCTGGCAGTAGAGGTTAAGCACCAGGAGACGGTGAAGCTCGAGCAGTGGTGGCGGCAAACCTGTGAGCAAGCAGGAACAGACTTGTTGGGAAGGCCGATTGGTCCCCCTCCTACGGAGGGGATCCGGTCCGATGGGTTTATCGACGGCAGAGCGAAGAGGTGGACTGAGGAGACCCAACAGTCGGCGTGGGTCGGTCGCGGTCTGAATCGCGTTCCGATCTTGTTCTGGAAGACGAACGGAAATTCATGGAATATCGTCATGCCAGGACTCGTGAAAGCGGAGGAGAATCACGTTCGGATGCGAATTTCGATCGGTTGGGAAGCGTTCAGAACTTGGTTCGAACTTCGTCTTCGCCAAGAAATCAAGAAAATTGTTGATGGCGAAAATTCGACCAAGATCTAGCGCGCATCTAGCGCGGATCTAGCGCGTGTCGAGAACAGAGCCGTCAAGAGCCGCTCAGCCGGGCGGCTCGACTCTTATCAGCTTTTATCAGAAAGAAGCAGACGGGCGTCAGAGCGCCCGTCGAAGCTCACGCAGCTGTTGTTCTTCTACGTTCGTGGACTATTGTGGATAGCGTGCAGCGCACGACACGATGCATCTGAGTGTCATGCAGAACACGCGCGAAGGATGATCCGGCTTCGTACTGGATTTTCGCCCGCTCTTTTTCGAAGAAATCTCGGACAGCTGCAAGAGTGGCGTACTCTGCAGCGTTGAGGAGTTCGTGCTGTTGCTCGGTAGTCACGCTAGACGGTGTCCGCGCGAGCTCTTGAATCATGTCTGACTCTTTCTTGCTCATTTCATCTCTTCCTTCACGTAGTGGGCAGGACCCTTGTTCGAATACACCAGACTCTCGACGAGGGCTTCCGTCAGTTCCGGAGCGCTTCTTCCGATGTGCGCCATGAACTGTATCGCGAGAATGCTCGCCTCGCGTCCAGGCTGCAGGTGACGCAACTCAAAACGCATCCGGCTCGGATTCTGCACTACTTCGCGATACTTCTCAGACTCTTCGAGGAGCGCCTTTGCCCGGCGCTGCAGTTCGTCGAGGATCTCTTGCTTGGTTTGCTCGTTCATTGTGGACTCCTTGTTAATTCGTTGTCGCGAAGTGGAAGTGTGTTCCGGCTGCGAGCGCACGTTGTCCGATGCACAGCGGGAAGAATCGTCCGTCCGGTGTCGTGGCGATTGTCCAGTTAAATTCTGGGTCTGTTCCGTATACTTTCCGGAACGCGTTTATAGCGTTCTCGCGTGTTGCGTAGGTTCTCGACGATGTTTCGACTGGTTTTGCGGACATTTTCGCTCTCCTTTGTTCAAATATGCACGGGAAGCTGTTCGCGACAGCCATTGTTGACGAACCCAAGAACAACCTGTTGCATCGTCTTTCGACTAGCCAAAGCCGACGTTTCAAAGAACAGCCAGTTCCACGCGTTCCGATTGTCGGCGCAGAATTTAACTTCGACGGTTCCGTTCGAAAAAGTGTAGAGCTGCTCGCTCCGAAGCCATCCTGGCTCGCTGTAGGACTCTACTTTGATGCAGGTAAAGATGCTTGGGTTGGCTTGTTCCGACATTTTCGACTCCTTGTACGCGTACACGTGCACGCACACCCAGGGTAATGTGATTGCATGTGAAAAGCAAGCGGAATACGGCTTTTTTGCCCTATATATAATGCATACACGCGCCTATTTTAGTGACTCCCCCTTGTGACCCGGGCAAGAATGCCGTAGTATGGCTTTACCTGCAATGGGCAGGCAACCAAAAAGGGGTAATAGTCATGGAAAAATACGACATGCAACCGTGTGCTCTGGCCGTACTCAATGCTGCAAAGGAGAACGGTTGGGAGTATGTCTCGAGCCTTTGCGTTGAGTGCATTATTGACCGACTCGAGGACATGTACGAGGACGGTAGCAAGCCCACTCTCGACGGCGCTCTTGCTAAATTCGCCGACCTCGAGCAGCGCCATGTCGACTTTTTGCGGCGCCGTCGTGAGGCGACAGAGCCGTTCGAGAAGCTGTTTTTGGACAAGGCAGCAATTGCCAAGGTTGTGTCCGGAATGGGCTACAACAGAACAGACAAGGTGCTGAGCATCTCTGCTATTTTCGACATTTTTACGGCAGCGGTAAAAGAGGCGTCCCGCCGCGTCGACGACAGTATTATGGCCCGCTTCGAGTATGGTTCCGCGCTTGTTCATGTTGAGGAGCAGCTTGCGGCTCTGGTCGGGTCCAGCTACGTTCCGAATGGGCTTTTGGAGCACTTTGTAGCTTGCTTTTCTGCTGCCTATGTCACCGAGGATCCGGAGTACGCAATTGAGGTTGCTCGACTCCGCGCAAAGTTGCGTGCAGAGCGTGCAGTTGTTGAGCGTCCGGCCGAGTCCACCGACGAGGTCGAGGATTGGGGCGACAACAGTCCGTGCGGCGACTCTTGGACTCGCTAATTGACGGTGCCCGGCTACGGCCGGGCGCCTTTAAGGAGGCAGCTATGACGCTCAGCAAAACAGCACTCAGAACCTTTTACCGATTAACTCGCGACCTGGAGTCCGAGGACGAGGTTCGAGCGATGGCCGAAAAGGTTGCGCCACGCTTCGGCACCGACGCAGATCATCTTCTCGAGGTGTACGCTGGTTACTCAGAATACTGTTACGCACGCTTCACGAACGCGGGGTACTGGTCATGAATAATTTTGCAGAGGTACTCGCAATTGTTCTGAGCGGCAGCAAGAAGCCGCTCCCGGTTGCTCCGGCGATTTGCCTGAAGACAGCTCGTAAGCTCTTTCAAGAATGGGTGCGATTGGCCATCCACTACGAGGAGATTGGCAATCTCGACAAAGCCAAGAATGCTCTGGAACAGGCGCAAGCTGCACTGGATTGTATCGAAGAACTCAAACTGAGGAGTGTGCAATGATTACGGTCGAAATCGCGGAGAAACTCAAGTACGGAGCAATTCTTGTGCACGTGTCGAAGAAGGACTCTCGCGGCAATCCGGTCAGGTGCCGAGTGGCTGGCCGCTGCCAATTGTGGAAAACACGGCCAACGTCTTTCAAGCTGCCGGTCAAGTACGGTCTGAACTACTCGTTCTACATCACCGAATCGAACGCGGGCGAATGGCAGGCGGAAACCGCCTGACATCGGGTGAACACGTTATAATGGTGGTGCCCACTAACGGGCGCCACCTAACAATCGGGAGATACATCATGACACAGCGCAATAGCTTCTACACCCTGGTCGAGAAACTGCGCGAGAATGCTGCGGTTGCCGCAGTAATGAATGTCGAAAACGAATTTGTTGAGAAAGCGATCGAGGAAGCGGAAGCTGAAGCCGATGCCCGCCTGCTGAAGCATATGGAACTTTGCTACAGTGGTCGGAGCCCTTTGGCGATTGCGGCAGCCCTGGCGTTCGTACTGCGTGCCGATTACCTCGAGCCGCCGTCGGCGAAGGCGTCGGATGCAGATCGACTCAAACTTGCCAAGTATCATAGCGAGTGTGAATTCAACGGCAAAGCGTTCTGGAATGCTTCCACTTACGAACAGGCGGTGGATGCTCTCCAAATGATCGCAGCTGATGTCGCCGACGCCTACCAGAACTTGCAGCTGGCGTTTGCTTCGAAGCACGGTCCGATTGCGCGTAAGAACGGGCGTACTGACGAGCAGGCCGACGCGGCCATGCATAACGATCTGCAACATTATCTGGGTTAGCGTCGAACAGGCGCCCGGCTAAGGTCGGGCGCTTTTCGGATCTGGCATTTTTGGATCCTAGATTTTTCGATTCTAGATTTTTCGTTTCTGGATTTTTTCTTTTCAGTTTTCGTTTTGTTTTGTTTATCCTTTCGTTGTTCCATTCGTTACTACATCCGAGGTGTACTATGAGCGCAGTCAAAGGCAGAAAACAGTCCAAAGGCGGAAAGACCGAGAACAAGTCACCGACACCGGCAGCTGAGGCGAAGACAGACGTCTTGACCGACGCACTGAACTACAAGCCGGCGATCGCCGACACGCAACAGCCGCCGTCGAGCGACACTGCCAGCGGTGAGGTCGTCGAGGAGGTCGAAACCGGCGCCGACGTTGTCGCGGACGGGGGCGACAAGCCTGCGAGTCCTCTCGACGCTGCGGTCGCGGCTGCTCTGGAAGCTCACAAGAAGGCTCTGAGCATTCCGCCACCCGCTCGCAGCGGGAAAGCGAATGTGTCACGCTCTACGGTCCAAAACCCCGTGAAGCTGGTGCACAAGATTTCGGCAGAGATGCATGCCGCCGATCCGAATGTCAGCCGCAAGGCAGTCATCGCAGCCTGCGAACAGGTCGGGATCGCCACGCACACGGCGAAGACACAGTATCAGGTCTGGCGGACAGCTGCTCGGAACGATGCCGCTGCTGCGGCCAGGACGCTTCCGACGGCGCCCGTGACCGTGTCGCGTACCGAGCCGAAGCTCGTCACGTTGCGTCCGAAGGCGTAGTATAGCCTTCTAGGTAGCCACGGAACTTTTTCGGAGCCCGGCAAAAACCGGGCTCTTTTTGCGGCCGAAAAATGTCTGGAAAACTCCACCGAAAATCTGGCGACAAATCCGTACAGATCTAGCGCGCTCGTGTGATGAGTCTAGGTGGCCCGGCTTCGGCTCTTGTCACGTCGGCGTCACGGTCTTGTCACAATCACTTCACTCTCACATTTCATTCACATTTCATTCATTATCACAATCTTGTCATCATCTTATCACATTCATGTCATAATCAGTCACATGCAAGCTCTGTGCCAAGTCTTCGGCATGCTTCATGCATCATAGCAAGGTCTATGCCGGTGCGCTGGCATGCTCCATGCTACGCGTGCGCGTGCATATATGCAGTGTGTTAGCTGCAAACGTGCAGCACCATAGCTGCAAACATGCAGCAAAGCGTTACAATTGCGCGCACAAAAGCGCTTGCATGCGTGCATATATGCCGCTATTGTTAGCACCACTGGCTAGCGCACCGCTACCAGCTACCAACCAACCATACGCATAGGGGTAAAACACCATGGCTAAGCACAACCACAACAGCACGCAGGGCACGCAGGGCAACGCGCAGGCCGCGCAGGCAACCCAACCCGCTACGGGGGTAGCGGCCCCCCAAGCTGCGGCCGCTACGGGCGCCGCAGCGGCCCCCGCCAACCCTGTAGCTGCGGCCCTGGCTGCGGCCCTGGCCAACCATGCGCAGGCTGTTGCGGCCCCCAAGGCGCCTTACTTGGCGGTTAGCAGCGTGCAGCGGCCCGTGCAGCTGGTGCACAGTGTTTGCGCTGCGGTGCTGGCGGTACAGCCCAGCACAACGCGCGGGCAGCTGGTTGCCATGTGCGTGCAACAGGGTGTTGCTACGGCAACGGCACAAACACAGGTAAGCCAGTACCTTAAAGCGCAGCGCGCCAAGGTTGCCGCGCAGGCCGCGCAGTAATGGCGGGCGTACTGGCTGCCTGTGCCGTAACAGGCTGGTGCATGGCGCGCGCACTGTGCAAGGCACTGCGCTTTAGCTAGGCAAAAAGCGTGCCAAAGGGGGGCGTATGCCCCCCTTTTTTGCGCCGGCCGGCTTGGGTACGGCTTGGAATCGCCTGGGGTGAAATCCTTGGGTTCGCTCAAGTCGTCGAAACGCTGGAGCTGCTGTTCTGTGCTTGTCACAGTGTTTTCTTGATTTTCCCGCATGGCTCACTCCAAGTGTAGAACGGCGGAGGCGGCGGTCTTCTAGCGATTTCAGCCTTCAGTATATCGACGCAAAAGGCGAGCAGCGCACGGCGGCTATTCCCGTACGGTGTATCAGCCCAGAGGAGGCCGCAATCCTGCGCATGATGGAAGGCGTAATAAGACGTACTGCCTTCGCACGGAACAGGATAATCACCATAGCCTGTTGAGTCGGGCCAGAGCAGGAAAAGAGCGCGAAGGCATCGTTTGCCGTCGTCTGGAAGCGGATGCACCAGTACACAAATTCCGCTGTCTCCGGCTGGTTTAACTCTTTTGAGCTTCTCCAGCAGTAGTGCCAACGTGTTGCCGCTGTACTCGCCTAACGCGGCCTCCAGGACAGCCTCCATGTTCAAGAACCATGGTTCTTTTGTGCTACTTTCCATTCTTCCTCCTATCCAGCTCAGCTGTAATTGTGGATATGCAGAAACCTACGAGTTCGCGACGAGCGTTTCCGTATGGCGTGTCTGCCCACAACTCTCGGATCGCGAAGTAGAAGGCGTCATTCGGTTCCATGGTTGGATGCGGGACAGGATACGTTGCGTTCCCGCTATACCTCGGCCAGAGCGGGAAGAGTGCGTGCAGTATCTGGTCCCCGATGTGGTTAGTGTGGAAGCAGATGCTGTGCCCTCTGATGGGGAGTCGCCTCAGCGTCTTCCGCAAGGCTAGTAGATGTTTCGCTTTGAACAGTTCGAGCGGGTTCTTGTCTGGCATAGAATTTGTGTAGAGGTTTGTATCGGGTCTGCTCGGTATCGCCGATATGGCATGTTGCCACGCGGCCCATGCGTTCTCGCTGGCCTCAGCAGGCTTGACGAACTTGCTCATTGCTTTTTCTCTACGGATCGGGCTTGCACCCATTGGTGTGTCGCAGAGTTTGGACAACCGCGTAAGCCGTGCTGTTCCATGAATTCGGCTGCGGCTTCCTCCAGGAACGCGAACCACGCACCGTCCGGTAGATCGTCCTGGTCTGCCTCGTCCATGAATACGAGAAATTCGTCGTGAAGGCGTTGCGGTATCGGACCGTTCATTTACTTAACTCTTCTTGATGCTGAACTGGACGGAAGCTAGATCGAAGCCCCTACTTTCGAGTTCGTCCAAACCGCCGCGCGACAACCAAGCCTGAATGGTCCCGATGCGGCGAAATATGCCGCAGTTGTCTTCGCCGGATCTGGCGAAACTAGGAGCGGCGACTTTTTCCGCTCACGGATTAGCGTTCGGATGCTCACAATCCCTCCACTCAGTAATGACAACGGAATAAAGACGTTGAAGCTTTCCGGCTGTTGGCGCTGGCGGCTGACTCGTGGATTCCTGCAGCACGTCATAGTTGTCGTTCACCACACGCCAGTGACGCGTCGGCTCTAGTATTAAATCAATTCCCTGCAGACGTGTTTGCATGCTCCAGGAGTCATTTATCAGCGTTGTCAGGGCATCTTGGGCGAACGGGGGGAGCTCGCAACGGCACCTGCGAAGGATCTCGAGCGCGTCGCTTACGGTCATTTTTCTCATACCGAAAGTGTCGCTTTGATCTTTTCGGCCTTGAGCAGCTCCATTGCCTGCGCCTCCGTGAAGCCTTCTTTCACCCAGGCCAGGAACCGCGCCCGATCGATCTTCGCAAAGATCTGCTGGGCTTCGAGCTCGTCGTCGAGGCGGCGTTTCGCCTCCTCAAGCATTTTCTTGAACTTGTCCGGTGGGAACGGCGTCACGCTCATCTTCGGCTCCTAGAAATGCAAGTTATGCTTGTTGCGGTACTTCATCTCGTCTTCGACAGCTCTGAACAACTCCGGGTTGTCGCGCTCGCTGACTTTCTCCAGAAACCAGCGGAGATAGCTTGACGGCACATCTTCCGTGTCCTCGCCCTTGTGTTTGCCGAATGTAAAGAGCATCACTCTTCTCCGATAAGATACGCCACGCGCACCCCGTACAGCTTTGCGAGTGCACGCAATGTTCGCAGCTTCGGGTCGACGCAGCGCGCTGTTTCTAGATACCACAAGTGGTTTTTGGTGAGGTGAGCAGCATCAGCCGCCTGCGCGGTACTGAGCTGAGCGTTGCTGCGCAAAGCGCGCAGACGACCAGCGAGGAGGTAAGCGTTACTCACCTCCTCGCTGGTCGCTTCCTTCTTGCGCCCCGGCGACGGCATTACATTCCCTCGTCGCCGTTGAGAATGGCCGCGAGCGCACGGGCTTGGTTCACGTCCGTACGCGCAAAACAGTCGGAAAGTTTGTATCCACTGGCGGAAGCAAGCTCCCTTAGCTGTTGGACCAACTCTGGGCGGTTTGCCGCCCAAATCTTCCAAAGATTCAGATACTCCCGCCACAGATCAACTTCGCGCAGCGGCCGCTTACCCTTTCCGAGTCGCCAGTTACGCCCGCCTGGATCGTATCCCTTGACGTCGCACTGGTAGTGCTCTTCAATACTGCGGCCGTCCGGCAATTTGGCATGGAATGCGGAGAATCGCCTGTCCCCGCGTCCGCTTACTTCATATCCTGACCTTGTGCCCCATGTGAACCGCGGTGCGAGCGGTTCGAGCGGCTCTGTCTTGTGCAGCCGGTAGATAACCTCAACGTACTTTGCCTCGCCTTTGAGAAACGCCCCGCTTGGATGAGGGTCATGCACAAGCGTCAGCTCGCAGTCTTGCAGAATACCAACGACCGAATGATCCCATTCTCCACGCGGTGACTTGCCGACAACGATGCATGGCCCGTCCGGAAAAAGATAGCGGAAGTTCGGATTTTCGCGCCAAGAGAGCTCGGCCGGTATTGCAATGAGCCCATATCCGCGCAGAAAATCGTGCCGTTTAACGTGCCAATCATCAGGACCAAGCTCGCAGTAGCGCGGGATCTGCTCCAACGGAATACCTGTAATTGTGGACAGGCACGCGAGGTCACAGTTACCTCGTTCAATCGGCGGACTATCCGGACCGCCGAATGTTGTTTGCATTACTCTTTTCATAAAGACTCCTCAGTTACCGCAGACGTAATACATCGATGCCATTACCACAGGTTGAGTCAAGCTGGCACGCAACTGCGACTGCCTCTTCCGCGGTTTTTCCGAGGTACATCGCGGCCATTGCGAAGTCCTGCCCGCGTCCAATCGCAAAGTGTTGGTTGTCCAGAATTGTCGGGTGAGGCGTTCGCTCAAAGAGCATAATCGCCTTGCTAGGCGTGATGACGAGCAGCTGCGCGTTCTGGTCGTCTTTTTGAATTTCTGGAAACTTTTCGGGTTCCCGTCCATTCCGAAACCAGTGCAGCAGGCACTCAGCGGCGTCGATCGAACCTGAGTAACCGACAAGGCAGTTGTTATACCGCGAAATCTTTGGTCCTGTGCGGATAAGCGTTCCGCAGAACAGAAACCGACGATCCGCAGCAAGTATGTCACCGTCCCAGGCAATTACGCTCATTTTGATTTGTCCAGTGTCGCCAACGCCTGACTCGCGAATTCGTGTTGAGTTGCTGCAAGGACGCCGAGAATCATGCCGTTTGGCAGCTCATTTACGAGCGCCGCTTGGATGGCTGCACCAAGCGCGTTAGACAGTTCCTGCGTTGCTTTTCTCATTTCAGGTGAAATGTTGCTCACGTTGTTGGCCCTTCGTAGATTGAAAGTGCGTCGTTTGCCTGTTGCATCGCGTCCGCAAAAGCGGCCTCCATGGTTGACGCGTAACCACGAAGGTAGTCAATTCCGTCTGGCCCGCAGTAGACTTGCCAGTGAACACCGGGTGCCGCGTCTTCCTTCTGCACACAATTCGGTCGTGCACAGCGTTTCTCGGAACATGTTGGGCACGGACTGACGTCCGCCATTTTCACTGTGTGCGTAATATGCTCGATGATCAAAAGCACAGCTATTCCTCCTCACCGTAAACGTGGTAGACACATGCGGTGTCCTTGAACGCCATAAACAGCGGACGCACATCCTCCCAGCATAAGCCTCCCAGGCCGCAGCCTAGCTTCGGAATAGCAACGGAGCGCAACCCGGCCGCTGGCGCGTTTTCAAGGATGTGCTGAATACCGCGCGCAATGGAGTCAAGAGACGACTTGTCCCGCCAGTGTTGCTTCGTCGGGAAGTACAGGATGTACTCAGGCACTGTTCCCGCAATTCGGCTCGCCGGGAATAGAGCGGTCTCCCCTAACTGCAACCAACCCTTTCGGCACAAATCCACGTAAGACGCTTCTGCGTCCGGATACGCGTGCGCTATGCGCTTCGCCAGACCGGCGCCGCTTACGCCGACGCAGTTAACAGGACTGACGAGTACCTGTGCGTCGTCCAGTAGAATGTTGCCACCCTTCCAAATGATCATGTATGATGCACCTTTTCTTTCATGGAGCAGTAAGACAGCATTCCGCGGCGGATCAGGATGTTGTCGCATTCGTGCGCACATTGCCGTATTTCGGAAAGAGAAACGCGCAGCCTGTGCATATCTTGGGCGAGCTTAAATCCCGCGTTGTACTCTAGCTCGTCCGATCCGACACGTAGAGCCTTTCGAATAGCGAACAAACCGAGAATCGCAAACCCGGCAAGAATAATGTTTTCCATGGGCACCTCTCCTAGTTGTAACAGTATAAACGGGTCAGGCCGTATCAGCAAGAATAGTAGTCTACCGAACAAAAAGTGATAAGTGTAAACTGGTTGGGCAACCCCCGGAGGATCTATGAACCAAGAGCACGCAACGGCAGTAACAGGCGGCGACCTAACCGCAGCGATCAACAGTGTTTCGGACGACAGCGACAGGCTTTTTCGCCTCGGGCTGGCGTGTCTTATGCTTGCGATTCTTCGCGGAGCGGTAACACCTGAATATGCGCAAACCTCTGTCCTGGCGACCTTAGGAGACCTGCATGGCGGCTCAGTCCACTAAAGTGTTCCGGATTGCGGACGTCTTGTCCACGGGCGAATACCTCGCTTCTGATTTTACAAAAGTCTACCCCGGAATCGGCTGTCTTCCGAGAATTGTGGACGAGCTTGTAACGGCGCAATTTGTCGACGGCGTTTGGAGGGAATGTGCGCAATAGCTTCAGACCCTATCTTGTCCTGTTGGCACTGTTCACTTGCGCGGTTGTTCTGCTCGGTGTTTACTATGTCTATTGAGCAGCAAGCGGCAATCGACCACCTGTCCCGAGTTTCTGGCTGGGCACGGGAAATTCTACACGTCAAGAAGAGCATGACGTGTGCGTTCTACTGCGCAGCAGACAAGAGCGTGCGGCTTCTTCTCCAAGACGAGCGCGTTTGCGTCCAGCGATTTGACAGCGGAGTTCAGGCGTATGTCACAACTGTATCCAAACAATACCGGCAAGTCCGTTTCACTGCACAATCTGCAGTGGTCGGAAATAAAGAGCTACCTTACATCGTTTCTTAAGGAATGGGCCGAAAAGGTCGTAGAACGTGACCGCCACGTGGAGTACGAACGGGGCAACATGCGCGTTCGCGTTTACGGTCTTTCCTGCCGCGTAGATGTCTACCGACGCGCCATCGCCGATCCTAACACCTGGGTGCAAACAGGTTCCTCGGCGGGAAAAGAAAAGCGCATTGTTCTAGGGCCGCGTAACTCCGGCTTCTTTATTGGAAGCGAACATGTTCGATTTACCTAGTGATTGCCCACCTTACCTGGAATGCGCAGCACTCGTCGTCTACTCTGAAGCAAGGGGCGAGCCTCTCCTCGGCCAGCTGCTTGTCGCAAAAACGCTGATTAACCGTGCCGTTGTGAAAGGTACGGGACTCTGCGAAGAAGCCGACCGTTATAAGCAGTTCGTCGGTTTCGAGGCTCTGAAGCACCCTGTGAGCATCGACAAGTCCACCGCGCAGTGGAAAACCTCCGCACTTTCCGCATACGTTGCCGCGCGTTACTTGTGGAATGTGCACAGCTTTTGCGGAATTCCGTTATTCTTCCGAGTAGGAGACGGCAGCGTGCGTAAGTGGAACGGTTATCCGCTACTCTGCGTCGTCGGGAATCACAGTTTCTACGGACGACTTGCATCGCCGTAGGCAGAAAAAGTAACATGGTAGCATCTCGTGAGGTGCTCCATGTCCACAGAACGACAATTTCTCCAGCGGACCGAAAGCAGTAAGGTCTCCAAAGAGACAAAAGACCGCTTTGTGCAAGGACTGCTACGCGGTCTGAATCCTACACGTGCTGGCGTGTTTGCCGGAATGACGCTGAAACGCGCGCGAGTGCGTGGTTCAGAACTGATGGCGGACGAGTACGTTTTGCAGACTTTACGTTTTCTGCGCGAATCGATGGCAGAGGATGAGTTGGTTACGCGTAACCAAGTGATTCTAAATCTCGTCCGTCTGATGGAAGACGACGACGATCCAACGTCCACAGCCGCTGCTCGAGTGTCTGCCGCGAAGGCGCTTTCCCGTATCGCCGGATTCGATGCGCCGAAAAAGGTAAATCATAGTCACGTCGGTGGCGTCATGCTCCTAACCCAGGAGCAAAGCGCCGACGAGTGGGAGAAGACAGCGATTGCGCAGCAGGATCTGCTAAAGCAGGTCGCCCGGCAATGAATAAGGCTCCAGCGCCGAAAATTATCTGGAAGCCTCTTCCCGGGAGCCAAGAAGCAGCTCTGTCCTGCCCGTGTCATCATATTCTGTACGAGGGAACGCGCGGACCGGGTAAGACTGACGCGCAGCTGATGAAGTTCAGGCGATACGTCGGAATGGGTTACGGGCAGTTCTGGCGCGGCGTTATTTTCGACAGAGGGTACAAAAACCTCGACGACCTAATCGCCAAGTCGCAACGATGGTTCCCACAGTTCGGCGACGGGGCTGTCTTTAAGGCTTCCCGTTCGGATTACCGTTGGGTCTGGCCAACTGGTGAAGAATTGCTATTCCGGCAAATCAAGAAAGCTTCCGACTACTGGTTGTACCACGGGCAGGAGTTTCCCTTCATTGGTTGGAACGAGTTGACGAAGTATCCGACGTGTGACCTGTACGACGCGATGATGTCCTGTAATCGAACGTCGTTTCTTCCGTCGATGCACGGAGTTCGCGAGGACGGTTCACTGCTCCCGGAAATACCGCTAGTCGTGTTCTCCACGACCAATCCGTACGGTGCTGGTCACAATTGGGTGAAGGCGCGATTTATCGACGTGGCGAAACCAGGTGAAGTCGTTCGCATTACGACAAACGTTTTCGACCCGCGCTTGCAAGAAAGGCGCGACGTTGTGAAGACACAGGTGCGCCTGTTCGGCTCATATCGCGAAAATATCTACCTGACAGCAGAATACGTCGCAGAGCTAGAGAACATCACCGACGAGAACAAGCGCCAAGCGTGGCTTCACGGGAATTGGGATATCGTGGCAGGCGGCGCGTTTGACGATCTGTGGAAAACGGATAGCGTCATTTTGCCGCGTAGCCGTATTCCGGCTTCTTGGCGGTTGGACAGGTCTTTCGATTGGGGCTCGTCAAAACCGTTCTCGATCGGTTGGTGGGCAGAGGCTACAAAAGAGCCGATGCGAATTGGCAAGAAGGAAGTGCACTTCACGCCCGGCTCCCTTGTGCGCTTTCACGAATTTTACGGGACGAAGAAGATCGGTAGCAATATCGGTTTGAAGATGAGCGCAAGGGACGTCGCACTTCGCATTCTGGCCGAAGAAGAGAACCTACGGAAGTACGGGTGGATCAGCGGTCCAATTCATAGCGGCCCTGCCGACTCGCAGATTCGAGCAGCTCCGCACACGGACGAGAAAACAATCGCAGAAAAGATGGAGGAGGTTGGAGTTTATTGGGTTTCGGCCGACAAGTCGCAAGGGTCGCGCATCAACGGCCTACAGCTGTTCAGAGAACGGCTTGAAGCTTCCAGTAGGGGCGTCGGAGAAGGTGTGTACTTCTTCGACCACTGCACGGCGTCACGGAAGCTATTGCCTACGTTGCCACGGGACGAGGATAATCCGGACGACGTAGACTCGGATGCCGAAGATCATATATGGGACGACGTCAGGTATCGAGTTTTGCACAAGCCGTCAGATTTCACCGTAGAGGAGTTGTCCGTCTACGGTAGTTCTTCCTGACGTATCGTAACCAGCCATGAAGGTGGAAAATGAACCTGACGCGAAGCTTCACCCAATCGGAAGAGAAAGAGATGCGGGCTAACCCCGCAATCGCTCTCGCTTTCTTGAACGAACTGCTGGACCGCGCTGCCGGTCTGGCGATTTTCTACGAGGGCGTCACCGGCGTCACTCTTCCGAACATTCCGGATCAGCTCGTCGTACGCGATTCCGGAACTCTCAATTACGGTGAGGACGGGCTGTCGGCTCCCCGCAGCGACGGTGCTGTCCGCGCGAAAGCCTGGGACGACGCCGTCGAGGCTGCGTTGCGCTCTCCGGATCCCATCACCGTTGGATGGGGCCGCGAGAACGAGAATCGCCGGTGGCTTTTCATCCAGGATACGCTTTCCCGCACAGGATTGTCGGACGACCAGCGCAACTCGATCATCCTCAATTGCAATGAGGCTCGTTTCAACAACGGTCTTGGCGGAAAGGGTAGCAAGTTCCGTGCTTGGAAGGCGAGCCCGTTGACCGTCGACAATTACGGTGTTCGCCTCGCGGATGACCAGATTCTCGACGCATTTTCGCTTCCGAGCGATCTGACTTTTCCCGACGGCCGTGTTCGCTGGCGCGGTGCGCGTGCGTTCGACATCGCTGGCGTCGCTGAGGAGTCCCTCCGGTTCTACCGGCAAACCAGCGGTCCCGGTTATACGGGGTGATCTATGGACTTCGGTGAGATCGCTGGGCAGTTAAGCGGTCCGAACGGAGGTCTGTTTGCTCTGGGAATGTTCGTTGGTGCGATGATCACATTCGCACTGATGCAGCGGTACTACATCCCGGCACTCGACCAAGCCAGAAAGGCGGAAATCGATGCACTCCGCGGGCGCATCACAGCGCTCGAGGAAACCTGGGCACGCGAGAGGAATCAACTGCACGCAGAGATTCAACTTCTGCGACAGTACGAGTCGCGGTATCGTGGATTGTTAGAAGCAAACAGCAAGGTCGTTGTTCCGGACGCTGGAAATCCGCATGCTTCGTCTAGTTCGTGACGTGTTCACAAGCTACGACACGACCGGCGTTCTCTACGGGAGCGCCGGTCTTCCAATTGCGTTTACGCTGGAAGATCCGATTGTAGGGCGCCCTGGGTCGAAGCCGTGCATACCGTATGGCGAATATCCTGTTGTTCTGGCAATGTCTTCGCGTTACAACCGTATCATGCCGCGACTCGAGCACGTTCCCGGTCGTTCCGGAATCCTGATACACACCGGAAACACCGAAAAAGACACAACCGGGTGCATCCTTGTCGGTACACAGCGCAAAAACGTGAACAACGTCGCGCAGTACCTCATTGATTCACGAAGAGCGTTTGAGTTGGTTTACGCTGAAATCGCGCAATCCCTGAGTCGGGGGTCGCTGCGCATCAGCATCGAAAAAGCGAGCTAGCCATGTCAGTTGACACGCCAACTAAAGCGATCCGCGAGCAGCAGCCCGTCTGGGAGCTGTTGCGTGTCCTGGCAGGCGGAACGCAAGAAATTCGAAAACATCCAGAATACTTGCCACAGCAAGAGCGAGAGTCAGCGAAAGACTACAAAATTCGCCTCTCGCGCGCTTGCTTGTATCCCGCCGTTATGATGACGGTGAATTCTTTGACTGGCAGAGCGTTTGATAACGCTCCCGCGTTCGAAGGCGTGCCCGAATGGGTTGCTAAGGAAGTCGAGCCTGACATCGACCGCGCGCGGTCCTCGATGGCATTGTTTCTTCCGAGGTTTTTTCAAGATGGTGTACTGAACGGCTGGTCTGCTGTTCTTGTGGAATCGCCGAAATTTGCGGATCAGGTAACGGTCCAGGAAGCCACGGATGGACGAATTCATCCGTATCTATTGCTGAAGCACGCGCACGAATTCTTGGAGGTCAAACGCGACAGCGCAGGCACGGATATTCTCCGCGTTCGTGTGAAATTCACTGAAGAGGTAGAGGATCCAGATACTTTCGAGTCCACGACAGTGAACGTGATTCGCGTCTACCGCAAAGGCGAAGACGGCGTGTCCGTCCAGCGGTACGTCGAGAAGAAGAATAACGAAGGAAAGTTGGTTTACGTTCCCGAACCTGTCGTTAAGCTGCCGGTTAGCCGTATTCCGATTGTTTTCTTCTATGCGAATTTCACCGACCACGGAATCGGAGTTCCACCGTGTCGTGAAATCGCATTTATGAACGTTCTGCACTACCAGTTGATGAGCAGTTACGTGACGATCTGTGACGTAGCCATGATCCCGATCATCGCTTTGATTGGTGCTGACAAAACGACCGAGCTTGTTATCGGCTCACGGTCAGCCGTGCGCATTTCCAATCCACAAGGGAAGATCGAGTTTGCGGAGCACACTGGCGCCGCGATGAAGACAGGCAAAGAACTCATTGCTGACTTGAAGCACGACATGCGCGAGGCTGGTGCGAAATTACTGCTTCCAGACGAAGGAACAGGCAACAAGACTGCAACGCAGGCGACGGACGATTCGCGTAAAGAGAATAGCCCGTTCTCCTTGATGGTTGCTCGCTTCGAGGAGTCGTGCCAGAATCTTTACGCGATGATCGGTGAGTGGCGCGGGGAGAGCGTTGAAGTCAAGGTTACGATGCGCGCGAACCTGAAGCCCGATTTTATGCCCGCAGACACGATGTCAACAATCGTGAACCTGCACGACAGGAACCTTATCTCGGCGTTGACGGTTTACGAGGAAGCACGGCGGCGCAACGTCGTCGGCGGTACGCGAACCTGGGCCGAGGAAGAAGTGCTGATTGGCGAAGACGGCGACGGCTACCTTATCGCGTCTGTTAAAGCCAAAGCCACGGTCGCCGATAAGAATCCGGCGCAGAACAGTGCGTGATCACTGAAACGCTTGTCGTTGTTTGCTTCTGACGTTATTGTTCAGACACCGCTAGCGGAGTGCTAGCGGCAGCCCGGTGGAATACCAGGAGCATCAACGTGCCTTTGAAATTGAAACGAGAGAACGGTCAGATTGTCGCTGTCGGGGAAAACCCCGTCATCGTCGACGAGAGCGGTAACGAGAGTACCTTCGACATCGAAGGCACGATTAAGGCTGTGAAGGCCAGGAACCAGGAAGCTTCCGAACTTCGGGAGAAACTGGCCCGGTTCAAGCCGCTCGGTGACGTGGATCCTGTGAAAGCGGCTGAAGCGCTTGAGCTTGTCAGCAAGCTTGACGCGAAGAAGCTGCTCGACAGTGGCGACGTAGAAGCGTCGATTCGTGCGCTGAGCGAAACGCACGCGACGAAGGTTGCATCACTCGAAAAAGCGAATTCCGACCTTCGCGCGCAGTTCCGATCCGTCCGTGTCGCGTCCGCTTTTACCGAGAGCGAATTCGTTCGTAAACGGATCGCTACGTCAATCCCCGTTGAGCTGCTGCAGAACTATTTTGCAGCCCATTTCGACATCGATGAAAAAGGTGGCGTTGTTTCATTGGACGAATCCGGCAGGCCGCGGATGTCCAAGAGTAACCCGGCCATGATAGCCACTTTTGACGAGGTGCTTGAAGGGCTTGTCACCAGTAGTCCGATGCGCGATCGGCTCCTTGTTTCCGCACAGAAACCGGGAACAGGCGTGCAGCAGGGTTCGGCGGGTGGTGAGCTTGGAAAGATCACTCGGCAGCAGTGGCGAAGCTTGCCGACCGACCAACAGCAGAAGTACGCGTTGGCCGGAGCGATCATCGACTAACATACTTCCACTGAGGACGACATGAATACCATCACCGGCTTGATTGCAACCTTCTACCGCGTTCTGCCGTACGTTCACCGAGAACTCTTGGGGCTCATCCCTGCCGTTACCTGGGATCCGCAGGCTGCTCGCGCGGCCATCGGTCAAGACGTGACCATCCCGACGAGCCCGACCGTCACCGCCGAGGATGCCACGCCGGGCACGAATCCGCCGGACACTGGCGACGTGACATATGGCACGGAGTCGATGACGATCCAGAAGAGCCGTGTCGTCCCGTTCCGCTGGACCGGCGAGGAACAGCGAGCGCTCCGCAACGGCGTCGGCCACATGTCCCTCAGCGAGATGGCGATGTTCGAAGCCATTCGTACGTTGACGAATGAGATGGAGGCTGACCTCGCCGCCTTGTACTATCGTTCGCACTTGGCGATCGGTACGGTCGGTACGAATCCCTTCGCGACCGACGTCGACATCATGGCGGACCTGCAGCAGCTGTTCGACGACATGGGCGTCCCGCGCAGTGGAAGAAACTTCGTCATCGACTCCACGACCGCGACGGCTGGCCTCAAGCTCGATCTGCTCCAGCAGGTGCACACTTCCGGTAGCGACGACGTGCTTCGCCGTGGTGTCATGGGCGACCTGATGAACTTCGACATCCGCCAGTCGAGCGCCATCAAGCGCCACACGGCAGGAACCAGCGCGTCTCACCAGTTGAACGGTGCGCACGCTGTCGGCGCGACCACGTTGAATGTGGACACCGGCACCGGCACCATTCTCCCGGGCGACGTTCTGTCCATCGCCAACGGCACTCCCGCAGACGGCTACAAGTATGTCGTCAATTCCGCGCTGACGGCAGGTTCGTTGACGATCGGGAAGTCCGGTTTGCGCTCCGCGCACGCCGACAATGACGCCGTCACCCGAAGTGCGTCCTACTACGCGCTCATGGCTTTCCACAAGTCAGCGCTGCGTCTCGCGACGCGTTTGCCGTCGATCCCCGAAGAGGGCGATCAGGCGACCGACTCGGAAATCCTGACGGACCCGGTGACTGGCTTGTCGTTCGAGCTTCGCGTGTACCCGCAGTATCGCCGCGTTCGTTACGAAATCGGCGCCGCGTGGGGCGTGGGCAACCTGCATCCGGCCTACTCGTTCATCGTGCAGCGCTGATTGGCTGCCGATTGATTACTGACTGAGGTGACATATGAGCGGCAAAAATCCATGGGCAGCGGCCGCAGAAAAGACCGGCGACTCGGCGCCGAGTTCGACTCCTGCGGCCGCACCCACCTCTGACCCCGTCGTCGACACACAGACGAAAACGGACCCGAAACCGGACACCGCGAAGCCGAAGGATGCGGCGAAGCCGAAGGACGGTGACTTGCCGAAGCCGCCGTCGCACGTCCGGATGTATCGCGAGTTTCCGTCTGTTCCGGACGGCCCTGTGACTGCGGACGTCGCGATTGTTGACGTCCCCGAATGGGAACGCTACGGCTGGACGATGAAGAAGAACTGGTGATCTGACCCGTGACCGCAAAACAACAGACGATCTTTGCGGAACAAGGCGCCCGTCTACAGGTAACGCTGACGGGCGCCCCTATTGATCTGACTGGTCGGCTTTGCTCTTTGCAGGTACGCTCGTCACGCGGTTCTAGCGTAATCCAGCTATCCGGTTCGACCACAGACGGCCGGCTTAGCGTCTCCGGATCATCTGTCGTCGTGGACATTCCAGCGTCCGCGATGAATATGGTTGTCACCGAAGACAAGTCATATTGGGTCTACAACGTAGAAGCGTGGACTACAGCGGACGATTTGATAAGGGCCTTTGAGGGCCTTTTCCAAATCACCCGGGATGTCAACCGTGCGGACGGTGACGAACCTTCGCAGGTTTCGAATTACTTGCTTACGTCATCCGTCCAGGCTCTGACGGACGAAGAAAAAGACAATGTTCTGGCGAGCCTCGGAATCACGGGTGCTGGTGGGGACGTTGTCGGTCCTGCTTCCTCTTCGGATGACAACATCGTTGCATTCGACGGAGCAACGGGTAAGCTCCTGAAAGGCAGTGGGTACTCGATTACTTCGCTTCTCGCGGCAGCGCGTAACCGCGCGTCGCACACGGGAACTCAACTCGCGGCAACAATCAGCGACCTAGCTGCGACCGTTGCTGGATGGCTGACATGGGGCAACATCACAGGCAAGCCTAGCAGCTTCTCGCCTTCTGCGCACGCCAGTACACACGCAACGGGCGGAGGCGACGACGTCACACCGGCTTCCATTGGTGCAGCCGAGGCATCGCACACGCACGCGCTTTCTGCAATCACGCAGAGCGGAGCCAGCGTCGGTCAGGCCGCTATCTGGAACGGATCTGTATGGGCGCCAGCGACGATCAGCGGTGGGTTGCCGATCACGCACACGGCGGCGTCGGGCGAGATCCCACTGAACATCACTGCGCACAGCAGCGGGACCACAGGGTTTCGGCTGGCCCGCGGATCAAATCTGCGTGCAGAGTTAGCGGTCACTGCTGACATTGCTCAGCTGCGGCTGCAGGACGCATACGGCTCGTCTGGGGGTCTGCTCATCCAGACCGTTTACGGGGTGCCGGCATTCTTTGTTAATGGCGCGCGAGTGCTTGATCTGTCGACTGCTGCAGCCGCATTCGGCGGCGTGTCGGCAATCACGGTAGGTAACGCCTTTGGCGCCGGCGCAACGTATGAAGTGTGCGCTCCTACCGGTGACTATGGATACGCCTCGTTGCATCTGCGCGTACGCGGTGGAAGCGGGCAGGCATCCGCAACGGCCGCGGCGCGGCACGGCGGCCACCTCGCTTTGGAGGGTGGCGCAGCCGGCACATACACCGGCCAGTCAGGCAACGGCGGTAACGTCACGATTCGCGGCGGCGATCCGACGAATGGCGGAAGTCGCGGCGGCGTGTTTGTGTTGGATCTGCCTACGGCTGACCCGCATGTGGCTGGTCAATTGTGGCTCAACGGTACAACTCCTCAGATTTCGGCAGGGTGATCCATGGGACTGAAGATAGCGCTTCGCAATCCGATGACGGGCATGGTGTCCGAACGGTGGCACGTGCTCGATTTGCGAATTCAACCGCTGAATGGAGCCGCGTTGGTAATTCTGGGCGGCTGGGGTTCGGATGAGCTGTACGCGCAGGGATTCGCTCCGGCCGATACGCGCGTGTTTGAGCTGCCGCGTGACGTCTTCTTGCCTTTGGCATTGGCGCCGCCGACTGGCTCGACAGTCTACGGCTCTGTGGCGAAACCACTGTACGAGCACATCGTGAACGCGCGTCGCCCAATTCCGGTCGGGTCGGTACTCGATGGCGATGTACTAACCCTGCCTGGGGGTGGGACCGTGCTTGCCAGTCAGATCGACACAACTGGCCCGGCGCCGACGATCCCAAGCGAGTTCGCCGACGCGGCGCATGTCTAAGAAGCACGGCACCCGGACTATTGGCAGCTGAGGACGCAATGGCTCTGATTGTGGAAAACGGCACAGGTCTAGCGGACGCGGACGCGTATATCAGCGTTTCCGAGGCGGACGCGTATCATGCGTCGTATGGAAACGACGCATGGACTGACTTGACGGATCCGCAAAAAGAAATTGCCATTCGCCGAGCAACGCAATACGTCGACGCGAATTTTCGTTTCCGCGGCGTAAAGAAATTCGTTGCGCAACGTTTGGAGCATCCACGCGTCGGTTACGCCGATCGTGAAGTCTGGCCAGAGGTTGCACTGAGCCAAGCAACAGCCGAACTTGCTCTTCGCGCGAGCGCCGGTCCACTACTCGACGACGCCGAAAGCGAGGTGATTTTGCGCGAGGTTGTTGGACCGATCCGCACGGACTATGCATTCAAAGACGCGGAAACGCGCTTCACTGTCGTCGAACGTTTGCTGAGCAAGTTAGCGTACATCGGCGACGGGTCGCTGCGAATTTCCTTGAGCGGCTAACATGAATTACGTCAAGATGCGGGAACGTGTTCTTCGCCGACTAAAGGCGAACGGCGCACGTGCGACTTTCCGCAGAACCGCCGAAGGCGGTTATGTGAGAACACAGCAGTTCTGGTGTTTGCGCATCGAACGACGAATCGGCGACCTCCACCGTTTCGACGAACAGGTGGAGCTTGGCGACTACAAATTCATGTGTGAGGGCATTACAGACGTCTGTGAAGGCGACGTAATGGAGTATGCCGGCGAAACGCGCGTCGTTACTCGTTTCGAGCAGTTTAAGCCGAGCGATACGACTGTTTTCGTTTACGTGTGGACGAGGTTGTCGTGATCCGCGTTGCACTCGAAACAGTACCGCTACGCGACTACCTGAAAACGGTTGACGGACGTTTGCGCGATTTGCGCACGCCGAACAGACAAGCTGCCGCAGCGCTGCTCCGTAGAATACGCAGTAGCTTTGATCGTCAAAAAACGCCGGAAGGAACACCGTGGAAGCGTCTACAGAAGTCCACAATAAGACTTCGCGCTTTTCGTGGTAATCCTACTCAGCCGGCACTGCAAGAGACAGGATACCTCCGTTCCGGATTTCGGGCATATTCCGGTCGTGCTGATTTTGCTGTCGAGAACATACGCGGATACGCGGATTTACAGAACAGCGGCAATCCCGCTAGTCCGTTTTTCGGCACGCGAACGCGCCTACCTGCGCGTCGCTTCATGCCGATTGTTGGAAATGACGTTGTCATGCCTGACGACTGGTGGGACGAGGTGATGGCTCCTTTTGACAGGTTGTTTGACGTATGAGCGAGCGACTTAATCTGCAGGAATGGCGTGATCGCCTTGCACCGGGCTCGTGGAGCAGTGCTGTCGAAGGCGATCTTTACATCGGCGCGTGGTCGGACGTCGACTACGCGGAAAAATTCAAGACAAAACGTCCCGCAGCATGGATACTCGGGCAGGCGGGGTACGTTGAAGGAGACGAAACCGAGCAGGGATACTCGCAGATTATGCGTGCTCGGACGATCATGCAAGTTCCCTTACGTCTTGTCACGCAACGCGTTATCACTGGTCGCCACAATAACCAAGCTCAGCTCGACGCTCTGTACGAAGCAGTGCTCACGCGGTTGTATTCGTGGTTGCCATCAGGTTCCGAAACTCAGGTGTTCTACGTGGCACACGAGGACGGACCAGCGAACGAGTCTATGTTGTCCGTGGACGTTGTCGTCGGATACGTGGCTGTTCGCGAAGCGTAACTTGCGCCGCACGCTGTTTGCTGTTACACTACTTTCGATCTTGGAGGACGTCACGTCATGGAATCATTTCGCAATCGCGGTTTCGCAATCGGCCTCGAAAGTTCCGAGAACGTCGACCCCGGTGTCACCTCCGCGGCTGACGCGTTTCGCTTGCTGAACGGGTCGAGTTCGATCGAAGGTGACGTAACCGAACGTGAGCTCGACCGTTCGACCTTCGGCCACAACGAATTCACTTGGGGCAACGAGCGCGTCATCGTTGAAGGTGATTTCGAGATCATCCCTCCCGCTGACCCTGGCGCGTCGACCTCTGCCGGAAACTTCGGTGTCGAGCGGCTGCTGCGCATCGGCGGGTTCGCAGCTGTTGCAAAATCCTCGACGAACGACACTTCCATTCACAAGCTCGTTTCGTCGGCTATTCCGTCTGCCTACATGCTTTTCTGGCATTCCGGAACTCTGAAAGAAGCTTCCGGCGCTCGCGCCGACTTTTCGTCGCTTGGTGTGGAGATCGGTTCGCGCTTCAAGGGCCGCGCCAAAATCCAAGGCACCTCCGTGGATCTTTCGGAAGCGGCTCTTCCGACGGACTTCGACTACTCGGCGCAGACTGTTCCGGTGGTGGCGCGGAAGGACAACACGATCATTCGCCATATCACCGCTGCCGGTGCGCCTGTTCATTTGTACGGCAAATCACTGCTCGTCGACTTCAACAACGAGGTGCAGACGAAGGAGTACAGCCAGTTCGGTAGCACGGCGATTGGCGACCGTAAACCGCTCGCAACGCTGCGAATCGCAAAGCCGAGCTATACTGTGCTCGACGCGCGTGCCTTGCGTGCTGCTGGAACGATTGTCGGATTCGACGTCACGGTCATCGAAGCGGACGGACGCTACTTGCGCATGAAGGTCCGAGGCCAGATCGAAGGATTCCAGGACGTGGACATCGACAAGGACTTTGGCCACGAGATTGCGTTGCGTTGTATTCCGTCGGACGCTGGCGGCGACGAGGTTGAACTCGAGGCTGGCATTGCGACATTGCGGTTGCTTGGAACGTACGCGAACGGTACTGTCGGTGACGCGTACTCGTCGAATGTCTCGGTTCTCGGTGCGCCGTGGACCGCTCCCGTCTTCAGTGTCTTCTCTGGGGCGATTCCTGCCGGCTTGACGCTGAATACCGCTACCGGTGTGATCAGCGGCACGCCGAGCACAGCGAACAGCTACACATTCGTGATCCGTGCGTCGTACACGGATGCCGCAGGGGCGACAGTCAACGTGAACTCCTCGTCGCAGACCGTTACGATTGCTTAATTTTCGCCGGATTTCCGGCAAAACCCGAGAGTAAGAAATGGCCATTGTACTAAAGAAATCCTCGACGTTCGTCCGCGACGTCGAGGTCTTCAACACCGACAACACTCGCGGCACCCTGACCGTGACGTACCACTACTTCGACCGAGCGGCTGTCGAAGCCCTCACGAAGGAAGAACACACGGACGTTGAATTGTTCAAGCGCATCGTCAAAGATGTTGCTGGTATGCTCGACGAGAACAACAAGCCGCACCCGCCCGAAGTTCAGTTCGAGGAAGCACTTTCGAACCTCGCCTGGACAAAGGCGATTACCGAACGGTTCTTGAACGAACTCGTCGGTGCCGGAAGAAAAAACTCGAGATAGTCGCTCGTGCGCTTGCCGGTGACGAAAGTGCCGGCAAGTGGACGAACACAGAGAGGGAAGGAAAGAGTGGGCTCGGCTTTTTTCAGGATGACGAAGAGTCGGGGAGCCGGCTGGTTGTTGAAGTCTTGGAGGAGAACTGCACTTCTGTAGATGTCTTCTGCTGCTGCCAACCAGAACTCGTCGCGGGTTACAACGTTTTTCTTTGGCGAGGCGTGTCTGCACTAGAAGTCAAAGCAGTCTGCGACTTGCTTGGCATTCGGGAGAAAACTGACGTTATCCTCCGCGACGTGCAATATATGGGAAGCGTCGTGTCATCGTA
>ERZ650311.377-NODE-377-length-29190-cov-16.336434_pt1 | contig 29190 bp, 23 predicted proteins | sample MGYA00376247_ERZ650311 | MGnify/ENA primary metagenome ERZ650311 (study PRJEB26733, sample SAMN07839324) | wastewater metagenome | biome: small river; feature: stream; material: water | place: USA: North Carolina | collected 2016-07-28 ...
GGAACCCCGAAGGCGACATGGGCGACATCGAGATCTGGGAGATGGCCGAGCCGCTGCTCTACCTCGGGCGCAACGTCAAGGCCAACTCCGGCGGCTACGGCAAGTACCGTGGCGGCTGCGGCTTCGAAACCCTGCGCATGGTGTGGAACGCCCAGGACTGGACCATGTTCTTCATGGGCAACGGCTTCATGAACAGCGACTGGGGCATGATGGGCGGCTACCCGTCGGCCACCGGCTACCGCTTCGAAGCCCACAAGACCGGCCTCAAGGAGCGCATCGCCATCGGCGATTCCCTGCCCCTTGGCGGCGACCTCGATCCGTCCCGCCCCGACTACGAACGGCACCTCGACGCCACCGCCACGGTCAAGCGCGACAAGCAGTGCATCACCACCGAAGACTGCTACGACAACCACGACCTCTATCTCAACTACCTGCGCGGCGGCCCCGGCTTCGGCGACCCCATCGACCGCGAACCGAAGGCCATCGAGAACGACCTCAACCAGAAGTTCCTGCTGCCGGAATATGCGCAGAAGGTGTATGGCGCGGTGTTCACGCAGGATGCCAAAGGCGTCTATTCCATCGACGAAGCCGCAACGCGGGCCCGCCGCGCCGAAATTCGCAAGGAGCGTCTGGCCCGTGCGCTGCCCACCCGCGAATGGATGAAGGAAGAGCGCGAACGCATCATCAACAAGCACGCCTCGGTCCAGGTCCAGCACATGTTCGCCACCAGCTTCGCGCTGTCCGAGAAGTTCACCCGCGAGTTCAAGACCTTCTGGAGCCTGCCGGCCGACTGGCAGCTGCTCGAAGAAGAGCTGGGCGTGCCCACCTACGGCTCCAAGCACCGCATGGATCTCTCGCTGATGCCCGACGTGACCACCGTCGTCCAGGTCGAAGAATAAGCAGTCGCAAACGCATATCCGAATCAAGGAGACATAAATGTCATACACCAATGAACAGGTCGCACATCTGGTCGAAGGCTCGCTGGACTGGGAAACGACCTTCCGCATGCTGTCGATGCCCAAGGACAACAGCCGCTTCGAACAGTATGTGGCCGCGCTGCAGGCCAAGGTCGGCTTCAAGGACCGCATCGTGCTGCCGCTGGCGCCGCACATGTACATCGTGCAATCGGCCAAGACCAAGCAGTGGCTCATCAAGTGCGACTGCGGCCACGAGTTCTGCGACTACCGCGAGAACTGGAAGCTCCACGCCTCGATCTACGTGCGCGACACCGAAGAGGCGATGACCGAGGTCTATCCCAAGCTGATGGCGCCGGACACCCAGTGGCAGGTCTATCGCGAGTACTACTGCCCGACCTGCGGCACTCTGCACGACGTCGAAGCGCCGACCCCGTGGTATCCGGTGATCCACGACTTCGAGCCGGACATCGAAGCCTTCTACAAGGAATGGGTGCATCTGCCCGTCCCCGAGCGGGTTGATTAAGCCCTGAGCCGGGCGGAGGGGCCGGCTTGCCGGTCCTTCCACCCGCATTGACCCGCAGACGAGAGAAACCATTTGGGGGCGGTACAAGATGAACAAGGTGTATGCGGCAGGCGATGCCGCACTGGACGGCTTGCTGTTCGACGGCATGACCGTCGCCGCCGGCGGCTTCGGCCTGTGCGGCATTCCGGAAAACCTGATCGAGGCGCTGCTGCGTGCCGGCACCCGCGATCTGACCATCGTCGGCAACAATGCCGGGGTGGACGACTTCGGCATGGGGCCGCTTTTGAAGACGCGGCAGGTGAAGAAGGTGGTTGCGTCCTACGTGGGCGAAAACAAGGAGTTCGAACGCCAGGTGCTGGCCGGCGAACTGGAACTGGAACTGGTGCCCCAGGGCACGCTGGCCGAACGTCTGCGCGCCGGCGGCGCCGGCATCCCTGGCTTCTACACCCGCACCGCCTATGGCACGCGCCTGGCCGAAGGCAAGGAAATCCGCGAGTTCGAAGGCCGGGAATACGTCCTGGAGCCCGCCATCAAGGCCGACGTTGCCATCGTCAAGGCCTGGAAGGGCGACCGCGCCGGCAATCTGGTCTTCCGCAAGACCGCCCGTAATTTCAACCCGATGATCGCCACCTGCGGCCGGGTGACCGTGGCGGAAGTCGAGGAACTGGTCGAAGTCGGGGAGCTCGATCCGGACCAGATCCATACGCCGGGCATCTATGTGGACCGCATCGTTCAGGGCGCGGGCTATCAGAAACGCATCGAATTCCGCACCACGGCCGGCAGCGGCGGCCCCGGCAAGACCGATCCGCTGCGCGAGCGCATGGCCAGACGGGCCGCCCAGGAGTTGCGCAACGGCTATTACGTCAATCTCGGCATCGGCATCCCGACGCTGGTCGCCAACCACATCCCCGCGGGCATGGAGGTCACCTTGCAATCGGAAAACGGCCTGCTCGGGATCGGACCGTTTCCGCCCGCCGACGCGGTCGATCCGGATCTCATCAATGCCGGCAAGCAGACCATCACCAGCATCCCCGGCAGCAGTTTCTTTTCCAGCGCCGACTCCTTCGCGATGATCCGCGGCGGCCACGTGGATCTGTCCATTCTCGGCGGGCTGGAGGTATCCGAGAACGGCGATCTGGCCAACTGGATGGTGCCCGGCAGGATGGTCAAGGGGCCGGGCGGCGCGATGGATCTGGTGTCCGGGGTCGGGCGGGTGATCGTGCTGATGGAACACACCGCCCGCGACGGCACGCCGAAGATTCTGCCCCGCTGCAGCCTGCCGCTCACCGGCAAGGGCGTGGTCGAAACGATCATCACCGACCTGTGCGTGTTCACGGTCAACAGCGGGGGCGGTCTGACCTTGATCGAACTTCAGCCGGGGGTTTCGGTGGACGAGGTGAGAAGCAAGACCGGCTGCGGGTTCTTCGTCTCCCCCGGCCTGGTGGCGCATCCGGCCGCGACGCCGGCCTGCTGCTGATCGGACCGAAGGCCGGGGCGGCACGGATGTCGGCCCCGGTCCAATCGACTGACAACCGCGCTGACCGAACGCCGGCAAACCCGCCGGCGGAAAAGAAAGGTGTGCCATGAACGATGTCCAAACGGATGGATCGACGCTGCGCCGGCAGGTGATGGGCGACGAGTTTGTCGACCGGGCGCTCGCCGATGCCGACGACTTCACCCGGCCGCTGCAGGATTTCATAACAGACCACGCCTGGGGCGCCGTGTGGTGCCGGGACGGGATGGATCTCAAGACCCGCAGCCTGATCACTGTGGCCATGCTGACTGCGCTGGGGCGTCACGATGAATTGCGGGGCCACATCCGCGGCGCGCTCAACAACGGAGCCTCCACCGGAGAAATCCAGGAGGTGCTGCTCCATGCCGCGGTGTATTGCGGCGTGCCGCTGGCCGCCGAAGCCTTTCGGGCGGCCCGGCCCGTCATCCAGGCCCATCGGGCCGGCTGCGTCTGAGGGCACGCCGGAGCGTTGCGGCGGTTACATGCGCCGGGCGCCTTACCGCGCCGGCCGTTTCGGTGGTAGAAAGCAGGCGCCTTCCGCCCTTCACCCCATGCCGAAACTCACGCCCACCATTCTCCATTGCGACGACGCGCTGATCGTTGCCGACAAGCCGGCCGGCCTGCTCTCCGTGCCCGCGCGGGGCGAGGCACGGCAGGATTGCCTTGTCGCGCGCGTGCAGGCTTGCTATCCCGACGCATTGATCGTCCATCGCCTCGACATGGCCACATCGGGGCTGATCCTGCTGGCCCGCGGCCCCGAGATGCTCCGCCGGCTCAGCCTCGCCTTCGAGCAGCGGAGCGTAGGCAAGCACTACATCGCGCTGGTGCAAGGCCATATGGCCGAGGACCTCGGCGAGATCGCGCTGCCGCTGGCCGACGATCCGGAGAGGCGCCCCCGCCAGCGGGTCGATCTACTCCACGGCCGCCGCGCCTTGACCCGCTACCGCGTCATCGCCCGCAGCGGCGAGGGCGACGACGCCGTCTCCCGCGTCGAACTCAAGCCGGTCACCGGCCGCACGCATCAGCTGCGCGTCCATCTCCTGTCGCTTGGCCACCCCATCGTCGGCGATCCGCTCTATGCCCCGCCCGACAGCGTCGCCCGTCACGCCCGCATGCATCTGCACGCGGCGGGCATCGCCCTCATCCATCCGCAAACCCGGCTGCCGATGTGTTTCGAAAGCCCGGTGCCGTTCTGAGGGCATGGCATCGTCGTCGCGCGTCCTGCGCCGCCATCCGCGGCGCGCCCGACAGCCGGGCGGTAAGGGGGCGCCGGCGGGGCGCCGTCAGCGGAAGTCGCCTTCGATCCAGGTCCGGGCCGCCGCCGGGGTGAGTTTGAAATCCGCCATCACCTTCTCCTGGGCGACGCGTTCGCCGCTTTCGTCGAAGGCGGCGAGCAGGGCGTAGGGTTCGAACTCATCGGGCACGACATCCAGGGTCACTTCCCATTGCGCGTCCCGCGCGCTCACCGTCAGGCGCCGATGCAGCCGGGCTTGCAACTGTCTTCGATGCTGCTGCAGGATCTCCGACGCCGATTTCACCAAGGCATTGAACGCGGATCGATCCAGCGGCCTGGGGGCGCGGCCGTCTCGCTCCGTGCTCCACGGCGCCACCAGCACGGGCTCCGATTCGCCATCCCGAAGCGCCTCCACCGCCCAGCCGTCTTCGTCTTCGTTGCTGACGACCCGGACGGTCCAGCCGTCTTCGCTCCAGCGCCGGCCGTCCCTCGCCACCCCATTCGCGCCGGTCTGGACGGGGGCCGGCGTAGCGACGGGCGTCCGCGGCGCGACGATTGCCCGCGGCCGCGCCGGGGCGCCGGACGGCGCAAGCGGCAATTGCTGCGGAACCGCGGCTTCGGAAGCGGGCGCCGGTGCCGCGCGCCGGCGCGGCGCCCGCGCAATGCGTCCCGGCGGCAGGGCGCCGTCGAGCGCAAAATCGAAACTCATCTGCTCACTCATGGTCGTTGCTGTGCTGTGCCGGCAAAACCGGCCGTTTATTTCAGTGCTGCGCCTGTTTCGGCGACAGCCTTGGCCTTGCCGCCGACATCGGGAACGGGCTATGGCCGTCGCAAGGCGGTTCGGACCTCAATCCGGATGTTGATACTGTATAAAATAACACCGATTGATTCAAGCCGGGTGGCCGCAAGGTCTTCGCCGCAAGCCGAGCGCGGATCGCGCCCAGGCGGTGGCGCAACGCAGGGCTCAAAGGCCGGAAAGCCCTGATCGACCTGCCGATCCGGCGCCGCGGTGTCGCGCCTTGCCCCTTGGCGGGCTTATGATCCGCGCCTGTTCTGCCTGAAAACCGCATCATGCCGTACCTCATCGTCGTCAATATCCTCTGGGCCTTTTCCTTCAGTCTCATCGGCGAATATCTGGCCGGCCGGGTGGATAGCGATTTCGCCGTGCTCGTCCGGGTGGCCATCGCTGCCTTGGTGTTCATTCCCTTCACCCGCTGGCGGGGCGTGCCGCGGCCGCTGCTGGCGGGGTTGTGGCTGGCCGGCGCGCTGCAGTTCGGCGTCACTTACCTGTGCCTTTACCGCAGCTTCGGCGTGCTGACGGTGCCGGAGGTGCTGTTGTTCACGGTGCTGACGCCGATCTACGTCACCCTGCTCGACGATGCGCTGGCGCGGCGCTTCAACCCCTGGGCGCTGGTCGCCGCGCTGGTGGCCGTGGGCGGCGGCGTGCTGATCCGCTTCCAGCACCTGGAAGGCGACTATCTGGCGGGTTTTGTGCTGCTGCAGATTGCCAACGCCACCTTCGCCGCCGGTCAGGTGCTGTGCCGCCATCTGCTGATCCGCTACCCCACGGATTGGCCCCTGTACCGCTTCTTCAGTCACTTCTTTCTCGGCGCGCTGGGGGTCGCCATCGCGTCCTTCGCGATCTTCGGCAATCCCGCCCGCCTGCCCCAGACCGCGCTGCAATGGGGGGTGCTGGTGTGGATGGGCTTGTTTGCCACCGCCCTGGGCATGTTCTGGTGGGTCAAGGGCAGCACCCGCGTGGATGCGGGAACGCTGGCGGTGATGAACGAACTCCACGTTCCCCTCGGCCTGCTGGTGAATCTGCTGATCTGGAACCGCGATGCGGACATTCCCCGCATCGCGCTCGGCGGCAGCGTGATCCTGCTTTCTTTGTGGCTCAACCGCCTGGGCCGCGCCCGCGGCGCTCAGGGGCGGATCGAGACGGCGTGATGCCGCCCGCCCGCGGCGCTGAAGGCGATTCCGGCCGCGGCGGACGATGTGCGGGCGCCAGCATCGCAGGCCGTGCGCCGACGACAGGCGGTGGCGACGGCCGGTCGGTCGGTGCGGTCCCCGAATAACCGACATCCAACGCCGCCGGATCGACTGCACGCGCAGCAAAACGCACTTCCGGCAAGGCGATACGCCCTTCCACAGGCTGCGCACTCACTTCCGCTCCGGCGCATCGGCCTATCGTCGTGCCGGAAGCGAATGTTGACGTCGGTGAAGTGAGTTCCGGTGCCGGCGTAGCGACATCTCACGGTCGCGTAGTGACATCTTGCAGCCGCGTAGTGACATCCTGGGTCGGCGTAGCGACATCCGGCCGGCGAGATGTGACATACGCGTCCTGCGTAGTGACTTCGCGAGGCACGGATGCGACATCCCGCGCCGCGATATTGAGTTCGCGTAGCGCGAGAGTCGCTATCGTGCGTTCGATAGCGACTGGGCCAGTCCCGTAGTCCGGTTGGGCGCAGCGTCATCCGACATCGAATGCCCCGATCTGTTCATGGCCGGGAAGATCGGGTGACGCTGCGTCCGCCCGATCCGCTCGAACTGCCCGGCGGTGGGATGCGGTGGCGTCAAACCAGCGGCTGGGCAAACCATTCGACCAGAAAATCCAGCATCGCCCGCAGCGCTGGCGGCATCTGGCGGTGGGACTGGAAGATCGCATGGATGCCCAGCGATTTGACTGTGTAGCCCGGCAGCAGGGCGACCAGACGGCCGGCCTGGATCGACGCGTTGGCGGCATACCAAGGCTGCATGGCGATGCCGGCGCCGTGTTCCGCTGCGGCAAGCAGCACGTGCGCCTCGTTGGCGCTCAGATTGCCGCCCACCGGCACGCCGATGTGCTCGCCGGCGGGATCGGAGAATTCCCACAGGCTGCGCCCGAAGTAGGAATAGGTCAGACAGTTGTGCGCGGTGAGGGCGTCCGGCTGCGTGGGCGTGCCATGTTCGGCCAGATAGGCTGGCGATGCGCACACCACCGATGCGCACTCGCCCAGCCGGCGGGCGATCAGGTTGGGATCGAGGTCGTTGGTGATGCGGATTGCCACATCGATGCGCTCTTCCACCAGATTCACCGCGCGGGCGTCGATGCGCAGATCCACCGCGGTCAGCGGATGGCGCCGCAGGAAGGCCGTCATCGCCGGTGCCAGCACCACCTCGGCGAGGGATTGCGCACAGGCGACCCGCAGCAGGCCGCGTACCGGCGAGGCATCGTCCGCGGGCAGCGCCGGCATGTCGGCGGCGAAGGCGAGCATGCCGCGGCAGCGTGTCAGCGCCTGCTCGCCGGCAGCGGTCAGGCTCAGGCGGCGGGTGGTGCGATGCAGGAGCCGCGCGCCGGCCCAGCGCTCCATCTGGGCGAGGTAGCGCGTCACCATTGCCCGCGACATGTCCAACGCATCGGCCGCGGCAGCCATGCTGCCCCGGTCGGCGATCTCCACAAACACTTCGGCGGCAGTGATACGGTCCATATTCAACCGAATTGAGCAATAAACATTTGCCGATTATGCGGTTTTTGCATCGAAACAAGAAACGTAGGATGGCCTGCATCAACCTTCAGGAGCCTTCCCATGTTTCGCAAACGCGTTTCCCGCAGCCTTGCCGCCGGTGTCCTCGGCCTCGCCTTCGCCGCCGGCGCCCACGCTGCCGAGCCGCTCACGCTCGAGGTCTATAACCCCGGCGACAAGGCCATCTTTCCGGTCTCCTCGGAGATCGTTGCCGGCAAGACCGAAGCGGTGCTGATCGATGCCCAGTTTCAGCGCAACGATGCCGAAGCCCTGGTGGCCCGCATCCAGGCCACCGGCAAAAAGCTCACCACGGTCTATATCAGCCACGGCGATCCGGACTACTACTTCGGTCTGGACGTGATCCGCCGTGCCTTTCCCGACGCCCGCATCGTCGCCACGCCGCAAACCGTGGCCCACATCCAGGCCAGCAAGGACGGCAAGCTCGCCTACTGGGGCCCCATCCTCAAGGACGCTGCGCCGCAGGAGCTCGTCGTGCCGGACATCCTGACGGGCGAGAGTCTCACCGTGGACGGCCAGCGTCTGGAGATTGTCGGCCCCGAGCAAGACCGCCGCTTTGTGTGGATTCCGTCCCTGCGCGCGGCGGTGGGCGGCATTCCGGTGGCCGCCAATCTCCACGTCTGGCTGGCCGACACGCCGACTCCCGAATCCCGCCGGCAATGGCAGAAGACCCTCAAGGCGATGGCCGGCCTCAAGCCCAGGGTCGTGGTGCCGGGCCACTTCCTGCCCAACGCCGACGGTTCCGCCCCGACGACGCTGGCGGCGGTGAAATTCACGCAAACCTATCTGCAGACATTCGAACGCGAAGCGGCGCAGGCCGGCGATTCCGCCCAACTCATCGCCGCCATGAAACGGCACTACCCGCAGCTGCCCGAGAGCGCCTCGCTGGACCTTGGCGCCAAGGTCGTCAAGGGCGAAGTCCGATGGCCGCAGTAAGCCCCCTTCATTGATCCACCGCCTCACCCACTCATCAAGGAGATTTTCATGACCCACGTTGCCATTCTCGGTATCACCGGCCGCGCCGGCTCCCGCATCGCCACCGAACTCCTCCGTCGCCGGCACACCGTCACCGGCATCGCCCGCAACGTCGCCGCGGCCGCCGCGCAGCCCGGCCTCACCCTCAAGGCCGGCGACGTCACCGACGCCGAGACCCTCGCCGCATTGCTGAAGGGCCACGATGTGGTCGTCAGCAGCACCCGCTTCGTCGGCGGCACCGACGCCGCCACCCTGATCGCCGCAGCCCGGCGGGCTGGCGTCAAGCGGGTCATCGTTGTCGGCGGCGCCGGCAGTCTTGAGGTTGCGCCGGGCGTGGCCCTCGTCGACACCCCCGAGTTTCCGGAGATCTACAAGGCCGAAGCCGTCGGCGGCAGTGCCTTTCTCCAGACCCTGCGGGCCGAAACCGAACTCGATTGGACCTTCCTCTCACCTTCCGCCCTCTTCGAGCCGGGCGAGCGCACGGGGCGCTTCCGCCTGGGTGGCGACCGGCTGCTGGTGGACACCAGCGGCAACAGCCACATATCCATGGAGGATTACGCCATCGCGCTGGCCGACGAACTCGAAACGCCCAAGCATTCGCGGGCGCGGTTCACGGTGGGGTATTGAGGGACGCGGTTGTAAAACCACAAAGGCGCCTGCGGGCGCCTTTTCAGTGCTGCGCGTGGGCGCGACTGCCGCAATCCGGCCGCGGATTCACGCCCTCGTGCACGCTGGCCGGCATCGGTTTCAGTTCGGCCCGGCCCACGCCTGCAGCAGCCGCAGCCCCCAGGCGACGCCGAAGCCGGTCTGGTCGGTGGCGATGGCGCCCAGTCCGTCTTCGCAACTGGCGGCCGACAGATCCACATGCAGCCACGGCAGATCGCCCACGAAGCGGCTGAGCAGGAGCGCCGCGTGGATGTGGTCCGGCGCGTCGTCGTCGAGGCTGCATTGGCAGACATCCGCAATCTCGCTGTCGAGCGCGTCGTCGTAATCGGCGTCCATCGGGAAGCGGCACATCCGCTCGCCGCTGGCGACGCCGGCCTGCAAGGCGTGTTCGGCGAGGGTGTCGCTGCTGGCGAAGAAGCCGGAGTAGCGGCAGCCCAGGGCCTGGATCATGGTGTAGGTGAGGGTGCCGAAATCGACGATCAGATCGGGTTCGTCGCGGGCGGCCAGGGCCAGCGCGTCGGCCAGCACGAGACGTCCTTCGGCGTCGGTATGGACGATTTCGATGGTGGTGCCGTTCAAGGCCTGCACCACATCGCCCTGCCGGCTGGCGCGGGGCGAGAGGTCGTTGTTCGCCAGCGCCAGCCAGGCGTCGATGCGCAGCGGCAGCTTGAGACGCGTGGCGGCCAGCAGGATGCCGAGCACCACCGCCGAGCCGGCCATGTCCTCGTGCATGCCGATCATCGCGTCGGCCGACTTGAGGTTGTGACCGCCGGTGTCGAAACAGATGCCCTTGCCGACCAGGGCCACCCGGCCTTGCGCGGCGGGCGGAATCAGCGAAACCCGCACGATGGCCGCATCGGCCAGCTCACTGCCCTGCGCCACCGCTACAAAAGCGCCGGCGCCCATCGCCTGCAGGCGCGGCAGATCGAACTCCTCGACTTGCCAGCCCAGTTCGTCGGCAAGCGCAGCGATGCGCGAGCGGTAGACGGCCGGGGTCAGCGCGTTGGGCGGCAGCGCGGTCAGCGTGCGGGCCAGAAGATTGCCTTCGGCCAAGCCCAGGGCGTCGCGGGGTTCGGCATCGACGCCCCAGATGCGCAGGGATTCGAGCGGCTGCGGGGCATCTTTCTGCTTGCGACTGGGGAGGGGCGCGCCGTTGGCGAGGGCGACGTAGGCGGCGAGGCCGGCCATCCAGGCGCGCTCGCCAACGTCGGCCACAATCAGCACGTCGATGCCGGCGGGCTCTTCGTCGAGCAGTGCCGCGAGACCGTCGCGCAGCAGGGTCTGATTGTCGAAGGTGGGTTTTTCCGGGTCGAGCATCAGCCACACGCGCAGGGCACCGTTCGCGGTATTGGCCGAGACCGGCTCGCTGTCCAGTTCGTCCGGATCGAGGCGGCGGCGGGCCAGCGTCGCCTGCAGCAGCGGATGATCGGGAATGTTGCCGGCTTCGCTCGCGCCGGGGGCAAGCACGATCAGCACATGGTTCATGGCGGCCAGGGCGTCGGGTTCCGGAAGGGCGGCGGCGGTGCAGAGGGTGGCGAGCGTGGATTCGGATGGGGTCATGGGCTGGGCGTTGGAAAAGCGGAGTGGGCTCCATTCTCCGCCACTCCGGGCGGCTTCGGATTGCCGCTTTCGGGCGCGTTCCGGCGGGGCGCGGCATGTGCTCCGTCGTCCGACGGCGAGTGCGCAAAGTGTCGGCGCTTGAGGGCGTCGGGGCGGGGACCGCCCGGTTTTGGACTATATTGGTCCGCGGCGTGCGGCAATCCGGCCCTGCGTGTTTTCCGGTTCGACCCTTGCGCCCGACCCATGAACCTTCGCCAGCGATTTCTCGAACTCCAGTCGGTGCTGAACGCCCATCAGGCGCTGTGGCGGCCATCGCCGTTTTACGTGCGCCGGCCGGAGTGGTGCGCGCAGTGGCCCGCGCTGGCGGAGGCGGTGCTGGGGCTCGACGAGTCCACGCTGGAGGCGTTCGTCGACGACCCGGAGGCTTGCCGCGGGTGGCTGGCTGCCCGCCTGCCGGTGGTCGGACTGCTGGCGCCCTTGTGTGCGCTGGCACCGCTGCCGTCGCGGGATTTGCCGGCGTGCGACGGGCGCTTCGACTGGTTCGTGCCCGGCCGCAAGCGCGAGCAGATCGAGGCTTTCGCCGCCCACGGGCCGGTGGCGCGGGCGCCGCTGCTGGAATGGTGCGCCGGCAAGGGCCATCTGGGGCGGCGCTTGGCGCTGAGCGACGGTCAGCCGGTCAGTTCGCTGGAAATCGATCCCGCCCTGTGTGCGGATGCGTCGCGCCTCGCGGCCCGGGTGGGCGTCGGGCAGACCGTGCTGTGTGCCGACGCGCTCGACGAGACTTCCCGCCGCTACGTGCGGGGCCGCGCGGTGCTGGCGCTGCATGCCTGTGGCGAGTTGCACCGTTCGCTGGTGCGCAGCGCGGCGCTGGACGGCGCGGACAGCTACCGGATTGCGCCGTGTTGTTATTACCGCGGGGCGCAGGAGGGCTATCGTCCCTTGAGCCGCGCGGCGGCCTTATCGCTCGACGGCAGCGCCCTGCGTCTGGCGGTGACGGAAACCGTGACCGCACCGCAGCGCATCCGCCGGCGCCTTGCCCGGGATCAGGTCTGGAAGCTCGCTTTCGTCGCGTTGCGCAATGCCGTCCTGGGCGAGCAGATCCGGCCCTTTCGGCCGGTGCCGTCGATCTGGATGGCCGGCGATTTTGCGGCCTACGCCCAGGCGCTGGCGCAGCGCGAAGGCATGGCCTTGCCGGAGGAGGTGGATTGGGCGCACTGGCTCGCGGTGGGCGAACGTCGCCGCGGCGAGGTTCGGCGCCTGGAACTCGTCCGCCACGCGTTTCGGCGCGCGCTGGAAGTATGGCTGGTGCTGGATGTGGCGCTGGGGCTGGAGGAGGCCGGTTTCGAGGTGGAGGTGGGGACGTTCTGCGCGCGCGCGCTGACGCCCCGGAACCTGATGGTGCTGGCCCGGCGCCGGGATGCGGCGGCCGGTTTTTTGAACGGTGGGCGTGCTTCGGTGTCCGTTCCGATGGACGCTCTGCCAAACGAGGCAGTCGGCGTCGTCCAAGTGATCGACAACAACATGAAAAAGGAGAATCGCCCGATGAGTCAGGAAAGCATTTGGACCAACCGTTACCGGGAAGCCGGCGAAGCCTACCTGTTCGGCACCGAGCCGAACCGTTTTCTGGCCCACCGCGCCGACGCGCTGCAAAGCGGCCGGACGGCGCTGTCGGTGGCCGACGGCGAGGGCCGCAACTCGGTGTGGCTGGCCGAGCAGGGGCTGGAAGTGACCGCCATCGAGATTTCCGCGGTCGCCGTTGAAAAGGCCCGGCGTCTGGCGCAGGGGCGCAAAGTGCAGGTGTCCTTCCTGCAGGCCGACATGCTGGCGCCGGGCTGGCCGCCGGCCGAACTGCACGGTGCCTTCGATTGGGTGGTCGGCATCTTCATCCAGTTCGTCGGCCCCGAATGGCGCGACCGCCAGTTCGATGCCATGAAGCAGCTGACCCGTCCGGGCGGCCGCATCCTGCTCCAGGGCTACACGGTCAAGCAGCTCGAATACCGCACCGGCGGCCCGTCGGCCGTCGAAAACCTGTACACCGACGAGATCCTGCGGGATGCCTTCGCCGACTGGGAGATCGAGGAACTGGTGGAGTATGAGGAGGACATCGCCGAGGGTTCCGGCCACAAGGGCCGTTCCGCGCTGATCGGGCTGGTGGCCCGCAAGCCGGCGTAAACGGGTTCTGGATGACGGGGGCCGGCAGCGGCCCCCGCTTTTTTACAGCAGCTGAAACGCCAGCGCGGCGACGCAGGTGGGCGGCAGGGCCGCCAGAAGCAGCCCGAGCGGCGCCACCGATTCGTCGTCGAAGCTGGATTTGAGGATGGCCACGCCGGCCGGGTTGGGCGCGTTGGCGATGATGCTGAGGCCGCCGCCGGTGACCGCACCGGCCACGATGGCGTACTTGAACTCTTCCGAAACGCCTTCGACCAGCGAGGCCAGATAGGTGAGCGCGGCATTGTCGGTGATGGCGGTGAGCGTCGTGGAGAGCAGGTAGAGCGCCGAGGGTTCGACACGGGTCAGCAGCGGCTGCAGCCACCACTGCTGAAGGCCGCCCAGCACCACCAGCCCGGCGAGGAAGAAGGCCACCAGCAGCCCTTCGCGCAGGATCAGCGGGTTCTGGTGGCGGGCGTAGGCTTCGGTGTAACCCAGAAAGAACAGGAACAAGCCCATGAACACCGCCGTATGGTGGGCGAACACCACGACGCCGACCAGAAAGGCGATGTGGATGCCGGCCACCGTGAGCGGCATCGTCGGATCGCTCCCGTCCGGGCCTCGGCCCTTGGCGGCCAGTTCGCCGCGGAACAGCCAGCTCAGCGCCGTGGCGTTGATGAACACCGCAATGGCGGCCTTCCAGCCGAAGTGGGAGAACATGAAGGGCGTGTCCCACTGCCACTGGGCGGCCACCATCAGCACCGGCGGGGCGGCAAAGTGGGTCAGTGTGCCGCCGATGGAAATATTGACGAAGAGCAGGCCGATCGTGGCGTATTTGAGGCGGCTCGAGATGCCTTGGGTGAAATAGCGGTCGCGCAGCATCAGCGCCGCCAGGGTCATGGCCGCCGGTTCGGTGATGAAGGAGCCGAGCAGCGGCACCAGCGCCAGACACAGGAAGAACACGGCGATCGGACGCTTCATCGGCAGCAGCGCTGCAAGGCCGTCCACCAGCTTCATCACGCTGACCAGGATGGGCCGGCTGGCGGCGATGACCATGATCACGAAGACGAACATCGGTTCGGTGAAGTTGCGGCTTTCCACGTACTGCACCGCCACCTCCTGCCCCGACAGCCACAGCATGGCGATCACCAGCACGAAGGCCCACAGGCCGAACACCACTTCCACTTCGCCCAGCAGATGCCACAGCCCGGCATGACGGGGCTGCAGGTGGGCCAGCCGGGCAAACAGGCCGGTCGAGAAGGTGTGGAGCACGGCGATGCCGAAAAGTACGGCAGCGATGAGTTCGGGCGGAGTGATCTCGGAAGGGAGCATGGCGAGCGATTTGTGGTGGTGCAGAGGGGGGAGCTTACCCAAAAAAACGCCTCTCCCGGTCGTTGGCGGCAAAGGGGCGCGGGGCCGAGGCGGCGGGAATGGTGCGGCGCGGCGCTTTTTTCCGGTATGGTTTCGGCTGCCCCGACCGGTGTGTCGGTATTTCAAGCCTGCCATCCATGAACGCTCCTTTTCCCCTTCCGCCCCTCGTCGACGACCTCAGTCTGGCCTATCGGCTGTGCCCCGCGCGGGGTCGGCAATCGGCGCTGGCGGTGTTGCTCCACGGCGTCGGCGCCAACGAGGGCTCGCTGGCCGGCCTTGTGCCGCTGCTGCCCGATCACGTCGCGACCGCGCTGGTGCGCTCGCCCTTCGCGATGGGGCCGAACGCCTTTTCGGCCTTTGCGGTGAGCTTTACCGCCAGCGGTCCGGTGATCGACGCGGATCAGGCCGAGGCGAGCCGTCTGCGGCTGGCCGCGTTCGTCGGCGAACTGCAGGCCCGCACCGGCATTGCTCCGGCGCGCACCGTGGTGGCGGGTTTCAGTCAGGGCGGCATCATGTCCGCCGGCCTCGCGCTGACGCGGCCGCAAGCGGTGGCCGGTTTCGGTTTGATGTCCGGGCGCATCCTCAAGGAAATCGGACCGCACATCGCGCCCGCCGCAGCGCTGGCGGGCGTCGAGGGGCTGATTCTCCACGGCGATTTCGACGACCGTCTGCCGGCGGCTTTCGCCGACCAGAGCGCTGCGCTGCTCGAGAGCCTTGGGGTGCGCTTCACGCAAAAACGCTACCCCGCGGGCCACGAGATCACCCGCGACAGCGCGCTCGATTTCGCCGCCTGGGTGGGCCGCCTGTTGCCGGTGGCGTGAGCGTGGCGATCCGCCGTTTTTGGGTGAATTGCGCCTTTCCGTTTGTGCTGGCGCTCGTCGGTTCGTCGCATGCGGCCGCCGAGGATGCGGACATGGCCCGGCTTTTTGCGGAGCGGGGCGTGGACGGAACCATGGTCGTCGAATCCCTCGACGGCGGGCAGCGCTTCGTGCACAACGACGCCCGCGCGGCCCGTCGGTTTGCGGTCGCATCGACCTTCAAGGTCTTCAATACCCTGATCGCCCTCGAAGAACACGCCATTGCGGGAAAAGATGCGGTGTTGAAGTGGGATGGTCAGGTTCGGGAGTTTCCGGACTGGAATCGCGATCAGACCCTGGAGAGTGCGTTCAGGGTTTCCTGCGTGTGGTGTTTTCAGGATCTGGCGCGCAAGGTCGGCGGCGAGAAGTACCGGATGTATCTGCGCCAGGCCGGCTATGGCGAACTGCGCGAGCCTTTCGATGAAACGCGCTTCTGGCTCGACGGTTCGCTGCAGATCAGTGCCTTGGAGCAGGTGGCGTTTTTGAAGATGGTGTATCGGCAGACCCTTCCGTTCAGCGCCGCGTCCTACGAAACGCTGCGGCAGATCATGCTGGTGGAGCGCACGCCGCGCTTCACCCTGCGTGCCAAGACCGGCTGGGCAGCCAGAATGACGCCGCAAACCGGCTGGTATGTGGGTTATGTCGAGACGGCCGCCGACGTGTGGTTCTTTGCGACGAACCTCGACGTGGGCGCCGAGGCGGATTTGCCGCTGCGCCAGCAACTGACGCGCGGGGTCTTGATGCAAAAGGGAATCATCCCGTCGCTTTGAGTGAGGTTCGAACCTTGATGGAAGACTTGCAATCCGCAGCGCGGAAGCCCGCCGACGCCTTCGGCTGGTGGTTCGTGCTGCGCGGGCGGGAAGTGCTGCTCGATGCCGACGGCGGCATTCCCTGCGGGGCATCTCCGCTGGTGCCGGCGGTTGGCCGGGTCCAGCGGCTGGGCGAGCTCGACGGGCTGCCGTGTTACGCCGTCGATCTGCCCGGCGACGCCGTAGCTACGGCGGGCGCTGTCTTCGTCGACCCCAAGCCGCAGCTCGACCGGCTGACCCAGTGCGCCGGCAGCATGCTGGCGCGGGCGCTGGAGATTGCCGAATGGGACCGCGCGCACCGTTTCTGCGGCGCCTGCGGGGCGCCCACCGTGCAGCGCGGCGCGGCGATCGTGCGTGTCTGCACCAACGATGCCTGCCGCCGCGAGCACTTTCCGCGAGTCTCGCCGGTGGTGATCGTCGCCGTCGAGCGGGGCGACGAGATCCTGCTCGGGCGCTCGCATCACTTTCCGCCGGGCCTCTACAGCGTGCTGGCAGGTTTCGTCGATGCCGGCGAAAGTGCCGAAGAGGCCGCCCACCGGGAGATTTTCGAGGAAACCCGGCTGCAGATCGGCGATCTGCGCTACTTCGCCAGCCAACCTTGGCCGTTTCCCCATTCCCTGATGCTCGGCTACCAGGCTCGCTACGTGAGCGGCGAGATCGTCTGCGCCCCGGACGAGATCGAAGACGCGGCCTTCTTCCGTTTCGACCAGCTACCGTCGGCTTTTCCGCTGCGCGCGACCGTGGCCCATTGGCTGATCCGCGATTTCTGCCGGCGACACGGCCGCAACTGGCCCGACGGCACCTGATTTCCCGTCCCGGAGCCAACACCCCATGCCGACTTTGCCGCCGCTGCTGCCCCGCGAACTGCTGACCCGGATGTTCGCCGCGGCCGTCGATGCCGCCAGGCCGGAGCGCTGCATTCCGCCCTTCGTGCCGGCACCGCCGGTCGGCCGCACCGTCGTCATCGGCGCCGGCAAGGCCTCGGCGGCGATGGCCCAAGTGCTGGAGCGCCACTGGCCCGGCCCGCTCGACGGGCTGGTGGTGACGCGTTACGGCTACGCCGTGCCCTGCGAACGCATCGAGATCGTGGAGGCCGCCCATCCGGTGCCCGACGCCGCCGGGCTGGCGGCGGCCGGGCGCATGCTCGAACGGGTGCGCGGCCTCGGCGCCGACGATCTGGCGATCTGCCTGATTTCCGGCGGCGGCTCGGCGCTGCTGCCCTTGCCGGGCGAGGGCGTCAGCCTGGACGACAAGCAGGCGATCAACCGTGCGCTGCTCAAATCGGGCGCGACGATTTCCGAGATGAATTGCGTGCGCCGCCATCTCTCGGCGATCAAGGGCGGACGTCTGGCGGCGGCCTGTCATCCGGCGCGGGTGGTGAACCTGCTGATTTCCGACGTGCCCGGCGACCGTCCGATGGACATCGCTTCCGGCCCGACGGTGGCCGATCCGAGCACCTGTGCGGACGCCCTCGAGATCGTCCGCCGTTACGCCATCGAACTGCCGCCCGCTGCCCGGCGCCTGCTCGAAAGCGGTGCCGGCGAAACCCTCAAGCCGGGCGACGCGCGGCTGGCCGGCCTTGTCACCCATCTTGTCGCCACGCCGCAGATGGCTCTCGAAGCCGCTGCGGCGGTGGCGCGCGCGGCGGGCGTGACGCCCTTGATCCTCGGCGATGCCATCGAGGGCGAAGCGCGCGACGTGGCCAAGGTGATGGCCGCCATCGCGCTGCAGGTCGTCAAGCATGGCCAGCCGCTGGCGGCGCCCTGCGTGCTGCTCTCCGGCGGCGAGACGACGGTGACGGTGCGTGGCGGCGGGCGCGGCGGACGTAATGTGGAATTCCTGCTGGCGCTGGCCGTGGCCCTCGCCGGGGCGCCGGAGGTGTTCGCGGTGGCCGGCGACACCGACGGGGTCGACGGGCAGGAGGAAGTCGCCGGTGCTTTCGTCGCCCCCGACACGCTGGCCCGTGCCTGGGCGCTGGGGCTGCGCCCCCGTGAATGCCTCGACGACAACGACGCTCACGGGTTTTTCGCGGCCCTCGGCGATGCCCTCGTCACCGGCCCGACCCTGACCAACGTGAACGACTTCCGGGCCGTGCTGGTGCTCGGGAGCCTGGCTCAAGAAATCGCGCTCTGAACCGATATGCCTCGGGTGAACTTCGCCCGATTGCATTCCCAATCCAATGAAAAAAAGTCAGACGCGGCTCGGCGACGGTCGGAGACCGCGGCCGTCCCAGCTATCTTCCGAACGCTTGCCGGCGTTGCCGGGACGCGGGGTGGCGGTCGCTTTGGCTTTGGCGTGCAGTTTTGCGTTTGTTTTATGGCCGGTTTCGGTGTGCGCCGAGAGTGCTTCCGAAGCGCAGTTGCGGGCCGCCTATCTGGTCAATTTCCTGAAATACGTCGAATGGCCGGTCGGCGTCGGCGGCGCAACGATCTGCATCTACGGTCGCGATAGCCTGACTGGGCCCCTCGCAGCTTATGAAGGGCGCACCATCCAGGGGCGGGAAGTCCGTATCCGTCGCATCAGTCAGCCCGAGCAACTCGCCGACTGCCAGGAAGTGTTCGTGCCGGAAGCCGACGAGGAGCGTTACGCCGGCCTGTTCCGGAGCGTCGGCCGGTTGCCGGTGCTCACCGTCGGCGAGAGCCCGGCCTTCGTCCAGCAGGGCGGTGGGGTGGCGTTGGTGCGGGTGGAGAACCGCCTGGTCTTCGACGTGAACCTCGGCGCGATCACCCGCTCGGGGCTCCGGGTCAGCCCGCAGATGCTGCGTCTGGCGCGCGAAGTGGTGGGGGCGCCGCGATGAAGCCGGGCAAGCTCAACATGTCGATGCGCCTCGACCATCTGCCGATCCGCCAGAAACTGGCCCTCATCGTTTCCATCTCGGTGGCCGCCAGCCTGTTCTTCGTGTTCCTGATCGTCGGCGCCGCCGAGCTCCGCGAAAGTTATGTGGCGCGGGTCGCCAAGCTGCGCGCGGTCGCCGGCGTGGTGGCCTTCAATGCTTCGGCCGTGCTCGATTTTCAGGATGCCGTGGGGGCCGCCAATCTGCTGCGCGCCCTCGAAAGCGATGAGGACATCGTCGCCGCCTATCTCGTGCAGAAAGAGGGCGGATTCAGCCACACCTGGCAGGCGCAGGGCTGGAAGCTGCCGCTGCCGTCGGATGTGCTGCGTCCCCACGACCGCTTCGCCACCTATTTCGATGGCGACACCTTGTCCGTCGTGGTGCCGATGCGCAGCGGCGGCGAACCGATCGGCTCGCTCGCCATCGTCAGTCGCCTCAGTCACTTGTGGGCGGCGGTAGGCGTGCGGTTCTCGCTGTTCGTGGCCGCGCTGGCGCTGGCCTTCCTGCTTGCGATCGGGGTTGCCCGGCGCCTTCAGCGCTCGATGGCCGGGGCCATTTCCGACCTGACCGAAACCGCGCGCCGGGTGTCGGAATCGCGGGATTTCGGGCTGCGCGCCGAGAAGCGCACCGACGACGAAATCGGCCAGCTCGCGGATGCCTTCAATACCATGCTCGCAGAGGTTGCCACGCGGGACCGGGAGCTGGCGGCCCACCGCGAAATGCTCGAAGAAACCGTCGAGACCCGCACCGCCGAACTACGGCTCGCCAAGGATGCGGCCGAAAGCGCCAGCCGCGCCAAGAGCCAGTTCCTCGCCAACATGAGCCACGAAATCCGCACGCCGATGAACGGCATCATCGGGGTGGCGGAGCTCCTCGAAGCCGGCCCCCTCGACCCGCGTCAGCGCGAACTGCTCGACAACCAGCGCTCGTCGGCCACGACGCTGCTTCATCTGCTCAACGACATCCTCGATTTCTCGCGCATGGAGGCCGGCAGTCTGCAGCTCGAAGCCCTGCCTTTCAGCCTGCGTGAAATCGTCGAGCAGACGGTGGCCGTGTTCGCCCCGACGGCCCGCAAGAAGGGGCTCGATCTGCAGTTCGACATCGCTCCGGAGATGCCCGACGTGTTCTGCGGCGACGCGCATCGGGTGCGTCAGATCCTCAACAACCTGATCAGCAATGCGATCAAGTTCACCGAACGGGGTTGCGTCCGGGTCGTCTGCGCGCTCGAACACGAGGTGTTGACGCTGCGCGTGCGCGACAGCGGGATCGGCATCTCCGCCGAGGCCTGCGGGAAAATCTTCGATCCCTTCCGTCAGGCCGATAACAGCACCAGCCGCCGCTATGGCGGTTCCGGGCTCGGCCTTGCCATCGTGAGCGACCTGATCCGCCTGATGGGCGGCGATATCGCGGTGAATAGCCAGGTGGGGCAGGGCTCTGAATTCGTGCTGCACCTTCCGCTGACGCTGGTCGAGCCTGCGCGGCGGATCCCGGCCTGGGTCGCGGGGCTGAAGGGCCGGCAGGTCGCGGTGATCTGCGGCGATCCCGAGCGGGCCGCGCGCTGGCTGGGCATGCTGGAAGTGGGCGGCATGAAAACCACCCACTACAGCGAGTGCGGAACGGTGCTCGACGACGTCGCCGGCAATCCGCCGCAGGCGATCCTGGTCGAGGAAAGTCTGTGTCTCAAACTGGCCGCCGCGCATCCCGATTTTGCGGGGCCGGGGGATGTGTCCGTGCTGTTCCTGCGCAATTTTCTCACCCCTGTCGACCGGCGCCTGGCCTTGCCGCCCTGGGTCGGGGGCGAGCTGGCCGAACCGGTTTCGGATGTCGGCCTGTGGCGCGCTCTTGCCACGCTGTGGGGTTTGGATACCGGGGCGAGCGGCCGTAGGCCCGGCCCCGACAGCCCGCGTAGGGGGCAGCGCGTGCTGATGGTCGAGGACAACGAGGTGAACCGTTTGGTGCTCGAAGACATGCTGCAGCGCTACGGGTGCCAGTGCACCACCGCCAGCAACGGCGTCGAAGCGCTGGCCCTGCTCGCCGCCGGGCATTTCGACGTGGTGCTCATGGATGTGCAGATGCCGGTGATGGACGGTCTTGAAGCGACCCGCAAGCTGCGTGCACGCGAGGCCGCCGAAGGGCTGCCGCACCAGCTGGTGATCGCCCTCACCGCCAACGCCCTGTCCGGCGACCGGGAGATGTGCCTGGCTGTGGGGATGGACGACTACCTCACCAAGCCGGTGACCTTCGCCAGTCTGAGCGCCGCCTTCGCGCGCTGGCTGCCTCCGCCGGCGCAGGAAGCGGAGGCCGCGCCGCCAGCTGGCGACGCCGACGCCGAGCCCTTGACGGTGCTCGACAGCGGCTACCTGCGCGAAACCCTCGGCGACGGCGCCGAGCCGGTCATGCGGGTCATTCTCGCTTCGTATCTCAGCGAAGGCCGCCGCCAGATCGAGGCGCTGGCCGCCCTCGGCAGCGACTTCGACAAGCCCGCGGCCGTGCGCATGCTGCACAACCTCAAGAGTTCCAGCGCCGCCATCGGCGCCCAGCCTTTCTCGGCCTTGTGCAAGGTGGCCGAGCTGTCGGCGCGGGAGGGCGCCTGGGACGATGCGCTGGCGTGCATCCCGATCCTGGTGCGCGAGTTCCCGGCGGTTCATGCGGCGGTGGTCGAACTGCTGCGCGCCATCGGAGGGCAAATCGATGACTGAAGTGCGCATCCTGGTGGTGGACGATGAGCCGGTGTCCCGCCTGATCACCGAAACGGTGCTGACGGGGCAGGGTTTCGTCGTGCGCAGCGCCGAATCGGCCGAGCAGGCCTTCGCCCTGCTGGCGGAAGGTTTTGCGCCCAGCCTCATCCTGCTCGACGTGGTGATGCCCGGCATGAGCGGCTACGAAGCCTGCCGCCGGCTGCGCGCCGATCCCCGCTGTGAACACCTGCCGATCGTGATGCTCACGGCGCTCGACGACCAGAAATCCATCGACGAGGCCTATTTCAGCGGCGCCACCGACTTCATCACCAAGCCGCTGAACATGCCGCTGCTGCCGCACCGGGTGCGCCACCTGCTGCGTTCGGCGATGACCTTTCGGCAGTTGCTCGAAAGCCGTGAAACCCTCATCGCCACGCAGAAGCTGGCCCGCCTCGGCGACTGGGAACTGGACGGCTCGGGGGCGTTGGTGAACTGCTCCGCGCAATATCGCGACATGCTCGGCATCGGTCGTCCGCCGCGCCCCGCGGGGGCGCTGATGGTCCGCGTGCATCGGGAGGATTGCGCCCGCCTCGAAGCGGCCCGTGCCGGCCTGCGCCAGGGCGTGCCCTACAAGCTCGACTATCGTCTCGCCGGCACCGACGGCAGCTTCACCTACCTCCACGAAGTGGGCTATCCCAAGACCGGCGAGTCCGGTGAGAGCGGTGCCTTTGGCTACACCCAGGACATCACCCAGCGGGTGGTGGCCGAAGACCAGATGCGTCAGCTCGCCTGGTACGACCCGCTGACCGGTCTGAAAAACCGCTCGCGGATGGTGGAGTTGATGACCCGCGAGATGGCCGGCCCGCAAGGCGAGGCGCTGCCGCTCAACCTGTTCTTCATCCAGCTCTCCGGGCTGCGCCGCTTCTCGTCGCTGTTCGGCCAGAGCATGGCGGATGCGGCCTTGCTGGTCCTGGCCGAGCGGCTCAAGGGCTTTCTCCGGAACAATGAGGCGACCCTTGCGGTCTTCGGCCCCGCGCTCTTGAACAAGGCCAACCTCGGCCGCTACGACGAATCCGATTTCATCCTGTCTTTGCCCGGCGAGCATTCCGCCGAGTCTCTGCGCCAGTTTGCCGAGGCGCTGCTGAGCGGCCTTGCCGCGCCCATGCAGGTGGAGACCAACGGCCTCAGCGAAGAGCTGCGGCTGGCGCCGGCGATCGGCATCGGGCGTTGCCCGACGGACGCCGGCGAGGCCCGCGAACTGATCCGCTGCGCCATGCACAGCGCCACGCTGGCCGCCACCAGCGGGGCCGCAAGGGTGGTTTTCTTCGATCCGGCCCTCGACGCCGAGGCCGCCTCCCGACATCTGCTCGAACGCCAGCTACGCGTGGCCGTCGATAACGGCGAAGAGTTGCAGTTGTATTTCCAGCCCAAGGTCAATGCCGTCACCGGCGCCCCGGTCGGGGCCGAAGTGCTGATGCGCTGGCGGCATCCCGAGCGCGGTCTGGTCGGTCCCGGCGAGTTCATTCCGCTGGCCGAGCGCACCGGCATCATCAAACCAATGACCGACTGGCTGATCGCCCGCGCGGTCGAGCAGATCGCCCGCGGGCACGGTGCCGGCCTCAAGCCGGGCCGCATCAGCATCAACATGTCGGCCCACAGTTTCTATGCCGGCGGCCTGGTGCGGCTGATGGACGACATCCTCGGGCGCACCGGCGTCGCCGGCTCGCAATTGCTCGTCGAAATCACCGAAGGCACCCTGATGCACGACTACACCGCGGCGCTGCAGGTGCTCACCGCCCTGCGGGAGCGCAACATCGGCATTTCGCTCGACGACTTCGGCACCGGCTATTCGTCCCTCGGCTACCTGCAGCGTTTTCCCATCGACGAGATCAAGGTGGATCGCTCCTTCGTCACCGATGTGGACAGCAAGGCCGGCAACCGGGCGCTGGTCAGCGCCATCGTCGGTCTCGGCGACGCCCTGAATCTGTCGGTGGTCGCCGAAGGCGTCGAAACCGCTGCCGAGGCGGACTGCCTGCGCACGCTCGGGTGCGACATCTTTCAAGGCTATCTCTACGGCCGCCCCATGCCGGCGGCCGATTTTGCGGCTTATCTCGCCGGAAACTCCTGGAGCGCATCCGCATCATGATGCATCTTTCTCTCACCCTTTTCGCCCGGCTGCGCCCGCTCGCAGGCCTCATCGGCAGCGCAGTGTGCGCCGGCGCGCTGCTGCCCTTGCCGGCGCTGGCGGCGGCCAGGCTCGACGGAATCGACATGTCGCTGGAGGAGCTGGCGGAGGTGCGCATTCTGGCGACACCCAAGTTCGCCGAAGACGCCGAGCACTCGCCCACCGCCATCTCCATCGTGACCGCCGCCGACATCCGGACCTTCGGCTGGCGCACCCTTGCCGATGTGCTGCGCTCGCTGCAGGGCTTCACCGTTACCGACGACCACACCTATTCCTACGCCGGGGTGCGCGGCGTGTCGGCGCCGGGCGACTACCGGCAGCGCTTCCAGGTGCTCATCGACGGCATGAGCGTGAACGAGAACCTCTACGCCAGCGTGCCGGTCGACGCCGCGTTGCCCCTCGACCTCGATCTGGTCGAACGGATCGAAGTGATCCGCGGGCCGAGCGCCTCGGTGTATGGCGGCGACTCGATGTTCGGTGTCATCAATCTGGTCACCCGCAGCGGCGGCAGCGTGAATGGCAACGAGGCGGCCCTGTCGGTCGGCAGCGGTCGCGAAGGGCGCGCTCGCCTGACCCACGGCGGTGAGACCGAAGGCGGCGTCGGCTATCTGGTGTCCATGAGCGGTTTCAATGCCCACGGGCAAGGGCTGAACTTTCCGGACATGGCCGCCGGAAACGTCGATCCGCAGGCCCGGCGGGTGCGGGGCGAAGACGGCCTGCGCGCGTTTGCGCAGCTGCGCGCCAACGATTGGCGCGCCACGCTGCTCCACTCCGAGCGCGACCGCATCGTGCCCACCGGCAGCTACGCCACCGATTTCAACGACCCGGCCCACCGGGAGAAAGACAGCTTCAGCCTCGCCGAATTCACCGCCATCCAGGCGCTGGACGGCAACACCACGCTGCATGAGCGCGTTTATGTGGGCCGCTACCAGTATCGGGGTAAGTTCCCCTACACCTATCCGGCCGATTACGTCATCAACCGCGACGATGCCACCGGCGAGTGGTGGGGGCTCGAAGGGCGGCTGGTCAGCCGTGCCTGGGCCGGCCAGCGCTGGACCGTCGGCATGGAATACCGCGACAACCTGCGGCAATACCAGAAGAACGCCGACGTGGGCTTCGGCTGTTACGACTTCAGCGCCGCAGCCTGTCTCGACAGCCACCAACGCAGCCGCCTGTTCAACGTGTATGCCCAGGACGAGATCAATCTGACGGCGAGCACGCTGCTCACCCTCGGCCTGCGGTTCGACCGCCGCTTCAACGGCGGCGAGCACTGGAGCCCGCGCGTCGGCCTGGTGCACGAAACCGACACGGCCGGCATCTTCAAGCTGCTCTACGCCAGCGCCTTCCGCGATCCGACGGTCTATGAGCGGCTCTACACCACGCCGACCTTCGTCTATGGCAATCCGGAGATCCGCCCCGAGCGCATGCAGTCGGTCGAGGGCACCTGGGAAAAGCGGGTCGGCAACGGCCGCGCGATGGCGTCGGTCTACTTCTTCAGGATCAAGGACTTGATCGCGCCGGACGCCGACGGCATCGTGCAGAACAGCGGCCAGCTCACCGGCAAGGGTCTGGAGGTGGAGTTCGAGCAGCGCTTTGCCGAGCGCTACTCCCTGCGCACCGGCTACACCCTGCAACAGCCCCACGCCCCCAATGGCCGCCCGGATAACGCGCCGCGGCACATGTTCAAGGCCAACCTCGGCGCAGACCTGGGCGGCGGCTTCTTCTCCGGGCTGGAGGGCCAGTACGTCAGCCGTCGCCTGACGGCGGAGGGCAGTCGGCACGTCGGGGGCTACAGCCTGTTCAACCTCAATGTGCGCTACGTTCCCAGCGGGCGGCGCTGGGAGATGGCGCTGGGGTTCTACAACCTTTTCGACGTCCGTTTCAGCGACCCGGTGGCGACCGACCTCACCGTCGCCGGTCCGCGCTGGAGCGTTCCGCAGATTGGACGCACCGCCCTGCTGACGACGACGCTGTTTTTTTAAGTGGCGGCGAGGCTGTCGAAGTGGCGATATGCGCCGCGCCCCGAGGCCTTGGCCTCGTAGAGCGCCCGGTCGGCCCGTTCGAGGAGCCGCGCCGGGGTTTCGCCGTCCTGGGGGAAGAGGGCAATCCCGATGCTGCCGCCGATGCGCACCTCATGCCCGTCTTCGAGCACGAAGGGCGTTTCAAGCTGGAGGATGACTTCCTCCGCAACCGATCTGACGCCCTCGGCGTTCGGGATGTCTTCCAGCACGATCACGAACTCGTCTCCTCCCAGGCGTGCCAGGGTATCGGCCTCGCGCAGGCGTTCTTTCAGGCGCGCCGCCACGGCCATCAGCAACTCGTCGCCGGCCCGGTGGCCGAGGGTGTCGTTGACGGGTTTGAAGCGGTCGAGGTCGATGAAGAGCACCGCGCCCGATCCGTTGCGGCGCTTGGCGCCCTTTACGGCGTGCTCCAGCCGGTCGAGCAGTTGCACGCGGTTCGGAAGGCTGGTCAGCGCATCGTGGAGGGCCAGTCTTTCGAGTTCGCTCTTGGGGTGCTTCATCCGGTTGAGATCGATGAACACGCCCACGTAATTACTGATCCGTCCCGCCTCGTCGTATACGGAGCTGATGCTTAGCCAGGCCAGATAGGTGTCGCCGGACTTGCGGCGGTTCCAGATTTCGCCCTGCCAGTTGCCGGTCTCCTGGATCGATTGCCACATTTCCCGGTAGAAGCTCCGGTCCTGCCGGCCGGACTGGACGAAGCGCATGTTCTGCCCGCGGATCTCGGCCAGCGAATTTTCGGTGATCCGCTCAAAGGCCGGGTTGGCATCGATCACGCAGCCCTGGGGGTCGGTGATCACCACGCCTTCCTCGGTGCAGTTGAATACCATCGCCTGCTGGCGCAGGCGCACTTCGGTCCGCTTGCGTTCCGAAATGTCCCGGGTCGTGCCGCGGTAGCCGCTGAACTCGCCGTTCCGGGCAAAAACCGGGTCGCCGCTGACGACCAGCCAGCAGGTTTCGCCCTGGCGATCGAGGAGCCCCAGTTCGACGCTGCGGAACGGACGGTGGGCTTTCGCCGTGGCTTCAAGCGTCCGTCGGGTTTCTTCGGAAAGGCTGATGAAGGGCAGATCCCAGCAGGCCTTGCCGATGTAGTCGGCCAGATCCAGTCCGGAGTGGACGATGGATTTCGAAACCGTTTTGAAGCGGAAGTGTTCGTCCAGCTCCCAGAAGTGATCCGAGGCGATGTTGGTGAGATTGCGGAAGACTTCGCGTTCGTCCTCCAGCGCCAGCTCTGCTTCCTTGCGTTTCTGGATGTCCTCCACGACCGCGATGAAGTAGTCCGGATTGCCGGCTTCGTCGCGAACCAGCGAGATGGTGGCGTTGACCCACAGGAGATGGCCGGCCCGGTGGATGTAGCGCTTTTCGATCGAAAAGGTTTCGCGCGTGCCGGCCAGCACTTCGCCCGCCAGCGCCAGATTGGCGTCCAGATCCTCCGGCCAGGAAATCTCCTGGAAGCTCAGGCGCAGCAGGTCTTCCCGCGGGTAGCCGACGATGTCGCAGAGCTTTCGGTTGACGCGCAACCAGCGTCCGTTCGGCGCGACGTGGGCGATGCCGACCGCGGCCTGTTCGAAGGTGGCGCGGAAACTCTCTTCGAGCCGGCGCAGTTTGACGTTGGCTTCGACGTTGAGACGGGCCAACTCTTCGTTGGCATGCTTCAACTGCGCGCTGGCTTCGCTCGCTTGGTGGGCGCGGGCGGCGACTTCCGCCTCCATTCTGGCGGCCGCTGCGCGCAGTGTCCGATTGAGCCGCTTCCGTCCGCTGCCCTGCTGCTTGAGGCGCACGGACGCCGTGACGTCCTCGATCCGGTGAATGATGTAATCGAGGTGACCGTCCGGCCCAAGTATCGGTACGTTCCGGCAGCGCCGGAAACGCACTTTGACGCCGTCGCCGCGGGCCTCGTATCGCTCAAGCGGCATGGTGTGCGGTTTCAGGGTTTGGCTGACGCGCCGGAGCGAGGCCCGCAGCGCACGCAGCCATTGCTCTGCGGAGGCGGGGATGTCCGGGAAGGCGGCAAAGACATTCCGCCCGACGATGGCGCTCCGCGGCGCCGGGATTGCGTCGGCGCAGGCGTCGCTCATGCCGACGACCACGAACTGCGGGTCCACGACGAGATAACAATCCGGCGCGCCGTTGAACAGGGCCCGGAAGTCGGTGCTTGTGCCGGATGCGGGATGCCCGTCCATGGGACGCCCTCCTTCCGCTTTGTCTCCTCATCACCATTCTATGACTAAGGTTATAGGTCCGGGGGCTTTGTCTCCGGCCTTTGTCGAGGGCCGCAAAGCGGCGCCGGCCTTGCTGCGACGCGGCATCGAATTACTTCGCACAGATCAAGGTTTCTGCCTATGGTGGGGTATAGCATCGCCCCGCCTAGCAATAACCACGAGTCAAAAATGGATGTTTCCCGCCGCCGCTTCCTGGGTGGTCGCTCACCCGGTCCGGCTCCGTTTCGGCCGCCCTGGAGCGTCGCCGAAGCCGCATTTCTCGATCGCTGCTCCCGTTGCGACGATTGCCTTGCCGCCTGTCCCACCGGGCTGTTGAAGCGCGGGCAGGGCGGCTATCCGGAAGCGGATTTTGCGGATGCGGCGTGCACCTTCTGTGGCGACTGCGCGGCGGCTTGCACCACCGGCGCCATCGGTCGCGATACCACCCAAAAGCCCTGGTCTTTCGGGATCGCCATCGGAGCCGGCTGCCTGGCGGCGCAGAACGTGGAATGTCGCGTCTGCGGCGAAGCCTGCGACGCGGATGCGATCCGTTTTCGTCCGCGCATCGGCGGCGTGCCGCTGCCCGACGTGGATAACGCCGCCTGCACCGGCTGCGGCGCCTGCATTGCCCCCTGTCCCGTGGTGGCGGTAACGCGCACGGTTCTCAATCCAGCCCCGGAGTCCCCATGAACATCGTCAGTCTCGTGCTGCGCATCCGCCCGGAAACCCGCGCCGAAGCCGAAGCGGCCCTTACCGCTTTTCCAGGCGTCGAATGTCACGCCATGTCGGACGACGGCAAGCTGGTGGTGACCGTCGAGGATGCCGAAGGCACCGCCATGTCCGACACCCTGATCGCCATCCACCGGGTTCCGCAGGTGCTTGCGGCAACCCTCGCTTACGAACACCGCGACGTCCATCTTCCGAATCAACAGCCAGTAACGAATTCCCCTTGCGAGGAGGCTCAATCATGACCATCAACCGACGCGATTTCATCAAGACCCAGGCGATTGCGACCGCCGCCGCCACGGCCGGCATTTCCCTGCCGGTGCTGGCCGCCCCCAAGGAAGGGGCGGCACCGGCCGGCGACAGCAAGGTGCGCTGGGACAAGGCGCCGTGCCGTTTCTGCGGCACCGGCTGTTCGGTGCTGGTGGGCGTGCAGAACGGCCGCGTGGTGG